>SDBT01009438.1_pt1 | contig 15823 bp, 14 predicted proteins | sample 2277101 | NCBI WGS metagenome assembly SDBT01 (sample SAMN10404973, study PRJNA504765) | marine sediment metagenome | isolation source: marine sediment core GS10_PC15, 103 cmbsf | place: Arctic Ocean: Southern Knipovich Ridge | collected 2010 | reverse complement strand
TTATTAAACATATATTCAGAGCTTTTCAATTCAATAGTTAAGCAAAAGATAGTAATTGTTTTTTGTGTCATAGCTTCCTCGAAGTCTTTTTTTTAGAATGTTTTAACGTATTTTTTTTAAGATTAAAGGTATCAACTTGCATATAAATATTAAAGATAACTTAATTCATATTTTAAGATATTTATTTATTGTTCTTTTTACGTTATATTTAAAAATTGGCCAGTAGCTCTCTGTATGCAATTTTACTTTTTGCCATTCCATATAACGTTGTAGTCTAATGTTTAATGGCAAAGGAAATTTTTTCAATTTTTTCATTTTTTTGTTTTTCTCATCTATTTCATAAAAACCATCATAATGCAAAGCAAAAAATTTCTTATCATTTAAAAAAAAATATAAATGTGATATTGCCTCTAAAATAAATGTAAAAGGTTTTTCGTTTGAAAATAACCCCGTACTTCTAACATATTTTTTTAAATCTATTTTTTGTTCATATTTATGATCGAAAAAATGATTTATTAATGGCAAATAAAAGTTTACATATTTTAATAAAGACTCTCTGTTATTAAAGCCAATGTAATTACAATAAAGATCAGATGAATGTCTAACATCATTAGATAAATGTAAATCAAATACTTCCTTAATTAAATTAGAAGTATCAGAAGTAAATGGGAAAAATCTAAATTTCCATTCCTTTCTTTTTATTTTTTTCTTCCAACTAGCATAAGAAATCCATCTTAAAGGTCTATCATAACTAGGCAAATATCCAAAGTCATACTTTTTTAATAATTCAAAAAGATCATCCCAATAAAAATCTAAATCATTTAAAAGCCATAAATTTTTTTCATAAAATCTAGATGAGATCATATAAAAAGGATATTGACAAAAACCATGCTTAGCTTCAGCTAACAGAAATGACCATTCTGCAAAATGCCTTCTTCCCGCTTCATGCAATAACGGATCTATATCATATTCCAAAAGACATTTTTCCTTTTTCAAAACTTTCGGTATCGATTTATCAACAGAAAGATAAAAAATGTAATTATTTTCCTTTTTCAAAAACCGTTTATCTAAGAATTCTTTACCCTTCTTAAAGCTAGTTAATACATATATTGATGGTTTCATGAGCGTCTCCAAAAGTGATAATTTAATATAATTTGAAATTTTCTTACAACTTAATTCATGAGCAGAACTCAAATCTACCTATTAAAATTATTAATTGTGAAGGAAAAGAATATCAAAATGTGTTTTTATAAAATAGCCCAGAGAGAACAGTGAATGACATTTGCCGCAAATATTTTTTTTAAAAGGAGTAAACTCTTGACTTGAAGCGCGCAATTAGAGAACTTTGCACTGACCTTCGTTCTGTTTTTAATTTCCTCTAACAAGTTTTTTCTATCCAAAAATTAGATAAAATCTTATCCTTTCAAACAAAAAGGGTTATATTATGACTGAAATAGACTTGTTAGTAGATTATCCAAGAACTAAAAGAAACGTTGATGAAAGAGATAAAATAAAAACAGAACAAGATAGAGCTATTGCAAGAAAATTTGGAAAAGAGTTTTTTGATGGAGACAGAAAATATGGTTATGGAGGATTTACTTATCATCCTAGGTTTTGGTCTCCTGTAATTCCGTATTTTCAAAAAGAGTATAGTTTAACTAATGAGAGTAAAATTCTTGATGTTGGATGTGCTAAAGGTTTTATGCTATATGATTTTATTCAGTTAATCCCAGGAATTTCAGTTAGGGGTGTTGATATTTCTTCATATGCCATTGAAAACAGCATAGAACTTGTAAAGCCTTATTTAAGCGTAAATCATGCTACTCAATTGCCTTTTGAAGATAATACTTTTGATCTAGTTATTTCAATAAATACTGTACATAATCTTAATCAGGATGATCTTATCCTTGCTTTAATAGAAATTCAAAGGGTTTCAAAACAGCATTGTTTTATTACAGTAGATGCTTATAGTAATGAAGAAGAAAAAAGGCGTATGATGGCCTGGAACTTAACCGCTAAAACAATAAAGAATGTAAATGAGTGGAAGGCTTTTTTTAATGAAGTAGAGTATAATGGTGATTATTACTGGTTTATTCCATAAGATTATATCTGGGCAATTCAGGTAGATAATGAAAGCACGCTATATGTTTGGTACAAGGGGTGTCCATGGAGCATTAGCTTCTTTAGCCACTGCAGAAAGTCATAATATTAATTTAGTAGGTTTTTTGGGAGCTGTTACTTCTGCGATGAATGTTATGATAGTCGGAAACAAAAAGGAACTCAAATAATTAGCTTTTGTAAATATATCAAAAGATTAATGAACTAATAGGATTACAAATGAAAAGCAAAATTTATATGTTAGAGCAAATGTTATCGATAAGAATGGTAGAAGAAGAGATTGAAAACGAATATTCTAAACAAGAAATGAGGTGTCCTGTTCATTTAAGCATAGGTCAAGAAGCTATTGCAGTTGGTGTTTGTTCGTCTTTATCCAAAGAAGATTATTTGTTCAGCACTCATAGATCGCATGCTCATTATCTTGCAAAAGGCGGTAATTTGCCAAAATTAGTAGCTGAAATTTATGGCAGAAAAACTGGATGTTGTTCTGGAAAGGGAGGTTCAATGCATGTAATTGATTTGGACGTTAATTTCTTGGGATCGACTGCAATTGTTGGCGGGACTTTACCCCTTGCTCTTGGTACAGCGTTTGGATCTAAGTTAAAAAAAGAAGAAAAAATTACATGTGTATTTTTCGGTGATGGGGCCACAGAGACTGGGGTTTTTTATGAATGTTTAAACTTTGCATCATTAAAAAACACTCCAATATTGTTTGTTTGTGAAAACAATAAAATGTCAGTTAATACAGAACTAAAATATAGACAGTCTCCTTCAAGAAGTTTAGTAAATATTGCTAAAGAAATGGGATTGTATGCCGAAAAAGAAAATGGTAACGATGTTGAAAAAGTATATAGTTTAACAAACAAAGCAATAAGCATAATAAATAAAGAAAATAAACCAGTATTTCTAGAATTTGATACTTATCGGATAAAGTCCCACGTAGGACCTGGCTATGATTATCACTTTGGAGTAAGATCCAAACAAGAAATAATAGAGAAAGAAAAACACTGTCCGATTAAAGAGTACGAAAATAAGCTCATTGAATCTAATTCAATAACTACTGAAGAAATAAACAAAATAAAAAGCGATTTAAAACAAAAAATTTCAGAAGCATTTGCTTTTGCTAAAAACAGTCCTTTTCCGGATAAAGAAGCTTTAATTCAAGGAGTATATAGATAATCATATGCGAAAAATAAAATATAATGAAGCTATTTTAGAAGCCCTAGACATCTCCCTTTCAAAAGATTCAAATGTGTATTTAATGGGACTTGGAGTGCCAGATAAAGATGGAGTTTTTGGGACTACAGCGGGCCTTAAAGAGAAGCATGGTGATCATAGAGTTATGGATATGCCTATTTCTGAAAATGCAATGACTGGTGTAGTTATAGGCTCTTCATTGGTTGGAATGAGGCCAATTATGGTTCATCAAAGACTTGATTTTTTCTTTTTAGCTTTTGATCAGTTAATAAATAATGCTGCGAAATGGCATTATATGTTTGGATCTAAAAAATCAGTTCCTATTGTTATAAGGTTAATTATTGGACGCGGATGGGGACAGGGACCTCAGCATTGTCAAAGTATTTTATCTTTTTTTGGGCATATTCCAGGACTTAAGGTAGTAGTCCCTTCAAATGCATATGATGCAAAAGGTTTGTTGATAGCAGCTATAAAAGATGATAATCCTGTTATCTTTATTGAGCATAGATGGCTCCATTTTACATCTAGCGAAGTACCTATAGAATCTTTTACTGTGCCAATTGGTAAGGCCAGGACTGTTAAAGAGGGCAAAGACATTACTTTGGTTGCCTTATCCTATAATGTGTTAGAAGCAATGAAAGCTGCTAAAAAATTAAAAGAGTTATACGATATTGATCTTGAAATCATTGACATAAGAACTATAAGGCCTTTAGATGAGAAAACTTTGATAGCTTCCGTTTCTAAAACAAAAAGATTGATAGTCGCAGATCAGGGTTGGAAATATTTCGGATTTGGTTCTGAGATCATCGCTACCGTTTGTGAAAATGTAAGATTAAAAAATCATCCGATTAGATTGAGTTTTCCTGAGGCTCCTGGTCCCACTAGCTGGGCTCTTTCAAATTATTATTATTTGAAAGAAGAGGATATAATAAAAGCAGCTCTTAAAGTTATGTCAAAAAATCCTTCGGATTTAATTACATCATCTCTCAATAAGAGTATAAAGCCACTTGATCAACCTTCAAAAGAATATTTAGGTCCTTTTTAAAGCTTTTAGTTTTAAGAACTATAAATAATAGAATAATAAACTGCCAATTTAAAATATTCACAGTGATAGAAAAAAATAAATTTTTATTTAGATTTTTAGCAGATAAAGTAATATATCACAATTCAGTTTTAGAGGAAATTTTTGTTTTTTTTTACTTCCACGTATTGATTTTTTTACTACTTTACTCATTTACAAGAAGATTATGGGATTAATAAGGACACAAAAACTAAATAGTGCAATTCTTTACGAACTTTTTGGAATTGATATAATTATAACGTGTTACTCCCCTTATTATACTGAATTTTTTCAAAAAATAAGGATACAGTATTTCAAAAATTTTAAGTTGGTAGAAAAAATTAAAACATCCAGGTTTTTATAATATTGGTGTAACCATATCTTCTATTCCATCATATAAGTTTTTTTCTAATAATTGATTCAATTTTTTTTCGGTACTATTTAACAAATCATATTCTATTTTTTCTAAAAATTCGTTCTCTCCAATTTCTTTTAATCTTCTTATAAAATAGAGGGTTTCCTTAGGTATATAATTAAAATCTATACGAATTTTTTTGATCAATTCCCACAGCATCTCTTGATTTTTAGTTTGTTGAACTATATTTAGTGCATCCAATAATAATTGAACGGTTAATTTATTTGAAAGCAATGATTGAAGTTGCTGTATCATTAAATCTTTATCAATTTCAAATTCTTTCCTTTCAGCGATGATTTCTGCAAATGAACGAGAATTTTCACTTTGGATCTGAGAAAGTAAAGGGGAAGGAGTTTTTACGATCATGTTCCACTTTTCTGAAAATCTAGGAGCGCAAACATTATCTGATTCTTTTAAATCTGTAATCGGTTGAGCAAAATAATTTAGTGAATAGAAGTATTTTGCTTGTGATTGATCTAACCAATTCATCCAAAAATCAACAGCGCCTTCACTCATTTCTTGTAAAGATCCTGTATTCACTACAAGATCTATAGGGAATGGTGTTAATAAATTACATTGATTTAGAGGACATAGTATGATTGTGTTTTTTAATTCCAAGCTATTTTGAGGTAAATCTTTTGAATTATGTAAGTAAATAATTTGCGTGCTTGGCAAGTTCAATTTTAAAAAAACTTCTGCAAAAAAAAGAGATTCAGGATAGTCAATTAATATATATACATCGGGATTCGTAAATGTATTTATCATCCAAAGTCTGCAAAAAGCACCATAACCGCCACCGATTTCACAAATTAATTTTGGATCATTAATATGCGTTAAACACTTTAAGAGATACCTTAGTTGATAATAAAAAACATTAGATACTAAACGCCCATTTATTGTTTTCATACTTGATGGATAAGACACATTAGAATCACTAAGAGAGTAAATAAGGTTGGAGAAAAAAGGAAATTCTTCAAGGAGAATATTTTCATATTTTTCTAGAGCTGTTTGAGAGGATGATAGCCTGTGGTCGAACCCAATTATTGTTTGAGCTAAATTGATAGCTTCTGTAGTTGAATTTATTTCATTAATTTCTTGTCTTATATATTTTAACCGCAGATTCCAACGTTTACTTGCCTCCAATCCTGGAATTAATTTCTCAGACTGATTTAAAAGATTTGTTTTTGCATTATCCAAAATTGATTTTGAATTTTCAGAAGCATGAAGATTCGTAAATAAAACTAAAAGTTTAATGAACAAAACACCAAAAGAAATTTTATTTTTCATATTTTTTTCCTTATTATTTAAAGTAAAGATTAAAATTTAGCAGAATTTTACAAAAAAAACCATTTTTTTCAAAAAAGTGTTTATTTTAGTACCAAGAAAAGATAAACTTTAATTATTTATATAATAGGATTTATATGAAGCTTTCTGATTATGTTATAGATTTTTTAGCTAAAAAAGGGATTAAACATTCTTTTATTGTATCAGGAGGAGCGGTAGTTCATTTAATAGATTCAGTTAGAAAAAACCCAACGATGAACTATGTATGTGCTCAACACGAACAAAATGGAGCAGCGGCTGCTGATATGTATGCTAGAGTTACAAGGAATATTGGCTTGGTTATGACAACTAGTGGGCCTGGTGCTACGAATATATTAACTAGCGTATGTACTGCATATTTTGATTCGATTCCGCTTTTTTGTATAACTGGACAAGTAGCTAGATTTAGATTAAAAAAAAATAAGGAAATTAGGCAAAGAGGTTTCCAAGAAACTGATATTGAATCTATTTTTGAGAGTGTAACAAAATACGTTAAGCTAATCAGAGATCCTTTGATGATAAGGTATGAATTAGAAAAAGCAATATATTTTGCAACAGAAAAACGGCCTGGTCCTGTAGTGCTAGATATTCCAGATGACTTGCAAAGAGTGGAAATAGACCCAACAAAGTTAGCTTCATTTACCCCTCCTAAAGAAGAAAAAACTTTTTCTGATGAAGAAATAAAAAAAATGTATGAGATGATCAATCTTTCTAAGAGACCTGTGATTTTATTTGGGGCTGGGGTTCATATAGCAAAATGTGAAGATAGCGCAATTGAATTTGCAAAAAAATTAAAAATTCCAGTTTTATTGACTTGGGCAGCAAAAGATTTATTGTCAGAAGAAGACGAATTAAACGTGGGTGTTTTCGGTGTATGTGGTCCTAGGTATAGTAATTTTGCAGTTCAAAATTCCGATCTCGTAATAGCAATGGGAATAAGACTATGTCAAATGAATACCGGAGGAAAACAAAATCTTTTTGCTCCAAAAGCTAAAAAAATAATGATAGATGTAGATAAGGAAGAGTTAGAGAAATTTGATAAAGATACATTTACTATTGATTTACCGATTAATGCAGATCTTAATGATATTTTTTCTACTTCTGAAAAGTTATTTAGTAATAACATTAAACCTAATTTTCATGAATGGACAAAGCAGATACTCATATGGAAAAAGAAATATCCTATCTGTCCTGATAAATATTATAAAATTGAAAATGAAGTCAGTCCTTATGTTTTTTTAAATGAATTATCAAAAGTTTGTTTAGATGATGATATTATTTTAGCGGATACCGGAGCAAATGTATCTTGGACTGGCCAAGCATTTAAGATGAAAAAAAATCAAAGGATATTTTCAGCATGGAATCATACTCCTATGGGATATTCAGTTCCAGCAAGTGTAGGCGCCGCTTTTGCAACGGATAGTAGAGTGATATGTATTATTGGGGATGGAGGATTGATGATGTGTTTAGAAGAGTTAGGAACAATACGTCGTCATAATTTAAATGTTTATATTTTTCTTTTTAACAACAAAGGTCATGGTATTCAAAAACAAACCATGGATACTTGGTTAGATTCTCAATATTCAGCAGTTAATGTGTCATCTGGGCTTTTTTTTCCAGATTATAAAAAAATAGCTGAAGCTTTTGATATTGATTATGTTTTTATTGAGGATCATTCTCAGATTAATTCAAAATTGAACGAGGTTTTTTGTAAGAAAGGACCCGTGTTTTGTGATGTAAATATTATTGAAGATCAAAAAATAGAACCAATGTTAAAATTCGGTGCAGGATTAGAAGATTTAGATCCAAAATTACCTCAAGATGAAATAAAAGAAAATATGCTTGAGAACTTAGAACAAATAAAAAATTAAATTTAAAAATTATAAGGAAACATAAAAATGGAACAAAAACAAAAGTCAGCTTGGGAATATTATAAAGAAGGCACAGATTATCAGTTTGATTGTACTGAAAAAATGTTAGGTCCTTGGTCATCCTTTAGTCTTATGAACGATCCTAAACATTTATCTTTTGTACTTTCTAGATATAAATTTTGTGCTAAGATGCTGCAAGACAAAGAATTAGTAATAGAAGTCGGCTGTGGTGATGGCCTTGGCATACCTTTAATAGCTCAAGCTGTAAAAAAGTTGATTGTTTTGGATTGGGATAAGCGCAATATTGAAGGTTGTAAAAGACGGTTAAATCACTTAAGTAATGTGGAATATGAAATTATAGATTTAAATACATCGAGCAAAGACTTTAATGCTGATGCAGCTTTTTCCATTGATGTAATAGAACATCTTGAGCCAGATTTAGAAAATGATTTTATGAATAACATGTGCAAAATGTTAAAAGAAGATTCATTTCTTATTACTGGAACCCCAAATATTACAGCTAATCAATATGCAACAGAACGTAGTAAAGTGCAGCATATTAATTTAAAAAGCATGAAATCTCTAAAGCTAATGACAGAACAAAGATTTAAATTTGCTTTTATGTTTGGAATGAATGATGAAGTTATTCATACCGGTTACGCTCCTATGTGTCATTATATATGGTCTATAGGCGCTGGCAAAAAGTAATATGAAAAAAAATTGTATTATAATTTCCGCTTCTAGCGACATAGGGACAAGTTTATGTGAAAATTGGGGAAAAAAAGGATGGAATATTTACGGTACTTATAGAAAAAAAAATGAAAATATAAGAAAACTACAAAAAAAAAATTGTAAGTTTTTTTACTGTGATCTATTAGACTCAACTTCAATTGATCTCGCTGTTCAAGATATTTTAAATAATATTAAAACCTGGGATGTTTTAATTTTTTGTCCTGGAACTATGGAGCCAATTGGAAATTTTGAAAAAGTTAATTTTCAGACTTGGGCAAACGGAATAGAAGTAAATTTCCTTAGACAACTAAAGATATTGCATTCTTTATTGCATGCAAGAAATAATGAAAACAACATTCCTACAATTCTTTTTTTTGCAGGAGGCGGGACTAATAATGCTGTTACAAATTACTCAAGTTATACAATTTCAAAAATTGCATTAATAAAGATGTGCGAATTATTGGATGCTGAAATTAACGATTCTCGTTTTGTAATTATTGGCCCAGGATGGGTTAAGACAAAAATACACGAAGAGACAATAAAAGCTGGTAAAAATAATGCAAAACATTCTTATACAAACACTCTTCAAAAATTAAAAAATAATGATTCAGTAGATATGCAAAGGGTTGTTGATTGTTGTAATTGGGTTATTACAACAAAATCTCGAGGAGTAAATGGCAGAAATTTTAGCGTAGAATATGACAATTGGGGTAGTCGCTTGTTAGAAGAAGAGTTGGAACGGGATCTCAATATGTACAAATTAAGAAGGTTTAAAAATCATATTTAATTAATGATATTTTTAAAGTTTAATAATTCCTCTTCCAACTACACCTGTTTTTAACTCTTTAAAGAAATCGTTTAAATCGGTCAAACCAATCTCATGAGTAATCAAACCATTTAATGAAATGTCCTTACTTAAAAGTAGCTTGGAGTACGATACTACATCCTCATCTATTTTGCTGCTTCCTCCCCAGGTACCTATAATTCTTTTCCCTTCAATTAATTCAAAAGGGTTAATATTTATGCACAAATCTTTTTTTATGTTACCCGCAATAACACATAAGCCTTTAGGTTTTTTTAAACTTGCATATGCAGCTTCCATAGCAAACTGATTTCCGGAACATTCAAAGGCAAAATCAAAACCCTCATTATTTGTAATTTCATTTACTTCTTGAGGTAATTCATCTGAAAACTTGATAGTGTGAGTGGCTCCCATTTCTTTAGCTTTTTTTAGTTTTTCATCGGAAATATCTACAACAACGATTTTCTCAGCTTTTTTATATTTTGCAGCTATCAAAGCACTTAAACCGACTCCTCCAGCTCCAAAAATAATTAAAGAGTTTGTTGGTTTTATGTCCATATCATTGAAAACTACACCCGCTCCAGTGGGTAGAGCGCAGCCTAAAATAGCAGCTTCTTTCATAGGCATGCCTACGGGTAAAGGAATAATTCTATTTTCGGAGATAATAGAATACTTTAAAAAGGTACTAATTCCTCCTGAATTCACTGTTTGACCCTTATAAGAATATTTACAGTTACCTTTTTCTAGGCCCTTTCCTTTAATCCAGGATAGCACAACATTATCACCTGGTTTTACTTTTGTAATGCCCTCGCCGATATCAATAACTTTGCCAGAGCCTTCATGACCCATAGTGTGAGGTAAAAATTTATCAGGACCTTTCAAGCCTTCCACTTCGTTTAATTGAGTTCTGCAAATTCCACTATATTCCATTTCCACTAATACTTGACCCATCTCTAGCGGTGGTATATCTAGCTCCCAAAATTCTAAAGGTTTATTTTGTTCAACTAATATCGCTGCTAATGATTTCATTTTATTTGCTCTCTGTTTTTTATCGAAAAACTGAATTTTACAACATCTAAATATTTTACTGAAGTTTTATTTTCTATAGATTAAACAAATGATCTCTTTTGCATAATATTTTTTTAATTAATTAGTAAGAATCAATTAGATAAACTCAACACAGGCATTTATGTATGTTTTTAGAATCGTTTAAATAATCGGCTTACTTTAAATGTTTCTTATTACAAGCTTATAGATTAAGCTAAAAAAATTAATGAGATTTTTAAATTAAGAGGTTATTTTAAACGATTACTTTATGTTTTTTTTTCTTATATTTTTTTTGATAATACTTTTAACTTTATGATAAAAATCTTTTTTTTCAATTTTATTTTTAATTTTTACCCAGATTTTCAAGGATAAAATCTTGGGCTGAAAGAAGAAATAGATACATATATAAGGTATAAATAAAATAACTTTTGTTATTTTATAGCAAAGATGTTGTTTTTCTAAACAATCTCTATAAAAAAATACATAAAATATATCTTTCCAGGTTTGTAAAGATAAAGAAAACCAATGCCTAGGATGAAAGATCAAATAAATACATGCAAATGGTGGATATAAAAATATTATTGTAGATTCAAAAAATTTATTTTTAACATCTTTGAAATCTTTTTTTTGAATTATTAAAAACATATTTTTTAGAACTTTTTTTTGCTTTTTCCATATAAGAAATGATGCAGAATAAGAGTTTGGACTTAATCTTTGAAAACCAAGTTTTTCGGGAATAAAACAGAGTCCATGTCTAAAAGCGATAGTATGCATAGCAAACCAATCGCAATGCCATTTCAAATCATCTATCATACCTTTTGCTTCCAATAAGTATTTTTTTTTTACTGCTGCAGTATGGCCTCCAATAAATAGATCTTTTTCAAATATAGATGTTAATGAAGTTGGAGGGATATATTCTGGAAATTTTTTTTGCGGAGCTGCAACATGTGCCTCGGCTCCATCTTCGTAAATATAACATGGAATAGAACAAACTATTCCCACATTAGGATATTTGATTAATAAGTTTGTTGTTTTTTCTATAAGGTCTTTAGACCAGGTATCATCAGCAGCAAACATCATCAAATAATCTCCTTTCGAAATGTTTAATCCGATTGCAACATTATGTGTAACGCCTTTGTTTTGTGAATTTTGAATTAATTTAATAAAATTGTAGTCTTTTTGATACTTTTTGATTATTTCTAAACTATTATCCGTAGAACAATCATCAATGATAATACATTCAAAGGGAAAAACCGTTTGTCTAGTTAAGGATCCCAAAGAATCTTTTAAATAGTGACCATGATTATAATTAGATATTAAAATAGAAATTTTTGGAATTTTCATGAAAATTGACAGTGTAAAAAGCCATCTTTTTGGAGATGGAAGAAAACACCGATACTCCTTTCAGTTAAAAAAGTTTTAAAAGCTTCTAATAACATACAGTCTTTAATTTTACCTAATGCATGAAATTTTAATCCATCTAATTTTCTTAAATCAAAATATCCGCTTTTTTGCTACCAGAAATAAAGTATGTTATTTTATTCTAAAGAACCTTATGAAACTTTTGAAATACTTTAAAAAATCTAGAAGATTTATTTTATATGTGACTTCTAATACCTTAAATAATTTTCGATTAGATATCTTCCATGTTTCGTATAGAAAAAAATAACATATTATAAAATTGGATCATTTAAACCCTTTTCTAATAATCGATTTAGATTTTCTTCGATATTCTTTAAATCGATTTCTATTTTTTCTAAGAAATCTTTTTCTCCTATTTTTTTTAATAATCGTACTAGATAAAGAGTTTCTTTAGGTATATAATTAAAGTCTTCTAAAATTTTATTGATCAGCTGCCAAATAAATTCTTGATTTTTAATTTGTTGAATTATATTTACTGTCTCCAATAACACTTGGATATTTAATTTCTTTGTAAGCAAAGATTGAAATCGTTGTTTCAATAAATCTTTATCAATTTCTTTTTCTTTTTTTTCTGCAATAATTTCTGCAAACGAATAAAGATACCCACTTTGAATCTGGGATAGTAATGGTGAAGGTGTTTTTACAATCATATTCCATTTCTCTGAAAATCTAGGAGCACAAACATTTGAAGACGCTTTTAAATTTGTAATTGGTTGAGCAAAATAATTTAATGAATAGAAATATTTAGCTTGCGATTGATCTAACCATTTCATCCAAAAGTCAACAGCATCTTCATCCATTTCTTGTAAGGATCCAGTATTTATTACAAGATCTAATGGTAATGCCGATAATAAATTGTATTTATTTATTGGGCATAAAAAGATAGTTTTTTTTATTTCTGGGTTTTTTTTGTATATATCTTTTGGATTATTGAGATAAATAATTTGAGTATCTTTTAAATTCATTTTTAAAAAAATTTCTGCAAAAAAAAGAGATTCCGGATAGTCGATTAATATGTAAATATTAGGATTAGAAAATGTGTTTGTCATCCAAAGTCTACAGAGCGCTCCATAACCACTACCAATTTCACAGATTATTTTCGGATTACTAATATGGTTTAAACATTTTAAAAGATATCTTAGTTGATAATAAAAAACATTCGAAACTAACCGGTTATTGATTGTTTTAAGACTTGGGGGATAAGAAAAATTGGATTCACATAAATTGTAAATAATATTAGAAAATGAAGGAAACTATTCAAGAAGTATTGTTTCATATTTTATTAAATCTTTTTGAGAGGAAATGTTTCTATGATCAAACTTTATTTTTGATTGAGCAAAATAAATCGCTCTTGCCGGGGAGTTTATTTTTTGAATTTCTTCTCTAATATTTATTAGGAACTTTTTCCAACGTTTACTTGGATTCAATTGTGAAATTAATTGCCCTGATTGAGATTTAAAAAGATTTTTTTTTGCATTTTCTAAAATTGATATTGAGTTTTCTGCGGCATAGAAGTTTCTTTTGTTGTGTTTCATAATACCTTTTAAAAATAAAAAAAATTCTAATAAACTTTGCCTAAAAAATCAAGTCTTCTATTTATAAAAAATGTGGGAGCAACGTGATAATGACTCAGAGACATATTCATTTTGCATTGACAAAAAGGAGTAAACTATTGACTTAAAGCACGCAATTAGAGAACATACTCAACTTGTAAATGAACTTTATAATTATAAAATGCGCAAACTTGTCATTGAATCATTTATTAATTTTTTTTTATTTCCCATAACTGAAATTTTGCGTTTATTAAATATTAGATTTTTTTATCTAACCAGTCCTCAAGCCATTGGACATTTAGTTGTGGAACCTGAATGTTATGTTAAAGAATATAAAATGGGCCTTAGCAAAAAATATCATATGATTTTAGTTTGCCCTCCTAAAACAAGCAGATATTTTTCTTGTCAAATTGCGAACAAATCATTATTGAATTATTGGAAAAAATATTTAATAGTAATCTCTTCCCCTTTACTTTGCCTTTTTCTGTGGCCATTAAGAAATAATAAAAAATTACAATTCGATCCAACTAGATATTTAGCCCCCCGCTCTCTCAATATTTATAAAATAAGTAAACTATATGATAAATCATATAAAAAACCACTTATTAATATTACTAAAAAACATCTACAAAAAGGTCAGATAATTTTATCAAAATTAAATCTTCCTAAAAACTCTTGGTATGTTTGTTTTCATGCAAGATCTCATCATTTTCATTCGGACTCCCATTTTTTTTCACATAGAAATTCAAATATTGATAAATTATTTTTAGCTTTAGAAGAGATTGAAAAAAGAGGGGGGTGGTGTATAAGAATGGGTTCAAAAAACTCTTCTCCTTTACCCACTAGATTTAAGGAAATTACTAATCTTATTGATTACACAAAAACCTCTCATTTATCTGATTGGATGGATGTTTTTTTAGCATCAACCTGTCGCTTTTTTTTAGCTTCTTCTCTCTCTGGTATAAGCAATTTACCGCTACTTTTTAATAAACCCCTTGCGATTGCCAATGTTACTTCCCCTTTCTATATCCCTCATAAAGCTTGCAATTTATCAATCTGGAAAAATTATTATTCATTAAAAGAAAAAAGGCTTCTTTCTTTATCTGAGATTTTGAATATTCCAATTACATGTTCTACAGATCAACATTTTGATAAATATGGCATACGACTAGTTGATAATACAGAACAAGAAATTAAAGATTTAGCAATCGAAATGTTAAATAAATTAGATAATAATCAGATTTATTCAGATATAGATCATCAGCTCCAAGATAAATTTGCTTCTTTTTTTCAGAAAAAAATTCATTGTGATAATTATCAATCTAAAGTTGGACATAAATTCCTTAAAAAATATAAATATTTAATAAATTAAAATATATTTTACAAAAAACTCATAAGAAAAAGATCTAATTCATTTTTAATATCGCTCTAGAGATTTTTCCATTTTGAAAATCATCTAATACTTTATTAATTTCATTCAAATAATTTGCACAACCCACATAACCTTTTGAATATTCATTTGCAATTTCCTCTTCAATTAGACGAATTTTTCGCATTTGTGTATATTAATTTACATAAAAACTTTTGGAATAGGCTGTTTTCATTTAAACATCCTAACTAAAAACTTTAATAGACCTTCTTTTTTAATATGTTCTTTATTTCCTATGATATTGACATCGATTGCAGCTGCTATTGATCCAATAAATGAGGAAAAAACCGAAGAATATCCTTTTGCCATACATAAAGCAGCTAAAGAAAAAAAGCTATCTCCAGCTCCGACTCTATCCACTGTATTTGTAGCAAAAGCAGGAACAATTTCAGAAATATTATCACTAGAAGAAAAACAATAACTTCCTCTGACACCTAAAGTCACTCCAACATTATTGCATTTCATTTGCAAAGCAATTTTTTTCGTTACTTCTTCAAGAGAACTTTCCTTATCGTGAGCAGCTAATCTTATCTCCGGTCCATTCAAAGAAATAAAATCTGCCCTATCATATTGAGTAATTACATTGAATCCTCTATTTCCACTATTGACTTGGGAATTAACAGCTAAAAATGAATTCACCTGTGAAATCTCACTTTTTAATTCTGCATTCAAAAAACCATTACCAAAATCACAAACTAGAACAAGATCAAAATTGTTAGCCTCTTTTTTAATAAAAGTTTTAACTTTTTCGATATTATTTTGATCTAATAAATCTTCATTCGAAGAATACGTTTCAAAAAGTTTTGATAAATGCTTTCCATCTTTTAAAACATATCTTTTTTTATGCAAAGTTG
>SDBT01009437.1_pt1 | contig 15823 bp, 12 predicted proteins | sample 2277101 | NCBI WGS metagenome assembly SDBT01 (sample SAMN10404973, study PRJNA504765) | marine sediment metagenome | isolation source: marine sediment core GS10_PC15, 103 cmbsf | place: Arctic Ocean: Southern Knipovich Ridge | collected 2010 | reverse complement strand
CAATAAATCATCTTCTTTAAGGGGATTAAATAATAAACCTGACTTACCGTGAGTTATAATATCCCTTATTCCAGTAACATTAGACGCTATTACAAATGTATTTGTTACACATGATTCTAATATTGTATTAGGGGATCCTTCTCCAAATGTGGGATGAATTAATACATCAATATTTGAATATATTTTCCTTTTATCTTTTTCAAAACCTTTTAAAACTATATTTTTGGATAAATTTCTCTTTTTGATAAAATTACTTATATTAATTTGCTCAAGTCCTGCTCCATAAATATACAATTTATCTTTATAGTACTTGGAAAGATACTTTACAAAAACCTCCAATAAAAATTCAATATTTTTGCTTCTTAATAATCTACCTACATATCCAAAATGTGTTTCCTCAGATTCCTTCTTTTTTAATTCGTTATATTTATTGGGAGATATAGCATTAGGTAAATTTAAGATGTTATCTTTAGATACACCTAAACCTGTTAAATCCTTATAAACTTTTTCACTGATAGCTTGATAATACACATTTTTTTTCTTAATAACAAATCTTTTAAAAAAGTTAATCCATCCGTAATATGCCATCCTTGTAAGTATTGTTCTTGAATAACCCATAAAGATTTCTCTTTGTAATGTCTCAAAATCAGAAGGTATTTTTATAAACGCTGGAATTTTAAAAAATGTGGCGACTAATATTGGTGAAATTGAATCATAATAATAAGTTGGAATATATATCGCATGAATGCGATTTTTCTTATTTATTTTAACAATTCTAAAAAAGGATTTAAAAAAAAAAAAGACAGTATTTACCTTGCTTAAGACAAATTTAGATAAAATATGTATTTTTGTTAGGCTTGAGGTAGGTTTATATTCTGAATATTTTGTAATTAATGAAATTTTTAAGTTTTTTATTTGTTCAAGTACAGGTAATAATTCTAATATAGAATTTGCAATTCCTCCTACGGGTAGGTTTAATTTTTTGTTTTCGTGTGTACTATGAACAAAAATCGCAATATTAATTTAAATCATCAACAAGAATTTAATTGAAATTTTAGTAATTATTTTAAAAATGGAAATTAATATTTTATTAAAAATTAATTCTTTTGAATATTTTATTGAAATATCCTGTTAAATAACTAAAAGTAATAATTTCAATAAATTTAATGCAAATTGCAAATATACATTTAAATTTATATTTTGTATATCTAATATATTTAAGTTTAGTTCTAATATTATTGATTCGCTGAATTATAAATTTAAATACATTTAACTTGTAAAACTTATTTGCGGGCATATTCATTACTATTAACTTTTCATTCAAATTTTTAGCTTTTAGCTTATTATTATATATTAAACGGCACCATAACTCATAATCTTGCCCATAACGATAACTTTTGTTATAATTTCCGTATTTTTCGAGAATTTTTCTCCTAATTATAATACTTGAATGAAGGAAGCAGTTTTGAGCGATTAAGTTTTTTTTTATGTCATCGAATTCTGTAAACAATGTTAATGATTCAAGAATATTTTGTTTTCTATATCCTTTACTTCCGCAAAAAGCAAAATAAGGATTTTCTATCAGAAAATTAATTGTACTACTTAAACGATTTGGAAGTGATACATCATCCACATCTTGACGCGCTATAAATTCTCCTTTAGAAAGTTTAATTGCTTTATTTAATGATTCTGTTAAACCAAGATTTTTTTTATTTGTAAAAGATTTTATTCTTTCATCATTTTCAGCATAATTCTTAATGATTTCTGATGATTTATCCCTACTGCAATCGTCAATAATTATGAACTCAAAATCTTTATAATCCTGATTTAAAATACTTTCTATAGCATTTTGTACATACTCCTCACCATTAAATACAGCCATAATAACTGATAATTTCAAAATGCTTAACCCCTTAAAACTTTTTGATAAAAGAGATATTCTTTTTTACTCAATGATTTAAGACTGAAATTAGTTAATATATATTTTCTCGCATTAATACTTAACTTTTCTCTTAGGGATTTATTTTCATAGAGATCAACTATAGAGTTTCTAATTGATGTTGGAGTTAATCCACATAGATAGCCATTATCCTTATGTTTTATGATTGTTTTAATCCCCGAGATATTAGAGCCAATACAGACACCACCGCAACTCATTGCTTCTAATAATGCTTTTGGATTTCCTTCATAATAAGAAGGCAGAATAAATATATCATACTGATTGATAATTTCAGGGATTTTATCATTAGGAAAAGTGCCCAAAAAATTTACATTAACTCCTAATTCAACTACTTTATTTTTCAAATTTTTCTCAATAGGTCCTTTTCCAACAATATCTAAACTAAAATCCTTTAAATCAATAAAAGCTTCTAGCAAATTATATAGATTTTTTATGATTTTTAAACTTCCGATAAAAAGAATATGCTTTTCTTTCTTTGGTAGATTTACCGGTTTAAATAAATTAGTGTCAATATAATTTGGAAAATAACTGATCTTTTTCTTCTTATATTTTCTTTTTAATTTAAAACATTTAATTACAAATTTAATATCCTGTTTATTAGTTAAAATAATCCCATCTGCTAATTTATAAGCTAACAGCTCATTCATAAATATCCAAGAATAGTTTATTAAGTATTTAAAATAATTTCTGCTTTTAGTGTAATAAAATTCCATTTTATATCGAATTAACCTTTCAAATCCACCTCTGATTATAATTCTCTTTTTATATAATATTTTTGCTATATAAGCAATCCAACTTCCATCAATTTGATTAGTTTTGATTAAATCAACACCCATAAATATTGTTCTTAATTTAAAAGGTAAAATTAGCGATTTAATGAGACTCCACTTTGGAATATCAGAATCTATTAATTTACCAGTTGGAATTATTTTAATATTTTCTAATATATTAGAATAATTTAAATCCTCGTTATTTCCAAATGTTAAAAATATAAAATTAATCTTTTTTTCTCTAAGAGATTTATAGATTAATATTTCTCTGAAAATTAATCCGGTTTTATACCAATCTTTTAAAGATACGCCATATGTGAAAATTAACATAATATTCACTTGTTTTTACTACCTCTAAAGAATATTTTGAAAAATTTTATTGATTTTCTAATTACTTTACGATTTCTAATAATATATTTCTAATAATACGTAACTAGGTTTATATTTCATTTTTAGATTTTTATAAATGTTTAAGATTTTAGAAGAGAATTCCGCTTGATAAGCTATTGAGAAAAATCTTTTTTATTTTATGTAAGCTTATTCAAGCAATTTAAGTTTATTGAAAATCCTTTTATTAATTTTATTTCATGAAATAATAAAAAATTTTTGATAAAGGTGATCTAACACTTTTCTTTACTCCAAAGTAATCACATCTTCTACATGTCTCTATTGCTAGACGGTTATTTTGTAAAAGAAAGTTTCTCACGTTATTAAATTTATCTCCATACCAGATATCCAATAAATCATTTTGATTAACATCTCCCATTGAATCTGAAAAGAATAAATCTGCACAACATTTACTGACCTTACCATCAGAAGTAATATTAAATTGAGTAAATGGATACTCGCAGAATCCAAGATAATTCTTTTTAATAATTTTCTTATTAGGTGATGTTCCTGCTCGAGTAGTTAAAATTTCATTTAATTTTCGTCTATAAATATTAAATCTGAAATATTTTTTTCTATTAATTTTATGACCACTTTTTATCTGATTTGTATGATAATACTTTGGAAGGATAACCTCCCTAATTTTAATAAAAATCTCTGGTAATTGAGATTTTATATTATCATTATAATAATTAATTGTTAACTCGTTTATTCCTGCTTCTATCATTTCGTCAGCTTTTGCTAAAGATAAAGCTTTTCCATTAGTTAATACCTGAATCCAAGCGTTAGGTACGTTCTTACGAGCTATTAAAATAAATCGAGGTAAGTTAGGAAATATTAAAGGATCATTATTCACATGATATGCGATTTTTCCAGAGTAATTTAATTTTTTTAGCTGTCTTATTACTTTTTTATATAATTCTATATGCATTCTTATATCTTTTCTTTTTTCATTTTGAACGGATGCTGCACAAAAAGAACATTTGTTATTACATCTTGTACGCACTTCAAAATATATCGCATTAAATAAAGGAATTCTATAATTTCCAATATATAATTCTTTTATACGGGACTTATAGATAAGTTTCTTTATTATTAGTGCCGTTATTGAAGGAGGTAAATACTGCTCAAACAATTTACTAGAATACTTAACAATTAATTCTCTCATTTCTCTTGAATAAGGAAATTTATCATTTAATTATATGTAAATTCAATTTTCTTGGAATATATTTATAAGTTTTTTAAAGTAATAAAAAATAGTAAATATTTTATAAAATAATAAGTTTTTAATCATTAAAAATAAATTAATCCGTTGAAATATTCAAATCTAATAATTAATGCATTTATTAATTTTTCATAATTGATTTTTATTTCAATGATACTAGAGTTATGATATGTGAGTGTAAATTCAAAATTTTATTCTATCAAATAATAGAATTAGTTATAAAGAAGATTATTTTGTTCTTTTTTAATAAGTAAGTTTTTAATTACCAAGGTTTTTATTTTTTAAGGATTTTTGAAATTCTAAAAATAAATTTTAGATTTAAGTTATGAAAAAAGTAAGAATGAAAAATTTCATAAAAAAAAAATTTAAGAAAATAATTGATATTGAAGATATTAAATATATTTTAGAGAATAGCAAATATAAATTTACATATGAAATTTTCTTTCTTTTTATAAGTTTTTTGACTAGTTGGTGTTTTGCTAATTTAACTTCGAAAGAATTTTATGGTACTTATTTATTTATAATAAGTGTTCTATCTTTTTTCACATTTTTATCCTTTTTTGGGATTAATCAAGCATTAACTCAATACGTTGCCCAAGATTACGACTATTTTCTAATTACATCTATTAGAAAAAGATTTTTTCTTTCTATATCAGGAACTTTCGCAATATTTATTTTTGCTATTATTTATAATAATATCTTTAGATTCAATATTGTAATTTTAGTTTCTTTGCTTATTGGAGGCGTTTTTTTTCCATTTATTCATAGTTCTTTCTCAATAAATTTCTTTTTTGACGGTAAAGGAGAGTTTAAAAAAGATTTTATTTATAGGCTGACAAATTTAATCATTGTTAACTTTTTTGTACTAATTCTCATTTTTTTAACTAACAATATCACTTTGCATTTTATTTTACTGTTTTCAACTCAAACTATAATTAATAGTCTTTTTCTTAGAAATTGCATAAAATTAATAGAAAATAGAGAGAGAAATTTGAAATTAGAAAATGAAGCATTTAAGTATGGTTTTTTTCTAACAAAATATGGTATCTTCTCATTTATTACTTTAAATTTAAATAATTTAATAATTGGTATAATTTATGGTCCAAATCTTTTAGCCATTTATTTAGTTGGATGTTACTTTCCAATGACGGTAATAAATTTTTTGAAACCCTCGTTATCAGTTCTGTTAACAAAATATTCTAAAAAAGAATCTAGAATTTCAAAAAAGTTTGTTATTCTCTTAATATTTGGATCAATTATCTTATTTTTCGGGACTCTCATAAGCCTACCGTTTTTCATTCAAATTCTTTTTCCAAAATATTTGGATTCTGTTCAATATGGTGTTTTTTATTCATTTATTATCCTTATTTATCCAATTGAAGTTGTAATAGGCTATTATTTTAGAGGAAAAATAATAAAAAGAGTCATTAGAAATGCTTTTATTATTCCAGATATTTTAAATCTCCTCTTTTTTATCCCCCTACTATTATTTTTTGGAATTTATGGGTTAATTTTATCTGAAATTTTATCACATTTTTTCAGATTTATAATTTATTTAGTTAATAAATCTAAAATTGAATTTAAATAAAAAATTTAGGCATATTTGGCTTGAGAATTGATTAAAAATACAAGAATATGGGATGGAAAATCGAGAAAGTCTCACTTATTCAAAATCAAGATTGCTTGAAACAATTATTTTTTATAAATATATAAAAAAAAACACATAGGTGATTAGTTAAAATTAAGATAATGTCGGTTTTCTGCCCGTGTAAATTAATTGAAAAAAAATTAAATACTTGAATACTATTATAAAAAAAGAATAAATTCTATTATATTGATCAATATCTTCATTAATATCAAAATTAAGAAAAATAGTTGATTTTCAAGCTAGAATAAGAAGACAAACATATTAAGAAGGAATAAGATAAAAGAATGCATAAAAAAAGAATTGATCCAAACAATGAATATGATGCATATATGAGGTTAGGGTCAGATTATCACTGGCAATGGCTTTTAGAATCCAAAAATCGAAAAAACCAATCTTATTCCTATTATAATTATTTAGAGTACATTCTAAAGAGAATTTCTTACAATATTAAAAAAACTAAAAGTAAAACTATTTTAGACGCCGGTTGCGGTGATGCTGTTTTATTATATTTAATTTCCAAGAAATTTCCTAATCTCAAACTATCAGGATTTGATTTTATTGAATCAGCTATTCAGGTTGGAAAAAAAAAATTAAGACAAGGTAATCTATTTGTTTTTGATATTAGAGATATATTTTCATATAATCAACGATTTGATTATATAATATGTACTGAAGTGATTGATCATGTTAATCCTCCAGAGACAATAAATTCTCCAAAAAATAAAAGAGAATTTCAGAAAAAAATTATAAATAAATTAATATCAATGGCTAATAAAGGACTGTTTCTAACTATACCTACTAAAGGAGTTTGGAGAGATTTGAATAAAGAGGAAGATAAAAAAGAGGAAAGTTCTGTTCTAATTGAGTGGATACAATCGTTCAATTACAAGTTTAGTTTTTATAAAATTTTTCCCATTTTAAATTATTTTGAAAAAAATTTAAATAAAATACGCTTGAGAAGACCAGAAAAATTAATTTCTATAGCTAATAATTTAAAAAAACATATTAGTTCACCTACTAGAGAAGATTGGAGTTGTTCAGATACAAATAAAGAATATAAAAAAGAAGAAAAGTATCTTATTGATTGGCTTGAGGATTTAAAATTAACTTGTAATTGGGATTTTTTAAGACATGATAAAAAACATCCAAAAAGTACATATTATTTAGAATTAGAAAAATAATATTTCTGAGGTAATGCCTTTTAGGTGATAACCCAATTTTTTTTCATTTACTTGTTTTGTAAAAATTTAGATGGATGTCATATAAACCTTTGGATCTGATACCTTTTTGTTACTTGAACTATCATTCTTTGGGCAGTTAAGCGCCCCAGCTTCCGGGGAAACATTAAAATAGAAGATCTCCCCAATATTAATTAGAAGTTAAAAATTGGTGGAAGAAAATGATGAATTATCCTGGTTTAGATGAAAAAATACGAATAAATTTTTTTTCAGGTCCAAAAAAGCGGAACTCAAAATCTATATCTCAATAAATATGCGCCCATGTGAGCTCTATTGCATGGGATGGATTTAACACGATAGAGCACAAAATTAATCATAGAATCGAATATTCAAAATGCGGGAAACAGTTTGGAAAGGATATTGAAATGATAGAATTATTAGTTTATCAGGAAAAAATTAAAAAAATCCTTTACGAGCTGTTTTTTTATAAATATCCACTCGTTGGAATAGCAACCCGTTGGGATGTTCCTCAAGATAAGTTAAGTAAATTTAAGAAATCGTTTGTTTTGCATGTATTTCAACAAAATTCAGAGATAATTGAACAGAAAATAAAGGCACTTCCAAGAGGTGTTATTTTAGGAGACGAGACGTATATGGGTTCTCGGGTCAATTTCAATGCAGAAATTGTATTTATCAATAATGACTATGAAATACTTTCTACTGGTCCAGTAGACGGGGGAGAACTAAAGGAATCCATTCTTAAAGTATTCAATAAAATCCCTGAAGCATGTAAAAAAAACTTAAAATTCTCATCACCGATGGTGAGCCTTCTTATAAAGCAATTGCTAAAAAATTAGGTAGTAAAGTAATCCACGTCGCTCAATTACACAATAAGGATCAACGCGGAGAGATTATTATAAACAAATTTAAAAGGTTTGGCCCTCACTTCTTATATTATAAGATCTACACGCACTGGAAGGTTTTTTATCATGATAAGCACGAGCTGAAAGTTAAATGGAATATTAAGTTCATTAAAGGGAAAATTCAAGCAAAAAGAGGTAGACCTCGAAACTCAGATAAAATTAAGAATAGGAACGTAAAATGGTAGCAAAAATTGGAGAACTATCAATCCAATTCGTTCCAGAAAGAAGGAACTGCCAAAATATACGTAAACTTCAGGACAAATAAGTTATCGATGCATACGGGTGCTAAAAAGTGGATGCTCCAGATGCTCACACCCATTTTTAAAATCTTTAAGGGAAAATACATTACCACCAACAAGATAGAAAGCAATAATTCACAGGTTAAGGGGAGCGGAGCGGGGAAAAAATAGAGAGATAAAGAGTACGGTCATCTTTTATTTACATTACATGCGTTCCTCGTAGAATGTAGATATATCCCGTTTACTAATCTGACGAGTCGTTCCCTGTACAAATATTTAATGAAAGATGATAAAAAGAAAAAAATGGGGTATAGAGTACCCGAAGGCAAACGAAATTTCGTGCAAACCATTCTTAACGGCTACGAGTAAAAACTTAAATTCCATGATGACCTAAAAGGTATACCCATATTTTTGAATTATTTTTTTTTAATTTTTTTAGTTTTTAATTCTAGCCCAAATTTCTCCAAATTGGATGCTAAATGTCTCAATGGTTAAATCTATTGCTTTTATTTCATTTTTAAAAGTTTCAAGAGTATATTCAACATAATGTGTAGGATCTAACCGATAATCCAGTCCGATTTCTTTTGTATATAAGGAAAGCCAAGATCTATTTAACATTGGAACTCTTATGAGAAAGTAATTAGTGAATTTTTTTAAATTATTTAAGAAGGTTTTTCTTTTTTTTATATGTTCTAGAACATTAGATAAAATAATATAATCATAATGCTCTTGAAATTCATATTTTGTAGCGTCACCAACTAGATATTCTATATTTTCTAGATTAAATTTACTCATAGCTTTTTCAATCATGTACCTATTTTTATCCATAGCAATTACCTCCCGAGCTTTTTTTGCTAAATCGTAGGTTAAATAACCACTTCCACATCCAATATCTAAGATTTTTGAATTATTTTCAATATTGTTAACAAAAAATTCATGATATTTCATTATTCGATGTTTTGGGTGAATTCCCATATTCAATTTAGTCGAAATCTTGGATATCCTATGATAAAGCCAAGAATGAATTTTTATTAGTTTTTTTAATATTATTGAGTAGATATTTAACATAACTATGTTGAAGATGAAATTTTTGTCTTATATAAAGTAATAAAGCGTTAAAAAAATTTTTAAATATATAAAGATTCGATAAAAATTAATAAAAATATCTTAAAAATTGAATATTTTCTCAATTTTATCGTGTTAAATTATTATAACCTGTTTTTAAATATTTGCAATAGCCTTCTTTTTTTATCTTTTCTTTTAATTATCCCTGTACTACTTTTTTTACATTTTTCTAGGAACTCTTCATATGTAGAAATATGCTTTGCTGGATTTCCCGCATATACCGTGTTTGGAGGAACATCTTTAGCTACCACAGCACCAGCACCGACAACACTATTAGGGCCAATAGTGACATTTGGTAAGAGAATTGAGTTTATTCCTATAAAACAATTATCTTTTATTATAATGGGTCCATGAATTGTTCCCAGGAAATCTTTGTGTTTTTTAAATATTCTTGATGCCCTATCATGAGTAAGAAATGAAACTCCAGAAGTTATAACACAATCGTCGCCTATAGAAACTAAATATGGTTCTGTAAAAGTGCAAGGGGGGTAAAATACACAATTTTTTCCAAGGTTTAACCCCCATTTACGAACTAGGGCAACTCTAAGATTATTTCCTCCCAATCTAAACAAGATCTGATCAATAATATTCGGCATATTTATCAAAATGAAATTAATTATTTATTAATTTAATATATACTATGTTTATCTAAATTTTAAATTCTTGATAATATCTTTTTTGCAAATTAACCATAAGCTAACGTTCTTAGGCTATAAAAAACACCAACAAATAAAAGAAATACTACTAATGCTATTTTGATAAAGTCATTTTTTTTCATAATTTTTTTGAAATACGTGTTTTCTAATATTATTAAATTGAAAAATATATAAATTGAAAAGACTCTAAAACTTAACACGTATATCCCTAAATAGAAATTTCCGATAAAGAAAAAAATACTAAAAATAACAGAACAAGATAAAATGGCTATGAAATAATAATTTTGGTCATTTTTTGTGATTCTATAGTATTTAATTCCCTGGATAAAGAAAATAATATTTATTATAAAAATCAATGAACTTAAAATAAGTTCGATAAAAAGTAGTATTCCATCTTCATTTAAAAATGAAAATATAAACCAATCTATAATAAATAATCCACTAAACATAAGGATTGGTACTAAAAATAAGAACTCTTTTTTTGAGATGACCTTAACTATATTTCTGTGTATAAATTTGAAAATATTTGTTCCAACAATTTTCAATCTTGCGATTGAATTATTGTATTTAGATATTAGTAAATAAACAATAAAATATAGTATTAGAATTCCAATAAAAATTAAAAAAATTACGAGGTAACTCATTGTAAAGGAATACTGTAAATTTATAATAAATATCAATTTTGTATTTGAATATACATTTAAAATAAAATCACGAACCACGTTTTCTCCAGGAAAAATCATGAAAAAATAAGCGTTAATCCATCCAAAAAATTCTTGTGTAAGGTAAAAAATCAAAATCAGTGATGTTAGTATAATTATATTTCTTTTTATGTTTTTTTTAAACTCTCTTTCTTCAAAAAATCCATTAGATTTGTCAAATTTTTGGATATTAAAAATTTGATATATACTATAGAGGAAAACAAGAATTGAAAAGTAAATTGCTTCTTCAGTATGTGTTAAACATAAAAATAGGAATAAAAATGAAATTAATAATATATCCTTCTTATTTAAGTACTTTTTTTTAACAAAAAAATAAAATTCCAACACCAAAATTAAAAAAACATATGTCCCTATTACCCCCGTAGCAGCAGTATGAGCAAATTTAATAAACTGAGGAGAAATAATGGCAATAATTGTTAGAATAAACAGATTTGAATTTTTCGATGTTGTTTCTTTTTTTTTTGCATATCTTTTAAATGTTGAATAAAAGAAAAATGGAATTGAGATATATATTAGAGGATATATATACCATAATACAAAACTGATATCTAACTTGGTTGCATTTACAAGAAGTATTGTTGTAAATAAATTTGTTGAATATCTGTGCCGGAAAACAGTTCCAAAAAAGTTTTGAGTCATGCTAAAATTATCTTGAGCAATTATCCCAAAATCGATATAAGAATTATAAAGATTATATAACAAGTGAGAATCATGATTAAAATAGTTGCCAATTTGAAGGTAAGGGAGTATCCATAGTGTGTATATAAAGAGTGAGATGGAAAAAAGCTTTATATACTTGTTTTTAGTAAATAAAACAATATACACTAAACTTATTATCACGATTATTAGAAAAATATAGAAAGTAAATGGAACTCTTGAAAAAAAGATAAAATTTGATTTATAATCACTATATGCAGTCCAAAAAGTATTATCCGGAACTGAACTATAATATGTTGATATACTTAAAAATGCTAAAGAAAGAAAGAATACTATATAGCTAATTAAAGATTTTAGATCAATCTTCCTAATGGTGAGATTAAAATTAAGAAGAGATTTATGGGCTTCGTGATTATTATTATTAAATAAATTCCCACGGTCACTTTTTAAAACAATAATTTCATTTATAACTATTAATATCAGACTTAAGATTTGCATTGATGTTATTAGTAAAAGGGGATTGAAAAAGAATCCCGCATTGGCTTCTGACACAGTTAGATCATAGAGAAAAAGATAACTAAAAAACATAAAAACATTAAGGATAGCAAGGCTTAAAATTGAGATATATCCAATTTTCTGGATAATTGTATAATGTGGTTTAAAAATTTCTAAAAGATTATAGCCAGGGATTATAAATATACAAAAAATTGCGAGTAAAAGGTATATTGGTTGTATTGCGAATGAGAAAAAAGTTAAGAGAAGGTAAATTAAAATTATGCAAATTTGTATTATTGTTATTAATCTTAATCTAACCATTAAAAAATTTAATTAAAAGTAATTTTAATATTTTTTTAATTGATTTACTGAGTAATTGAATTAATAGAGAGATTGAATCAAGTGTAGAATCACAAAAAAAAAAATTAAAATTAGATATTGTAATTCTTTTCCATCCAGTAATTAACTAAATTGCAGAAATAATTGAATTATGTATTATTAAGTCGTTTAATATATCTTCTAATTTTATTAAATGATTTTGTCATAAACTTTGTTTGTCAGATTTGTAATTTTTTCCCAAGTATAATTCTTAACGACATTTTGATAACCTTTTAACCCCATTTCCTTTTCTAATTTTTCATTGCATAAAATCTTTAAAGTTGCATTTTTTAATTCAGAGAGACTATTAGAACGAGTTAAAATGCCAGTTTCACCATTTTTTACTAATTCAGGAGCAGGCCCTCGGTTAGTGGAAATTACAGGACATTTTGCCGCTCCTGCTTCGATTAATGGTATTCCAAATCCATCCGAATTATTAATTGGAAAAACTACAACATTAGCAACTTGATAAGCACCTAATATATCTTCTCTAGAAGGGTGAGTAACAAATATTACATGTTTATCCAAATTCAATTTTTTAACCATATTTTTTAACTCTAATTCATAGGTTTTATCATAACTATGACCAATCATCCATAACTTAACATCTTTAATTTCTTTTAGGATATCATTCATTATCATTATCAGATGTTCTAAATTCCTATAATTTTTAAGTAATCTGCCAACATATAAAACCATTTTATCTTTTAGATTAATTTTATATTTTCTAATGAAATTTTCACGGAAAGTAATATTTGAAAAGTTTTCAAGATTTATTCCATGTGGAATGACTCTAATTTTATCTTCTTCCACGTTAAATTTCATAGTCCACATCTTTTCATGTTTAGAATGCACAATAAATCGATCAGCAGTTTTAAGAAGAGATTTTTTAAAAAACCTATCATAAATTTTCATTCTACTTGATTCCTTCTTTTTTAGATTAAATAGATCCAAAAGATACATACTCCTGAGGGTTCCATGAGCTGTAAAAACTAATGGTTTGTTTCTAATTCTTGATATCATTGTTGCGACATTAGTCTGAAAAGTTCTAAGTGAATGAACATGAATGAGGTCATATTGATATTTAAAAAAAGCAAAAGGAAGAGTGGGGGTTATAAAATAATGAGATAGCCCTAATCGGTATCTAATAGGAAATCTGTGTATTTTAACATTATCTATAACCTCAAACCGAGGTAATTCTTTGGAAATCAAATCATGTGTAAGGATATTAGTTGTGAAAATCCTCACATCATAACCTAAAGCTGCTTGTTGTTTCGAAATATTAACAGAGTGCACTACGGGACCGCCATAACCATATGCAGGTGCGTAAAAAGGTACAACTCTTAATATTCTAAGCATTTTAATCTCAATTCAATATAAATCGTATAATGTCAATAATTTATAAGTATTGATATAATTTTTGTTTATACACGTTTAATTAATTTTTATAACTATTAAGAATTAGTCAATCTATAAATTGTAGTTTCGAACAATTAAAAAGATAAACAAATTATTGGATTATGAAACAAAGAATAAAATCTATTGATTTTTTAAGAGGTTTGACTGTTTTTTCTATGATAATTTATCATTTATTTGTATATTGGATTAAAATGAAACAGCAGAATTATGGTCCATTTACAGAATTTTTTTACTTTTTTGGATATTTAGCAGCTCCCTTTTTTCTAATAATCTCAGGTGTAAGTAATCATATCTTTATTAAAAAAAGAATTGATGAAGACCAGTTAAAATTAAAGATTTTTTTTGAAGTTTTAAAACGAGCAGTTTTTATTTTCATAGTATCAACATTGTTTCAATTTTTTTTTGGATTTACACTAAATATGAATATTGAGTTTATCCTATATTGGAGTGTTTTTCAAGTAATATCTTTCTGTATGATTTTATTCTTTTTAATTCAATTTTGTAAACGGGCTTTGAGAATAATATTGCTCTTAATTCTAATGATTTTCCTTATATTATTTGAATTTATAATAAAAAGTTATAATCTAACTTTCTTATATTTCTTAGTTGTAGGAACTTTCGAATTTGTCCCGTGGGCCAGTTTTTTCTTATTTGGGCTAATTTTTGGTGAATTATACCTAAGTTTTTCAAATAGAATGTTGAATAAAAAATTAGTAGCTTTAATCATAATAGGAATCTGTAGTTTTATATTTATTGCTATTTGGATGAACTTTTTCTGGTATTACTATTTTGTGCCATATTTTTTCCCTCATTTTATTTTGATGACGGGAATTTTTTGTTTTTTATCTTCTATTTTTTATTATCTTTTAGATTTAAAAAAAATAAATTTTTATTTTCTTGAATCTCTAATTCGATGGGGAAAACTTGCCTTTTCAGTATATTATATCCATTTAGGTGTAATTGCCACAGGAGTTATCCTATTTCCTATTTTTCTAAATAAAATTTATACAAATGGATTTTTACTGTATCAATTTTTATTAATACTCTTAATTTTTTTTGTAACCCTTGAAATTTTTACGAAAATTTGGCAAAGACATAGTTATTTTTTAGGAATTGAGTGGATTATGAACAAACTTGTGAAAAAAACGATTTTTTTTAAAAAAAATCAAGAAAATCAATCTGAAAAAAAAATCTAATGGAAATTTCAATAGAAATAAATAATGAATTATGTTAATAGTAAATGGTACAATACTTATTTTAAAATACGTAATATAATATTCTAACATTAAAATTTTTATATTTTTAAAAATTTATGACTTTAATGAAAGTAAGAAGAGCCTTTTTAATAATTGAGCTTTTATTAATCTTTATTTATTATTTAATGGTTCTATTTTCTATAGATATTCAACCTATTTATCTAATTCTTGGTTTTTTAAATGTTTTTATTCTTCCAGGATACAACTTATTAAATCTATTAAAACCTAATTATCCCACTATTCAAAAGTTAGGATATACCATTATAATTAGCCTTGCCATTGAAAATATTTACATGTTTTTCTGTTATATTTTCTTTTATAACTTTTCATCTTCTCCAGAGGTAGAGACGTATGGGTATATATTTAACTCATCTTTATTAATACAAGCTATTATTATCATTAATTTGAGTTTAATTTTAATAAAAGAATATAGACAATTTAGATCTAAAATAAAATTTAATAAAACTCAAGTGAGAAAATCCCCTTTAAATTTAAGGAATTTAAAAAATAAATTGAATTATAAAAGCATTTCCGTCTTAATATTTTTTGGGATATCACTAATCTTTATGTGTATAAGTACTATATATAGCAACGTTCCTCAAAATGATTATAGGACTAATGTGGCTGATTATAGAGTAGATTTTACATTCTTTTATAGAGTTCCTTTAATTTTTTATCCATTTTTAATTAGCTCAATTTTATCTTTTATTTACATTATCTTTTTTATTAAGAATCATTATATTATTCTCATTTCTATTTCAATATTTCTTTATTGTATATGGATT
>SDBT01009436.1_pt1 | contig 15824 bp, 16 predicted proteins | sample 2277101 | NCBI WGS metagenome assembly SDBT01 (sample SAMN10404973, study PRJNA504765) | marine sediment metagenome | isolation source: marine sediment core GS10_PC15, 103 cmbsf | place: Arctic Ocean: Southern Knipovich Ridge | collected 2010 | reverse complement strand
ACTATATTGTTATCGTAGCGACTATAATGTAACACTGTTTATATATAATTACAAGCAAGACAGTTTTGAGATACATATCGGGGAGGACTGGGATTCTACAAACATAACAACGTGTATAAACAACGTTTATGGTATTCCAATTGTTGTACCATTTGCGAAGGACATTTATATTGCCGCTTGGGTAACAAGGGATGATGAATTAATGATCGCCTCCGGAAATATACATGGAATCCCTAAAACAATGACCATGAAAAATTTCAATGTAGATTATCTTTTGGGTTCACGTGTTGATGAAAATATTGCAGTATTTGGCGGTTCTTGTTCTAGATCGGGAATTGTAACATTTTATTATTTTGTTGCTGCACCGTTAAGGTCTATCTGTAATCGCGTTTGGGAAAGTGAGGATTATAAAGATAAGGCGATCATTCTTACAGGACTTGATCGCGGATTCTTTTTATTTGCTGAAGACAAGACCAATGTGCACGTGCGCATGCAACGTTTTACACACATTGGTACTTGGTTATATCCATTATTAGAAATGGATTCTGATGATAAATGTACTTGGTCTCCGAACCTTGCACAGGGAAATCCCAGTACGTTACTAGTGTATATCAAGAATTACGAAGAATACAGTCAAGTATGGGGAAAGTGGTTGAATATTCGGAGAATCTCAGAAATAGAACAGTTAAAAATTTGTGATGTTGAATCATGGTCATTATCTTGTAGAAAGAGGGTTTAAAATGATATGATACAAAAATGATATAAAATGCATTTTATATCATTTTAGTTAGATAACTAACAAATTCTTGGGTAAATTTGTTGTCCTTACCCTCTGCCGCCTCATCACAAAAGTGTAGGATCTCTTGTAAATGAGTCGCCTTGGTTAATATCCCGGTCAGATCAGAATTCTCAGCATTACCACCCTGGGCAATTTCTTGAACCTGATGTTGTAAGTTACGATACTCACTGGTTATAATCTGTCTATTCTTATCGGCATAGCTTTGAAAAAAGCGTTGGGTTAATATTCTTCCGTGGGGATCATCAACAATCTCTCCCGCTGCATTTTTATATTTAATCTTTTTTCGTGCTTTATCAGTACAAACAATGTGATTCTTAAATGGATATCTATTAGCGAAATCTGCATAGCCCTTTGCTCCTTGTAGGATAAAATCTATCGAAAGCCGTTCAATATGTTCGGAAATGTTTTCGTCAGTTAGAGGAGACAAATTATTAACAACTACGTTGCGGTTTGGTGTTTTTGAAGTCATTAATTCGGTGATTTGTTTTTGTAGTTGCAAAATTTGTTCATTCAAACGATCTGGTTCTCGCGGTCTTCTCTCAAGCAAATCAGTTATCTGAGTTTGTTGCTTTTGAATTATTGTCATCATTGATTCAACCAGTTCGCTGGTGATCGGTTCAGATTGAGACTTTTCACATCTCTTTTTGTGTCTTGTTGACCGTAGCAATATTTCGTTCTGAGCCTCCGTTTTGACTTTTACTCGGTTTATGTTACGATGATGCTTCATAGTACTGAGATGTTTCTCAAAATTACATCTTATTGCAGTTCTATAATTGCAAATGTTACATGTGTACATGTCATGTTACTTTATAATATTTTGTATCATCCTCTTTAAGCCAGTTAGCAAAAAGTATAAGAAAGTAATACCCTGTGCAGGGATGCTTAGTGTCTTTATATTATAAGAACTGTTAATCAACCACGAAACATGATCGGCGTAAAGCATTTCGAACGGTTCAATTATATCGAAAGAGGATAACCTCCCATCCCCCCTGGTTAAGCACGATTAAAAACAAACGGGGCTTGCATAGTATCATTATAGGGACCCCGTTGGGGGTTTGGCCAAAAAATTTTAATTTTAGAATTTTTCGATCTACACATTTATAAATGTGTAGATTCAAAATTTGTTGGATTTAAAATTTATTTCGAGTTGAAAATCTAAATAGTTAATCAAAATAATTCTTTACAACAAATTTATTTTTACTCTAACCTCCCTATGTCGATTTTTAAAGGCTCATTTTATAATACAGTGAATTTACTGTGTTGCAGGTATCGTTAATGGGCTCTACGAATTGTCAAATATCTTTCCCAAAGCTTTTTCTTCTGATTCCTCTCCAGGCTCTGTTTTTGTAAACCCTTTTAGACTTCCTCAAAAGGCTAAAAAGTATAATTACTATGCTTGGTAATTTGGTTTTAACGGGTAAACAAAAGTTATATTTAACTATTATAATGGACTATAGACAAACGTTAAAAGTAGCTACCAAAGATTTAGAATCCTTTGATATGCATGAACTAGAGTTAATGGCCAAATATCACGGTATTCCTGTTGTCGACAAGAAATCACTATGTAAAGCATTAGCAAGGAAAATTTACGAAATTAAAAGAGGAACTATGAGGCGTGCAACTGAACTTGGTATAGAACTATTATACACAACAAGACCTCAAATAATGCAAGCAATGGCGAGAGAAGAGATTACTCGTGCAGAAGGCAGAGAATTATTAGCCGGACTTGCTGAACCAACACCAGCAGTTCGAGAAGAAAGACCACTGCCCTCTAGTGCAGAGGACTGTACTAATGTGCACGATTACTTTACCCAAAAACGTTGGTCCATAGATAATTTACCAGAGATAAAGTTGCGATTTTTACCTGCTGATAACCTTGAAGGACGTCCTTATGTATTATGTATAGATAAAGACAGTTTGGTTAAATGGCTGGAACAATCTGATAATGAGTTTAGAGGATGGTACCCAAATACTGATAATATCGCCGCTGGTAAAGATATAGAATCAGAAGGCTACGGAGGTCGTCCTAGTAGATATGAACGTTTCTACAAGCTACCAGGAATACCTGATTATGTGGCTAATTCTATTACAGAGATTAAACAATTGATACGAGATAATAATGTTTTGGTAGGTTATCCAATTTATACTCGAAAACGTCTTGGAAATAAGGACGGTGTTTTTGGCGTAGGCATGATTCATGGTCAAGAGCCAGGATATACTGTATATTATGTGATGGCTGAAAATATGGATGTCAATAAAACCCTACTTGATGTTGCGCGCAAGATATATATGTTTAAAACTGGTGAAGATTTACCTAATGTTGCAACATTACAAGAAAAACCAGTAAAAGATATTCTTGAAAAACTACAACTATCAAAAATACTAGTACCTGTACAAGATTTACAGGATGACATAGGACCTGTAGAGGACGAGTTGCCAGTCTCTGTTTCATTGGAACCCGAAGAAGAAGAAGAAGAACAATCTCCATTAACCAGAACACCTGTGGACTATTCTGATTTGTATAGCGAGGATGAGGAAGAACCGCTCATGCCTGTCTCATTGGAACCCGAAGAAGAAGAGCAATCTCCATTAACCAGAACACCTGTGGACTATTCTGATTTGTATAGCGAGGATGAGGAAGAACCGCTCATGCCTGTCTCATTGGATTATGAAGAAGAACAAGAACTCCCGCCACTTGTGGACTCTAGCGAGAGTGAGGAAGAACAGGACGATGAAATGTATTTCATTGAAGCCCTTGAATATTTTGTTAGTCAAACATCTTGCACAGTAATGTTTGTACGTAAAAATGACGAGGATTGGGAATATGTGCAGATTTATTGTGATGTACCAACTCTTGAGGTAGATTGGATAGAATATCGTGATCAGGGCTACACAGAACGTAAATTAATACCTCCACTCAATGATGCTGGTACTGAATTTGAATCAGTAGAGTTAACAGCAGATTATATAAAATTATTTAGAGAAATATCAGCTGATAGGATTATTGCATTTTATAATTCGTATCTTTCATATGTTTGATTAAAAATTCTTGATAATTATTAGATGGAGAGAAAGACAATAATTATCATTATATCTGTGGTGGTAATATTGTTATTTATTACTTTAATAGCTATTACGATAAAAATATGGTCTAGATCTGATGACATCACAACGGGATTATCTTTATATCATTGTCCTAGCTATAGCGGTGGAAAAATTATGGAAAATGTCTATAATCAATTAGGTTTTAAACAAACCCGAAATGTTGGTGCTAATATATATCTTCCCTGTGGTTATACATGGGTTGAGAAAGAATTACGAGATTACAAACCACGTAATGGACAAATAATATTGGCCATAGATGGTTGTGATCAAATTGTAGCTAAAAATGGCTTGTGGAAAGTCCTAAGCGAAAAATATGGTCGTGAATATGCATCACAATTAGTACCTCGCAGTTATGTTACATCTTCTACAAATGATATGAACCTATTAAAACAAGAATATGACTCACATAAAATTTATATAATGAAGAAAAATGTCCAACGTCAACAAGGGTTGAAATTAACTAAAAATTTGTCAGAGATGCAGCAAGCACGATCAAATGGTTATGTCATTATACAAGAATATTTAATGACGCCGTTACTTTTTGATAAACGTAAATTTGATATTCGGATTTACCTCTTGGTGCTTCAAAAAGGTGCCAAGAAGGAATTTTACAGACACTCTGGTGGGCGTTGTCATTATACATCACAAGATTTTCGCACTAACGACCTAGAAAGATCAATACATATACCATCGGGATATTCTGAAGATCATGAGTTTAAAGACACTCATCCTGAAACGTTAAAAGATCTGCGGGATTATATGAATAAAAATAGTGGTTCGGGCGATTATTTTTTTGATCGCTTGGATGAAATGCTCAGAGAATGTTGTGTGGCATTTTCCAATGTGCTTGGAAAAGATCGCAAATACGTGGATAAGAAAACTGTACATTGTCAGCTGTTTGGTCTGGATGTATTAAGCGACCAAAATTTACGACCGGTACTGATAGAAATAAATAAGGGTCCGGAGATGGCTTGGAGTTCAGAACCAGAATACCAATATAAACAAAAGTTAACATTGGATATGTTTGAGTTACTTGGTTATACTCAAAAAACAAATGATCAGCTTACGCCGAACGAATTCAACTTGTTAATCAAAACTTGAAAGAATTATAACCTAATATACCATCCTTTAGAATTAAAAAAGATTCTACCATATCGCTCTATAGGGTGGGAGCGAAAAAAGTCGAGATCGGGAAGTGTCTCGGTCAGATGTAGAGGCTAGTGATACTTAAATAAAGAAGATTCGCTCTCCAGCGATACAACACGAGCTCCGAGATCACCACATACAATATGGCTATCAATGGATATTGCATAGCAATGTAAACACCGAGTACTGCACATATTGTATCACCAATAATGTTCGCAACGGTATCTCCTGGATAATTTTTATATGCTTTATTTTTGCGATACTTGTTTATTATGTACGGTGTATTTTCAATAAATTCCCATAAGACTTCTAATGTTACTGCTGTGTATATTATTGTTTCGTTTGAAAAATTAAATGCACGCACGTGTAAAATAAAGTATAGTAAAATCCCATGAGTGATATGACTAAAAGAATAAATATCAAATACTTGTTGACTAGTGTCCTTGCCGTCACGTTCACAGGAAATTAGTCTTTTTGGATCATACCAAATTTTTCTTCCAAGGAATTTTGCATTTGGGTCAATAAAAATATATAAAAATAATGTCAAAATTAAGACACTTGTTATAAAAAGTACCGTCTGATTCATTAATAATATACACTACTTTTTTATAAAAAAGTAAAAGTGGGTTTGTTAAAAGTAGTTGGTTGCCTCAAAAAGGGAGGTGATCAAAGGTCACCCTTCCCGTGGCATCCTGTAGTCAGTATGAAATTATATACGCCATTTTGTTTTTCTCTTGTTAAATAGTAATGTTCGTTAATACTGGATATGAAATCACTAATACACCAAGTCACTTTACGGCTGCATATAATACTTGGCCCTATACAGCACCGCCCAGCCAATGGTATCAACATGTGCCGCGTTATTACATTGATCACACCGGACAAGTTCGCGAATGGAACAGTTTTAACCCGCCACAATTAATGCATATCCCCGGTGGGCAATATAGAGGAACACCAAGCCGTACCGGTGCATATTATTCCCAAAATGTAATCGTACAGCCCCAACATTCTCATTAATGTTACGCTAAACCAATTATACCACAACACAGCTTTGGGCCACTATTGCCAGTTTTTAGCGACTCTGGATTACCACCTCGCCCTAGGTCATCTTTAGCATGGTGAATCACTAAGCTCCTCCCAAGTAATTCGCAGAGCCGAAGGTAATTTGATGTGATCATTATATCACAATATCCATTCTTGTTAACAAGAATATTACCCAAGTCTCCACGATGAGAATTCGGTGCGTTGAGACTACCGTGTGCCGCCTGGGCGGGATTGTAATGCCCCCCTAGTGATGCACACCCTTCTTGTAAATTTCCGGCGCAATGTACATGAAATCCTTTTGGGCCTGATGGTAATTTTCGTGTTCTAACATGAAACCGAACCCCGAGTTTCTGTGGTGTACGGATAGGATACATTGTTACCACAGCATGTGTATAACCGTGGTCGCACTTTAAGACACTAATTAAAATATCATTCATTACACTAGAGTGATATTTTAATTTACTATTTTTTTTAGTAGCTTCGCAAAACGGAAAAATTGATCCAATAAAACAGCTTTAGTAATTGTTCAAATCAAATTGGAACCATTTCCAAAACCTGAAATAGCAAGTATATTTGCAGCACTTCGAGATGATCTGAGAATAAAACCCTCCGATGGGGAAGATGGCTTTGAACTGGGACCATTCATACATATTGAAGTGATAAGTATATTTGTAATGCTTCAAGAAAATAAAGATATAACAATCCCATTCACTGCTGCTAAAACACCTCTACATTATCTTGCAGGTTGGGGGGCCAACCATATTAGTAAGGGAGCTTGTGAGGAGAGGTGCAGATATTCACTCACTAGATGATAATGGACGAACCCCACTTTTCTGGGCAGCCATGAATACTCGACCCAATACTTGCCAATTTTTGGCTTCTCAAGGTGCAAACCCGTACATTGTAGATAAAACGGGTATGACCTATTTTAGATTGGCTTATTGGCACCAAAAATAGTGATTATATTGATATGGCTATTACCATTCAAAAACTATTTATCACTGCTGGAAAGCGCATTGTCTCACAATACCGGACCACGTCCAGCTGAGCGGAAATCAATTTTATACTAGTTGGATATTCAAAATAATTCAAAGGATTATTTTGACAAAAGTAGGAAAACTGAAAAAATTTTTAATGTTTATGTTTATACGTAAACATAATGCCGAGAGAAAATCTTATACCCATTGAAAATGTACGGGATTCATTCACCGGTAAATTTGAGCGCATAGGGGGGAAAGGTGGCAAAAAATTTACTATATTATTGGTCGATATTGTAAACTCGGATTGTGAGAAATTATGTGATCATGCATGGTTAAACTTGGGGAAACAATTTAAAAATCTTGGGTGGTTAAAAAAGAATTCGGTAGTGTGTTTTAATGCAAGAGTTAAAAAATATCGTAAAGGTTCAGTAAGACGAAATATATCAGTAGAATATGATTATAGATTTTCACATCCAAGCAAAATATTTATCAAAAGCTGACTGTTTCACGATCACGCTGGTAGCTTAAGAGCCACAAGATTTCAGAAAAAAGTATTGAAACTAATTTATACACTAATATATTGATATATATTAGTATACCAAGCGATAAAAATATGACTGAGCCCGTTTTATAAAATATTTACCCTGTGTCCCTATAAAATATATGATTGTTATATATAGGACGTATATAAGACTTTAATTGAGATGTTAGCAAACGAGCCTTAGCAGTGGCTTGGTCGCCAACTCTCCGGAAAAACGAGATAATACTGTATGGTAAAATTGATCTTTAAAAACAAAAATTACCATATAGTAAGATGACTACAAAAATTAAACACAACATTTACGACGAATTAGTGAGTAATATAGATAACATTGAAAAGGCAGATGAAATTTACGAAAAAGTAGAAAACTTAGAATATGTTTATATTACCGACTTAAAAGTCGCACGTAGACAGACGACAGAACTGCGTACTGATATGGAAATCACACAATTAAATTATACAGAGGAAATAATTAAATTTATGACACTTTATTTTGGCTGTGATATACAGCGTCCATGGTTTAAAAATAGCGCCCAAGAACAACTATTTAATTTTAATAAAGGCATCGTAGAGCAATTTAACTTAGATGCCAGCGAGTTCGCCAAACTTGTATTAAAATCTATAACTCCACTCAATTAATATCATTAATGTGTAAATAATGATATTGGGTACTCACAATAGCTTAAGAAAATGATTTTATTGATATAATGACGTTTTCGTGTGATATTTGTAAGTATGACACTACGGTGCGCGGTAATTATACCCGTCACGTAAAATCAATGGTTCATGAGCGGAGAATAAAACAATTAACGGAACTGTCTGCGGTGGATAAAATAAAACAGCTCGAGGAAAAAATAAGGGAGCTCGAAAAAAAGGCACTACCTGACACTGAAGCCATAACAAATGAGATCATATCAACTCAATCATCTGATAGTTTTAATGCTGATGTGTTTATTGGCGATAAGTTTGGTGTATGGATATCAGAGTGGATTTATCCCTATTTAAAATGTACCGATAAATCACGTTCTTCATTCACCTGGATCGATGGAGATAATAATAATGCCCCTATCCACGATGAAAGGGGTATAAAAATTTTAGCTAAAATTTTTATAGCTATGAGTGCTCATATTACCACAATATTCAATACAGAATACAGCAAACGCATGAACATATTAAATAATCATGGACTTGATGAAAAAACAAAAAATCTGGTCGCGTACGGTATAAATGATATGATAGGATTGAATAATATGACTGACGCATTAAAAACTGGTTTACAGCTACATAATGTTAATACGTTAATAACCAAAATTAAAACTAAAAAACTTACAAGTATGCATACAGACATAACGAATACAATTAAAGCAGTATTAGATTAATTTGATATAGGTCAAATTACTCAAAAATAAAACCGCCCCATAGACACAATACAAAACCACTATTGGAATTCACCCTGTGTCCCTTAAATTACGTTGATTTGATGATATTCGATAAAAATTTTAATTATGTATTTTTCATTATCAACAACAACCAGTTAAAACGAATCTCAATTGAGAATTGTGTGTTGATACTGATTTTCTTTACACAATGTTTTTCGAATAAATAATAATAGTATAATAAATAACCCTTGAACAGAATGAATCATATTTCAAAAATAGTCTAAGTCTTTTAAAATTTTTGATTTTGAAACTGATCATTTTAACACGTATGATAATATCTGTCGACGGCTGTGACTGTTACGAATTGAAAAATTAAGCGACCAAAATCGTCCTCAAAGTTGAAGAAATCTGGAATTTAAAAAAAATTTCTCAATTTCTCATTTTTTTTATATCAATTCCTATAAATGAAGAGCAGTTAAAATGTCCCTTTTTATCTTTGAAATACGAACCATCGAGCAAAATTTGTCGTTTGCCCTTATATGCACCAAAATACGATCGTTTATACATCGCTAATAATCACCCCGTGTTCAAGGATCGTGTTATACGTTATTTTCCTCCGAAAAGTTTTGGGTCGAAAAAGGACAATAAATCGCGGCGCATTTGTCAGGAAGTGTTTTTCGGAATTATAACAACATCGTTGTGTTTTTGGTAAAGGTGGGAGTGTGAATGGTAGTAGCGTACATCGCTAAAAGTATTTTCGTCTTGAAACATGACTACTATAACGCTTTATTAACGAAATTTATTGTCTATGAATAAATTTCGTTAAGATAACCAACAAAACCCCGTAAGATTTTGACGTCACGACCTGTAGACGATTCTGAGAACATTTTATATTTTCCCCCCCTCATGTTATCGTCCAAAATACGGTCTTTGCCTATACAAGTTTCTCAATCTCATCCAAAACCTTTGAATCAAAAATTAATACCAAGCGGGATAAAATCCGGTTGTTCCATTATTATTCTCCTAAAAACGGCAATAGAATCCTTGACCATTGTTCGTGGATGAAACTGATTATTTACCTTTAGATAAAAACGAGCCAAATCTATCGTCACAACCTCGCATCTTCCATGTATCACAGCAAGTGTGACCTTGACCCCGTTCCTTAAAAAGTAGTGCACTCTTTGCAAATGATTCCAGCAATATAATCAGGACGCATAATAGTGAAACCGTGACGACCATCCACAATGTCAAGAGCAACAATCATACTACGATTGGTATTATAAATATCAGTATAGGTCCTGGTCATCTCATCGGGTGGTGCTGTGGGATCATCTCTCGCAGCTAGAATATGCACCTTGAATGGCAAATTTTGCGCACTTTTCCAGTCAGCAGTTAAATCTGTCCCCAACAACAATTTAAATGCTTGTAAGGTGGTTGTACTGCTTGCCTGGCGCCACATTTTGGATGCTAAATTATATTGGGGCGTGTCTTGATCATTCGGTTGTTGGCTTTCGTCCGCAATGGCTTCTCCCGGGCACTGACTAGCCGGAAGATAAAACCAATTACACAGGGTGTCCTGTATAAATTTCTCCTCACTGGTAAGATACCAAACGTTGGGATTTTTCGCGATCCAACCATTGGGTCCACTTAGATATTCTACTTTATCACGTACATGAGGCAACGGACGAATAGTTGTCTGCAATATAGCCAAGGAATCAATGAGCTCTGGATACGTTAATGCAAATTTTTGTCCTACAATTCCGCCAAAACCAAACCCGCAAATAATAATCTTTCCCTTGTTGATAACTGTATCATAAATTTTTTTACAATCTTGTACGTATTGATCCATAGTCCAAGCGGTATTTTTAACATCATAGTCATTGTATTTATCGTCCACTGGTAGCCAAGCTGTTCCATGACCGCGGAGATCGTATGCGATCAAGTTTGGTGTTTTTGTTCCGTTCATATTTATGCGCTGTATAGTCTGGAAAAGCGGCTGCCAGATATTCGAATTCATTGGAGTGTTATGAAGTAGCAGGACTGTTTTTCCATTGTTCCCTTTTTGTGATTGGACAATGGTGCGATGATCACCAAGGTCTGCGTATTGGAGGAATTGGCTAGACGTTTGAGTCTTATCAAACGTGGCGGTAAATCTTTCAAAATCTCCAATATACCACAATAATAATACAACTATTACTAAAATCCCTACAAGAATTAAGAAATAACCATTCATCTTTATAGTAATGAAATACTTTTTAAAAAATAGACGGTCTAAAAAAGACAATACTGTTCACCACTATACGTCAGAAAAAGAATGAGAGGTGCCATCCCCTACTTTTTAACTCTCAGATGCAGTGATTTTCAGGCGTCCACCATTCACTTCAAATGTATAACCCCTTGTCTCAACAAGTGTTTTTAAACTTGCAAGATCTTCAGTATTGAGTTGACCTATAAACAAGGTTAACTCGGTGTTTGAACGCCCTGTTACATTATTAAAATGTCTGAGAATTTTATTTGAGATACGGTTACGTATTTGCGTTCTTCTCGTCTCTGAAAGTTCTTTTGTTGGAATCTCTTGTTGAGGAGCGATGGCGGAAATATCTGCTAAAAATGCGGATTTTGATTTTAATTGATCAAGATCTGGAAAGCTCATTATTATAATATATATATATATATATATATATAACTATTTTTATATTACTTTATTATAAATGCCATTCAAAGTGCTTAAAGATACACATTATAACACTTTTAGAGCGATTACATCGTTAAAAATACCACGGTTAAGTAATTTCCCCAAAAATTTAGGGATTACGGGGAATCCTGGTTTCGCCGGAAATTTATTTTTCAATTCTGGTGATCAAGTATTTTATGGTCACGATGGTATTAGTTGGGTCCCCATAGGAGGAGGCGTCGCAGACCATGTATGGGAATATAGCCCTGATACTACTACAGGTATTGATCTCCTTCGTCCTGACCCCGCGTTTTTAGGTGCACCAGCGTCTGCTGATTTTTTAGTTGCAACACCTCTTGCAGATGCCTCAACGGAAGGAGCCGGTACTAAAATTATGTTTGATGCCAGTAAAGGTGCCATTCGGGCAGGAACTGTGACAGGCTCACAGTGGAATGATACAAGTCGTGGGATTGCTAGTGTAGCATTTGGAAGAAACACAACTGCATCAGCCATTTACTCGACAATCTCTGGTGGAGAAGCAAACGTTGCAAACGATCAATACACATCAGTTTCAGGAGGATACGGTAATACTGCATCAGGTAGGTATTCAACAGTTTCAGGAGGACAACGAAACACTGCAACAGAGAAGGTTTCAACAGTTTCAGGAGGGTACCAAAATACCTCATCCGATTATTATTCAACAGTTTCAGGAGGGTACCACAATACTGCATCTGACAATAGTTCAACAGTTTCAGGGGGATACCAAAATACTGCCTCTGGTGATCGTACAACAGTTTCAGGAGGGTACAAAAATACTGCATCGGGTTATGCATCAACAGTTTCAGGAGGGGACAAAAATACTGCATCTGGTAATTATTCTTGGGCGGGTGGACGATCTGCAATGGATGGCGGATTGGCAAATTGTTTTGTGTTTGGTGGAGTGAACATACCAACTACTGCAGTGGCTGCAGATACGTTTGTGATTGGTACAAAGGGACCAGCTGGTGCTAATACTGGGAATATCCCCATACATATACCTCATGCAGTGCTGGCGACTGCTGCAGGGCTGTCTTCTACAAAATATTTACCAATAAGGATTGGTGTCACTGAATTTAAAATACTATTATACAACGCTAGTACGTGATTCTAACAATTACCAGAGGCTCTTCAGTATCATCTTTCGCTAATTCGCATAATTTTCTAACTTATATTTTTAAAACAGTCTCTATATCAAGAGGTAATAATGTATCGCGATTATACCTGGTTGTATAAGTCCTAAGTATTGAATATATCTAAAATTGAAAAACCGGGTGATAGATTTATAATATCCAAAATGAATTATAAATCTCTTATACTAATAGCGTGGTTTACAGGGTGCACGGGAATAACATTAACCCCTTTGTCAGAAATTAGTTCTGTTAGATGTGGCAGTGAATGTTCAAATTGTGGTGTGGGAACATTTTATTTTTGCGTGAATTATGGTGGTGATAATGCCTACATCACATTTCAAACTGGTGCTTATATTAATCAAACTGCGAGATTTTTCTTTACATCTTATCCAAACGGAGTCGCACAAACAAATAAGTTTGTTATTTTTATAGATGGGAATGAAAAGTATTCAGTAACTCATACTGGATGCGGACACCCTCAAAAATATACTGAATTTACGATTACTAATATAATAACCAACATAACCCTTCAGAGTATTGGGGGTTACGAGATTATTGGTGATAGAGACTGCAATAAAAATACTTCGGAGACCTTTATAGTTATTTGTGAGACCTGCACACAATTAAGCTGTGGCATAGTTAATTCTTGTAATGAAATTTTAAATTGTAGCACAAGCTACTCGTGCACGAGTACCACAAGCACTACCACCACAACCACCACAACCACCACTACAACCATCACAACCACCGCAACCACAACCGCAACCACCACAACTACAACAACCACCGCAACCACCGCAACCACCACAACCGCAACCACCACAATCACAACCACCACAACCGCAACCACCACAATCACAACCACCACAACTACAACAACCGCAACCGCAATCACACCCACAACAACCACAATCACACCCACAACAACAACCACAACCACAACAACAACCACAACCACAACAACAACCACAACAACAACAACAACCACAACAACAACCACAACCACCATAACAGCAACCACAACAACCACCATAACAGCAACCACAACCACTATAACACAAATGTTGATTGTAATGTTAATATTGTTGCTTGTGATAGTGTTTATAGCCGGAATCGTGTTGATAATGGTGAAAAGAACCAGCCAAAAAGAAGACGATATAGAACTCAAAGCTGGCAATAGCTCTACAACCAGCAATAGAGATATGGACAGTGATGCAAAACATGAAGCAATACATAACCATATCAATTTTACAACACAAGATAATTCAGACTATAATAATCTTGATCTAGTTGGTAGAGAAACCAATTCAGACTATAATAATCTTGATCTAGTTGATAGAGAAACCAATTCAGACTATAATAATCTACTTGATAGAGAAAATAATTACGCAAATGTTGATTTGCGACACTAATTTTTAAATAATAATTATTGCAGTGAATCTTCCCCGTGACCTGAGGGCTAATCCTTTACCCAAGCATAAATGTCCACAATTTAAGATTACGATCTCCGCAGAATCGTCTTCCATGCAGCGATTTTACTGTTATATAAATAATAAATATAAGTTTAGTCTGAAGGTCATTTTATTTCCTTATGTAAAAAAAAAATAAGGAATATGTCGTAGGCGGGCTACTGAAGAAGAGAAACGAATTTATAAAAAAGTAGATCAAAATGGTCCGCTACAAAGAAAAACGAAAAATCACATCGTTTTAGTCGTCCGAATCCCAGTCCGAATCGTCAGGAAAGTCAAAGTCAGGGCGATACCAAGTCTCCAAAAGTCCTTTGAGATCTACCGGTAGTTCTTGCGAAATCGTGTCCCATTTTTCCTGAGTTAATGAGCGAATTGTTGCCTCATCATATAGTTTATGAATGAGCAACGCATGAAAGTACTCCTCCTGTTTCGAAGGAAACATGTTTCCAACACAATTGGCCAGCATTTTACTGGCAGTACCTTTCGCACAGAAAATGTTGTAAAACGAAGTCATGTGTAGTAGAGACGATATTTGCAAAGAGAGATTGTTCTTTTTCTTTTCCAGGATTGTAAGAATCAATTTTTACCTACTTTTAAAAAATGGTAGGTTAAAAGTCTTCGCAAAGGCGACTGTTAATTTCAAGTAAAAAAAATTGATCTCATAAATTTTATAACAATAGTATTTAAAAATGTGTCAGCCCGAATTTTACGATAATGTTTTGTGTTTTATACATACTGCGGTGGTTGAATCAATAAAAAGTAAAATAAATATCAATAAAGTAAAGGTTATTAACTTTGGACCAAGAATACTAATAAAATATCCAGATTTATGTCTTGATTATGATATAATGGGATTTCCTGGTAGTGATAGAATTCTAATTAAACAGTATATGGGATTAGATTTAGACACAGTTGATAAAATAATTGGTATAACAACAAATTTGAACAGCGAATTTTATATATTAGGCGAGTTATACAAGTTATATAAAGGTGTACCACATGTAGGATATGTGCTTAAAAATACTGATCCTAGTACTATTTTTAAAATTTCACATTTAAAAGAATTGGCCACTGCACTTTTGAGTGAATCTAAATTATAAATTTCCGCAAGAACCGTAAATTTGTGTTTTGAAAAAAATGATTAAAAATGGTAACAATGTACCATACGGATCATATTGATTGTCTACTTAATGAAGGTTTTTTGATGGGAATGGGGTGTGGATTACTGAGGACATGTTGAATTCCATTAATGAATACGAGGGAGTAAACTTGGTTAAACGAGAATTTACAGAAGATGAAACACGAGAGCTATATGGTCGATGGATACGAATAAAGCTCCGCTTCGGCAAGCGGACCACGGACGCATCCTATTTTGACCAAATTTTGTTAAAAGTAGAGTGCCCAAATACACCCTATATGTATTAACATATATATATATATATATATATATATATATATATAGTTAAAATAAATTCTTCATAATAAAAAAAATCAATTCGTTAGAAAGAATTATTATGG
>SDBT01009435.1_pt1 | contig 15824 bp, 17 predicted proteins | sample 2277101 | NCBI WGS metagenome assembly SDBT01 (sample SAMN10404973, study PRJNA504765) | marine sediment metagenome | isolation source: marine sediment core GS10_PC15, 103 cmbsf | place: Arctic Ocean: Southern Knipovich Ridge | collected 2010 | reverse complement strand
AATTCAATTTTTTATTCTGATATCCTAAATTAAAAGTTAGCACATCCACCACATTCATCACTAAGAAATGCTTCACAAGCTTTGCATATATTTTCACATTTGTGTTCTTTACTTACACCACTAAATAGATTAATTGGAAGAAACTTAGGGATTAAAAATTCAGATGTAAATATTATAGCAGAGTGTAATAATCCCTTTTTATTCGTAGGTCCGCAATTATTTATATACCTATGCAATACATCAAGAGATTTCCCAATAATTCCTAAAATAAGATTATATTGCCCTGTAACTTGTGCTAATAAGAAGACTCTCGGACATTCTTCATAGGCTTTAATAATTTTTTTAACTTCATCGTAATTACTCATCTCCATTAAAATAAATGCACCATAGTAATTTAAACCTTTAACACTAATATTTCCTTGGACTTTCAGTATTCCAGAAGCCTCTAATTTTGAAATTCTTTTAGCAGTTCCTGTGTGACTCATTTTCTCTTGATTCTTTTTCACAATATTCTTACTTAATGAGCTTAAGCTCTCACGTCCGTTAATAAACAACATTTTTAAAATCTGCTTATCAACTTGATCTAATCGCATAATAATATAAATACGAACTTTAGTATAAAAAATGAATCATTTTATTATATTAATTTAAATAAATTCAATAACCTAATAGATTTAAGTTTGATTTTACAACAATTTTTGATTATTAGTTTAAATTTAAAACTCTTTATAATAAAAAAAATCAATTAAGCGTTTGTTTGGATGATGATACGAGTTTTAAACAATCGAAATTAAATGGAATTCAAGTACATATTTAGAATTTTAAGAAGAATAAACTTTATTTGAAGAATTTAAAATTTTATATAATTAGATTTTTTTATTAAGTCGTAATGTGGTATTTTTTCTTTCTGCAATGAAATCTGAGTGAGTTAACAAGAAAATATAAAATTTTAAAATAGATTTATTTTTGTATAATAAGGATAAATTACTTAAAGTACATTTCAATCATTGTAATTATGGAATTGGATCAAATTGATAGACAAATTTTAAATGCATTATTTAAAAAAGGTCGCGAAAGTTTAACAAAATTAGAAAAAGTAGTGCATAAATCTGAAAGTGAAACTATGAGTCATACTGGAATCGCTAAAAGAATTTCAAAATTAGAGGATTCCGGACTCCTTAAAATCCAAGCTAATACAAATTTTAACACACTTGATTACAATGCACTTTTTTTACTAATAGAGATGAGTAGTTACGAAGAAGTTAAAAATGTTATTAAAGCCTACAAAGAATGTCCGAGAGTCTTCTTATTAGCACAAGTTACAGGGCAATATAGTCTTATTTTAGGAGTTATTGGACAATCTCTTGATGTATTGCATAGATATCTAAATTACTGCGGACCTACGAATAAAAAGGGAATATTGCACTCTGCAACTGTATTTGTATCCAATTTAATAATACCAAAATTTCTTCCTCTAAATCTCTTTAACCAACAAAGTCAAGCGAATAAATGTGGAAATATTTGTGAGGAATGTGCAGCATATCTGGATGGGCAATGTATGGGATGTGGTTCGTTTTAATTGCCTTATTATTCATAATTTTAAAAAGTGCAAAATTTGCCTTTAACTTTTTTAATTAAATCTACTTATCCTAAAAAAGGAAATATTAAAAATTCATTCCAATATTGGAATTTGCCCTTTGTTTAACAAATAAAAATTTAGATACTTCCTTCTTTTGAATTTATTGGTTTCGAATTTTAGTATTTCCTTCTCTTTTTTTAAATTTGATAAAAAGGAATCGTTTAGCTTATACCTAACTTGAGACTTATAAAAAATTTTAAATTAATGAAATGATGTTTTTCCATCAAGAGTACATCATAAACGGAAAAGAAAATGGAATAATTAATATAACATTTAAATTGTATAAAATATCTTGAATATAAAGAAAAGGGAAATGACTATATAAATTTAATTTATAACAAGCTTAAATGATAAAATTTAGCGCATGATTTAAACTATATATTATATTATCAAAATCTATAATATCTTTCAGCGTAGGAAAAACTGCCGAAACACTATGAAATCCGCCAATAGGTTTTACAAATTTTAATTTTAACAATAAAACTTTCTCATCTATGTTGATTAATAAAGGCTTAAAATAGAGACACACTTTTCTATATCTGCTAAATTATTATAAAAATTGAATGAAAATCTTAATAATGTTTTTTTGGTTGATTTAGGATAGTTTCTTAAGGAGATATAAATACCGTTTTTCAAGAGTCCATTAAAAATCGTCTCAGCTTTATCGTGCTCTAGAGTTATGATTCCAGATCGATTTTTTTTCTCAATGGGTGTAATTATTTTATAATTCAATTCTTTAATTTTAGCGATAAATTCAGACGTTAACCCCAAGATTCTATTACTTATCCTTATTACTCCACTTCGTAAATCTCCATCACCTATTCTCTCCAATAAGTTAAGCCCTCCGATTAAAGTAAATAGAGCAGGAAAATGTGGAGTTCCCCCTAAACTATCCATAAACTTCGTTTGCTTTATAACATTTATATTATCATTATCCATAGAGAAAGCGTCTTTAACGCTTAACCAACTAGAAAACGGTAGATCGCATTCTTCTAATATTTTTTCTGATACAAATAGAATTCCAATACCATAACCACAACATGCCCATTTCAAAGCGGAGGCAACTAGGATATTAATATTAGAATTTTTTACATCTATAGGAAATGCTCCGAATGACTGAGTAGCATTGATAATATTTATTAATTCATGTTGTTTACATAATTCCCCTAATAATTTTAAATCTTGTTTAAATCCAGTTAAATATTGGATATGACTGTGGATAATAATTTTAATTCTCTTATTTATAATTTTCTTTAAATCCCTAATCGGGTATTGAAAATTTGATTCACTTAATTTCTTACAATTAAATCCTAATTTTTTAAATATATGAATTGAAGATGGGAATTCGCCTTCAGGATAAATTATATCACCATTTTTTAATAATCGAGCAACAACATTCATACAAGAAGAGGTATTCATTAAGAAAGCGATTTCAGATGGTTTTGAATTAATATAATAAGCTACTTTTTTTCTAACGGAATTTAGCTCATTAAAATATTGATCCCAAAAAATGTCTCCATAGTTTAGCATTTCGTTAAAGTATTTAACTCCAGATTGATAAGCACTGGTACTTATTGGTGATCCCCCAGCAGCCTTCAAATAAACCACGTTTTTAAGTGAAGGAAATTCTTCTTCTCTTAACTCATCCCAATTAATATTCATTTTTCATAAGATTACTTAATTCCTTTTAAGATAAAAATTGCGATTTTGCTAAAAAGATTTGGAAATATTTGAGTTAAATTATATTTTTTAGTAGGTAAATAGAATTTGTTTCTTATCTTAATTTTATAATAAACACAAAACTTCAAAAATTTATTTATATCAAATATTTGAATTTTTTTGCCATAAAATAAGTTGTGGTTATGAGTTCGCTCTCTTTTAAGCGTTCCTGTGAACATAAATGTTATTCGATTCTTCCAATTTGCTAAATTTTCAAAACTAATAATACAATTCTTTCCTACTCGTAGCATTTCTTGGATTAAATGAACGGGATTAGCAATGTATTCTAATGTTTGGCTTAAAATAACATAGTCAAATGACTTATCTTGAAACTCTTTAAGACCTTCATTTAAATCTTCTTGGATTACGGAAACGCCATATTTAAGGCATGCCTTTATTTTATTTATTGAGACTTCAATTCCCAATCCAGTGACCTTTTTTTTCTTGATTAATTCATGTAATAATAACCCATCACCACATCCTAAATCTAAGACCTTACTATTAGGTTGAATAATATCAAAAATTATTTGTAAATCTTTTCTTACTAAAATTCATTCTCACCTTGGTCGCACAAATTTAAATTTGAAGATTATTAAGAAAGTTTGACACCACTATGCGGAGATCTTTGCATTTGACTAAAAATGAATCATGTCCATAATTAGTTTTAATCTCTATAAAGCTGGTTTCAATCCCATTTGACTTTAAAGCATATACAATCTCTTTTGATTGAGATGTTGGATATAACCAATCAGAAGAAAATGAGATTACTAAGAATTTAACTTTTTTTAAAGGGCGAAAGGTTTTAGCTAAATTATAATCTTTTCTTAAATCAAAATAATCAATTGCTTTAGTTAAATATAAGTATGAATTGGCATCAAATCGCTTTGTAAAGGAAGTTCCTTTATATTGTAAATAAGTTTCAACTTCAAACTCTTCTTTAAATTGAAATATATATTCTGGATTATAGTGTAATTCCCTTCCAAATTTTTCTTTCATTGAATCCTCGCTTAAATACGTAATATGCCCTATCTGTCTTGCTAATCTTAATCCTACATTAGGTGGCTTTTGCATGTAATAATTACCATTATTCCAATTTGGATCTGAATATATAGCTTGTCTTTGAACTTCATTGAATGCAATATTAAATGTTGTTGCGTAAGATGCAGTTGCGATTGGAATTATCGATTGAGTCATTTCAGGATAACTCACAGCCCAATCCAGAGCTTGAAAACCTCCAAGGCTTCCACCAATTACAGCTAAAACTTTTTTTATATTCAAATGGTCAATTAATAATTTTATAGCACTCACAATGTCATGTACAGTAATAATTGGGAATGATATACCATAAATCGTTCCAGTTTCAGGATTTATAGATGATGGACCCGTCGAGCCATAGCAACTTCCCAAAATATTAACACATATAATGAAATATTTTGAAGGATCAAAAGGTTTACCAATGCCAACCATTTCATCCCACCATCCCCCGACCTCACTATTATCTTGATATACATGAGAACTTCCAGATAATGCATGAAAAATCAATATAGAATTTGATTTGGAATCATTTAATTGTCCATAGGTTTCATAAATTAATTGAAACTCAGGTATGTTTCTCCCTGATTCAAGTTTAAAATTTTTCTTCCAGTAGAAATACTTAAGATTAGGAATTTTGTCTTGTAGGGCTTCGATTAAAATAAATCACTTTCTCTATTTTATAAAATTTATTTTTTCATCAATAAAAGTTATGTTACTTAAAAAAAATTGGTGAAAATTTTGCATTTAATTTTATACTGAAGATTATAACATTCTGATTATTTATAAAAAATACATCTATCTTTTTTATGCAGATTCTTTGAATAACATTTCGTAAAAATTTATTACAACACTCAAAATGAAATTTAAAGGTTACTTTAAATCTAATAGACTTAATAATCGTTTAAGGTCTTCCAATGGATCGAATAAAATATGAGGGCTCGCTTGAATTGGGACAGTTAAGTGATGGTCAGGGTATCTCCCAGTAAAATTTACAACGATTTTTTTAGACTTAATTCTATTAGCAGAAGTAATTGCTCCTGTAAAGGCCATAAATCCACTTTTTTCAAGTTCAAATAATTTTAAACCACATTTTTTGGTAGAATAAACTCCAGCTTCCACTAGTACGTTAAGAATTTTATCTTTATATCTTGCCAACTCATTTATGTTAACTACAGATGGAAATATTCTTCCTCCGTTTTTCCTCCACTGTACAAATTTATTAATTGCATATATAGGTTTTGTACTTCCGAGAGTAGGCTCTATTTGTGATGTAACATAATCTGTATCATCAAAAATTAATAATGGATCGCCACCTTTTGAGTGATTATTAAGCGCATCTACAATCGGAGCAGATTTTCCATTAGAAGGCTGAATTACTAAAATTTCAGGATTTGTTTTTAGTTGATAAGAGGATTCAATTAATCCTGCTGGACCCACCCCCCCAGAAACAGTTTGAACAAAGCATGTATCTTCATTTAAAAGATTATTATCATTCAATACCAAACCTATTTGAGAATAAGCTGCAGTTTTTAAATCTGCTTTAGCACAAATTACTTTATACTTATTTGACAAACGTTTAATAAGCTTTTTAGCTAAATCTCGAGTACTATCTAAAGTAGAATTTTTCAAAACAACATATTTAACATATGGGTTATCTTCAATCACATTTTTTGAAACTTTATGTGCAGATATTTCTGGAACTAGCAAAATTGCTATAATATTCTTGTTAGACGCTTGATTATAATTCTTTATAGTCCTTGCCATCCCCTCAACAGTATTTCCTGATGAAGTCGAAACTATATAATCAATTTCTTCATTATCAATTGTATGAAGGAGATAATTACTATCAGTATCTTTGAAGGTTGGTGTACTCCAAAAAAAACCAAATAATTCTTTATTAGGTAAAATTCCAGGAAGTTTCTTTATAAACACAGAGATAACTGGGTTATAATTTGAATTTACTTTTTTATTTGTTAATTTAGCATATATTTTGTCGCTAAACTTCCATTTATCTCCACCAATATAACCATTTATTAACATATATATATTTAACAAATTTATTTTTTATTTAAAATTAATTAATCGGGATTACACCAATAAGGATTTTTGGGTGAAGGAATCTTCTGGCAATTCCTTTTAAAAGTACATTTTTGGCAAGAGAAAGAAGTTTTACTATAATTTGCAAAACACCTTGGTAAATCTATCAGATTATTCAACTCAAAATCTAGTTCTGATTTTTTCACCAATTTAAATTATACCTTAATGCAATTTTTATAAATAATGCTACATATATTATAAATAATAGCACTAGTTTTTAAATTTTATGTAATTAATTATTAAATAAATTACATAAAAAATACCTAAATAAAAATATTTTTTTTTGTAAATTATGTCTAAAATAAAAAGAGAACATAAAAAGGCTGTACACGCAACTATTTCTAATGAATCATACAATATTTTGGAAGATTTTGAAAAGGAATTTGGTTCAAAATCTGCTGTTGTAGACGCTGCGATTAAATCATTAAAAAAAGCGAAACATCCATATTTAGAAGATCAAAATAAAATATGGTGCAGAGCACGAGATGAATTAAATATGGTTTTGGTAGGAAAGACAACTTTTCTTTCATATATTAAGGGTAAAAAAGAAGAAGTCTATATAAAAAATATTGCTATTGAAGCTATCGAATGGTATTTAGGCAAACGAAAAGAAGAAATGGATTTAGAAGAGTTTCTGAGTGGTCTTAAAGGTATGTGGCAAGTAGCTAATTATTTTTACAAAATAGAATTAGAAAAAAGTGTAAAAGGAATACTAAAAATGAAATTTAATCACGATCTAACAAAAACCTATAGCTCTTTTTGGGCTAAATATTTTGAAACAGTCTTAAGTAATCAATGGAACTGTTCCATTGACTCTTTTATACGGAATGAATCATTTTATTTAATTATTAAAGGAAATAAATAATAACTTTTTTGACAGTATTTTAAAAGTTATAGAGAAAAATAAAATTAAGCTAATAATAAACTAACCATGAATTAAACGGTTTTTAAAATATTACATCAAATTTTATATTAAGCGATTCATTAATTTTTCTAATAGAACGGTTAAATTGAAGTGAAATGGAAGAACTTGTAAAATGTTTGAATTGCGGGAAATGTTTAGATTCTAAAGAAAAAGAACATTATAATTATTGTGCTAAATGTATCTTAGATTTAAATTTTAAATCTAAAGATCTAGATCATGAAGAAATAGATAAGTATCTCCAAAAAATCTTGGACTTTTTTGAGTCGGATGTGACCTCAGCATTTAGGAAAGATCCTGCCGCTCATTCTCTTATGGAAGTTCTTACAAGTTATCCCGGTATAAAAGCTGTTTTGATTTATCGAATAGCACATTTCTTTTGGAAGTTGGGCATGCCATTTGTGCCAAGGTATCTTTCTGAAATTGGTAGACAATTAACAGGAATTGAAATTCATCCAGGTGCCGAAATTGGAAAAGAATTTTTCATAGATCATGGAGGTGGTGTTGTTCTTGGAGAAACTGCAGTAATAGGTAATAATGTAACGATATATCAAGGAGTGGTTTTAGGGGGGGTATCAACAAAACAAATTAAACGTCATCCCACAATAGGTAATGATGTCGTTATAGGAACAGGAGCTAAACTTTTAGGACCAATAAAAATCGGGAATAATGTTCGGATCGGAGCTAATTCTGTTGTTGTAAATGATGTTCCAGATAATTCTGTTGTAGTTGGAGTACCAGGAAGGATAGTTTCTAGAGAAGGTGAAAAAATTAAAAAAATAGATTTAGCTCATGGAGACTTACCTGATCCATTGACTATAGCACTAGCTACTTTAAATTCCCGATTAGAATTCTTGGAAAATAAAGTATTAGATACTAATGAACGTTTAGAGGAAATTGTTAAGATAACCTACGGCGAATATGGAGGCGGGATTTAATAAAAAGTTAAAATTATATACAAAAGAATTTTCTTTAACTCTGTATCATAGGTTATAAAATACTCTTTAGCTTTAATTCGCTTAAAAATTATATTATTTTGATTGAATTTGTATGCTTATTGATTGGAAGGTAGAAGATAAGACAATTCTAATTATTGGCGGAGGATCAGTTAGCGAATTTAAAGTAAACAAATTACTGTTAAACCAAGAAAAATGTAAAATTATTGTAGTAAGTAAAAATTTTACAAAAGGCTTATTAAAACTAGGGAAAGAGAATCTCATTGAATTGAAATATTATGATATTATTTCTGATTTAAATCCAATTAATTTATTAGTTGAGAATTCATCTATAATGATTATAACTACAGATAACCATAACCTAAATGAAAGAATTGCAATGGAGGCTCATAAAAAAGGAGGTTTCGTTAATGTGGTTGATGAATTCTCTTTAAGTGATTTCTCTATGCCAGCAACCTTAAACATTGGAGATATCAAAATTGCAATAAGCACCGGTGGTAAAAGTCCAGCAATGTCTAAAATATTGAGAAATAGATTTAAAAGTTTAATAACTCAAGAAGATTTACTCCAAGTAAAACTTCAATATTATGTACGCTCTTTGATAAAAAAGATCATTCCTGAAATAGATAAAAGGCGTGAAATTCTTTATCAAATTATCGAAAATAAAGAAATTAAAAGTTTATTAAAAAATAATAAAATAGATGAGGCGAAAAATTTTGTCCACAAATATCTCAATCAACAATCGAGAATTTGATGATTTAGAAATCAATGGCATAATAAATTTAAGGATCACATGCCATAAAACGAATCTCAATGATCTCGAGTGTTATACTTTTAAAAACACTCAAGAAATTATGAAAAAATTATATAATTTCTCTCAAATAGAAGAAAGCGTTATAATTCAGACATGTAATCGTGTAGAAATTTATATTTATACTTTAGAGAAGAATTTAGAGAAGATATCTAAAGAAATTGAGAGTTTTTGGATAAGAAATAATAAAATAAATGAAAAAGACTTTATCTTAAAACTCGAAAAAGCATATAATTCTGAAGCACTCTTCCATCTTTTTAGATTAACAGCTGGGATTGATTCAATAATAATCGGCGAAGACCAGATTCTAGGTCAAGTTAAGAAATCATTTAAAGAGGCAAAGAAATGTGCTACCACTGGAAAATTGTTTAATAAGATTTTCCCAAGTTGCATAAAAACGGGGAAAAAAATTAGACAAAAGACCAATATTAATAATGGTTCAATTTCTTTTGGGTCAATTGTTTTGGAGTTACTCGAAAAGAACGTTGGATCTTTAAATAATAAAGAAATAATTATAATCGGAGCCGGACAAGTAGGAAGTTTAGTTGGAAAATTTTTAGCTTCATTAAATCATAAAGTTATTTTTGTTTCCAATAGAACTTACGATAGGGGGGTTAGGCTTGCGAGAGAATTAGGAGGATATGCTATTAAGTTTGATGACATCGCAGCAATCCTCCCTCAAGTTGATATTGCAATTGTAGCGACATCTGCACCTCATTATGTATTAAAGAAGGATATGATTCGAGATATCGCCGAAAAAAGGGCGAATCGAAAGCTCTACATCATAGATCTTGGTCAACCAAAGAATGTTGATGAAGAAATTAGTTATTTAGAAAATGTTAAATTAATTAATCTTGAAGAAGTAAATAAAATCGCTAAAACCAATTTAAATCAGCGCAAAAGAGAAATTAAAAGGTCAGAAACAATAATTAATGAAGATTACAAACGTCTTTTAAACGTTTTAAAAGGTTTTCATGCTGAAATAATTATTTCAGAATTATATAATAATATCGAAAAAATTCGCAATGAAGAAGTTAAAAAAGCATATAAAATGCTAGGTAGATTACCTGAATACCAATTAAATATCATTAATGACTTAACGCAAGTATTAATGAAGCGTATTTTGCATAATCCGATAAAAAATTTAAGAAAAGCTGTTTTAAACGATGATTCAAGCACGATTATAATCGCACAAAAATTATTTGAACGTCAATTATAAAGGACCTGATTTAAAATGTCGTTTCCAGATATTCGAATGAGAAGGCTTAGAAAGAATCAAAAAATAAGAGACCTCGTAAAGGAGGTTTTGTTAACAGTAAATGATTTAATTTACCCAATATTTATTAAAGAAGATATTAATAAACCAGAACCAATATATTCTATGCCTAATCAATATAGATTTCCCATCAATAAAATTACTGAAGAAGTAAAAGATGTAATCTCACTAGAGATTCCTGCAATTATTTTATTTGGAATCCCTTCAACAAAAGATAATTTAGGTACTTCTGCTTATGATTCCAATGGAATAATCCAACGATCGATTAAGAAACTTAAATCTCAATTTGGAGAAGAACTTGTTATCATCACAGATATCTGTCTTTGCCAATATACTGATCACGGACATTGTGGAATTGTAGAAGATGGGCAATTACAGAATGATCCAACTTTAGATTTGCTAAAAAAGATAGCGATAAGCCATGCTAAAGCAGGAGCAGATGTTGTTGCACCTTCTTGCATGTTAGATGGGCAAGTTCAAGCAATACGTAGAGCCTTAGATGACGTTGGTTTCATAGATATTATCATAATGTCTTATTCCGCTAAGCATTCCTCCCAATTTTATGGTCCATTTAGGGATGCTGCTGCTACTTCCCCATCATTTGGTGATAGAAAGAGCTATCAAATGGATTTTGCCAAATATAATGAAGCTCTTCGAGAAACTGAGCTAGATATAATGGAAGGGGCTGATATTGTTATGGTAAAACCAGCTTTAGCCTATTTGGATTTAATCTATAGAATAAAGAAAAAGTTTAAAATGCCTACGGCTGCCTATAATGTAAGTGGGGAATACTCGATGATAAAAGCAGCCGCAGAAAAAGGCTGGATTGATGAAAAATCTATTGTACTTGAGATTTTGACTTCAATAAAAAGAGCTGGAGCCGATATGATTCTCACTTATTTCGCAAAAGAAGTTGCTGAATGGTTAAAACAAAAATGAAGATGTCAAATTCTAAAAATCTGTTTGAAAAAGCAAAAAAATTGATGCCTGGAGGGGTTAATAGCCCTGTTAGAGCTTTTGATCCATATCCCTTTTTCACGTCGCATTCTCAAGGTTCAAAACTTTATGATGTAGATAATAATTCATATATAGATTACTGTCTAGCTTATGGACCGCTCATTTTAGGACATACTCATCCAAAAATAATCGAAGCAGTTAAGGATCAATTAACAAAAGGCACACTACATGGCACACCTTCAGAACTTGAGATAAAAATAGCAGAGCTTATAATAAAACATTATCCAAGTATTGATATGTTAAGGCTTATAAATTCGGGCACAGAAGCAACCATGCATGCTATAAGGGCTGCTCGAGGTTATACGGCTAAGGAAAAAATAATTAAATTTGAAGGATGCTATCATGGAGCTCATGATTCTGTTTTAGTTAAGGCTGGCTCAGGAGCGACTACTTTTAGTGCACCTAATTCATTAGGTATACCAAGTGCTACAACAAAAAATACAATTGTGATACCCTTCAATAATTTAGAAGTATTGGATACTGTGATTAAACAGAATCCCGATGAAATAGCCGCTGTCATATTAGAACCAGTAATTGGGAATTCAGGTTTAATTTTACCTAAAAAAGGATATTTGCAAGAAATCCGAAATATCACAAAAGAGGAAGGAATTTTGTTAATTTTTGATGAAGTAATTACAGGTTTTAGATTATCATATGGTGGAGCGCAAGAATATTATAATATAGTTCCTGATCTAACTACATTAGGAAAAATCATTGGTGGTGGTTTTCCTCTAGCGGCATATGGAGGTAAAAAGGAAATTATGGAAAAAATATCACCTTTAGGAAAAGTATATCAAGCAAGCACATTTAGTGGCAATCCAATTTCTGTCATAGCCGGATTAACAACTCTAAAAATACTACTTAATGAAAAAGATAAATTATATAATCAACTTGAACAAAATTGTTTAAAAATTAAGAGTGGAGTTCATGATACTCTAAATGATTTAGGGATTACCGCTCAATTTAATAATATCGCTTCTATGTTTCAACTATTCTTTACTTCAATACCTGTAAATGATTATAATAGTGCATGTAAAGCAGATAGAAGTAAATTTAGAGCTTTTCATCAAGAGCTTATGAAAAATCATGTTTTTATCCCACCATCTCAATTTGAAACATGTTTTATCTCATCAGCCCATTCAAACGATGATCTAAATAAAACTATAGAGGCATTCGATTTAGCTTTAAGAAAAATATTATAGTGATTAAATGAAATTAATTGTCGGAACCCGTGGTAGTAAATTATCGTTGGCACAAACTGACTCAATTATAAAGCAGTTAACTCAAAAAATCCCTGAAATTAAAATAGATATAAAGATTATAAAAACTTTAGGCGATAAATTACCTCAAAAGCCTATACACGAAATAAAAGAAATGGGTATATTTGAAAAAGAAATTGATAAAGCTGTCGCAGAGGGAGTAGTTGATTTCGCTGTTCATAGCATGAAAGATGTCCCTGTTTTTCAACCTTTTAAAACCAGAATTTCTTCTGTTCCTAAGAGAGAAACTCCTAATGACGTTTTAATCTCAAAAAACGGTTTAAAATTAAAAGGTCTCCCAACTAACGCCAAAGTAGGAACTGGGAGTATTAGAAGAAAAGCTCAAGTAAATTTTTTCCGCCCTGATTTGAATATTCAACCTATTAGAGGAAATATAGATACACGTATAGCAAAATTAGAGCAAGGTGAATTCGATGCGATCATTTTAGCAGAAGCTGGGCTAAAGAGATTAAATATGGAAAAAATTATAAGTGAAAAGTTATCAATAGAGGATTTCACACCCGCTCCAGGGCAAGGTGCTCTAGCTCTCATTACAAGAGAAGAGGATAAACAAGTTATTAAAATTTTAAAAAAAATTAATCATGAACCTTCATTTCTCTCACAATTAGCTGAGAGAGCTTTCGTAAAAGAAATAGGAAGAGGATGTAAGATACCATTGGGAGCTCTTGCTTATTTAGAAGAAAATAAATTTTCTATTATAGCATGTGCCTTATCTCCTGATGGAAAAATTAAAATTCAAACATTAAATAAAGGAAATCCCGCATTTCCTGAAGATTTAGGTAAAATCGCTGCTGAAGCAGTTTTAAATAAAGGAAAGGAAAAATTGTTCAAGAAATGGAGCGATGTATTTAATGATTGGTAAAGTATATCTTGTTGGTGCTGGACCAGGGGATCCTGAACTTATTACTTTAAAAGCATTGAAAATTTTGAATAAGGCAAATGTAATTATCTATGATCGTTTAGTTTCTAAGGAAATATTGGAAATTTTACCAAAAAAAACCAAGAAGATTTATGTTGGGAAAGATCCTGATAAAAAGTCTATAATTCAATTATCTATTAATAAGATTTTAATCAGAGAGGCTCAAAGGGGAAATATAGTTGTTAGATTAAAAGGTGGAGATCCATTTATATTCGGAAGAGGAGCAGAGGAGGTTTTAATCTTAAAAGAAGAAAATATTCCATTTGAAGTGATACCTGGTGTTTCATCAGCTTTAGCAGTACCGATATCTGCTGGAATACCTCTGACTCATCGTAAATATGCATCCTCCATAGCAATTATTACAGGGCATGAAGATGCTACAAAAAAAATAAAAAGCGTGAAATTAGAAAATCTTGCTAAGAGTGTTGATACAATAATAATCTTGATGGGTGTTAAAATGCTAAGAGATATCGTAAATCGTTTAATAAATAGTGGATTAAATCCCAACACTGGAGTTGCTATTATAGAAAATGGAACCAAATTAAATGAAAGAAAGACACTTGGTACATTAAAGAATATTATTCAAAAAGCTCAAGAAGAAGGTATTAAAGCTCCCGCTATAATTATCATTGGTAACGTTGTAAATATAAAGATGGAGCCTTTCATTTAAATGTGGGATGTCTTATGGGTTTGGAAGGAAAAGTTATAGCAATTACTAGACCTGAAGAACAAGCTAATGAATTAGCTAAATTAATCATTGAAAATCATGGTAAACCTTACATTGTTCCGACAATTGAAATACTACCTCTCAAGAATGATAATGAGATTCTCCAATTTTTAAAACAAGTTAGTAATAATAAAGAAAGAATCGATTTTTTAATTTTTTTAAGTAAAAATGGAGTAAAGTTTTTGTTATATTACTTAAATAAGTTAGATCTTAAGGAAAAATTTATCAATAGCATAAAAAACTCAGAAATCATATCTATAGGTATTAATACAAAGAAAGAGCTTGAATTAAATGGATTTTATGTAAGTTTAACACCAGAAAATTATAATTCAAAAGGAATTGTAAAGCTTCTTGAAAATATAAGTATTGAAAATAAATCTATTGTTATATTGAGTTCAAATATATATGATAATTATATCACAAAGAATATAACGGATTTCAGCGTTAAAGTCAGGAATTTCCCTATTTATGAAATTTCTCAAGCAAAAGAAATTTTTCGAGTTCAAACATTTATTAATGCTCTGATTAAAGGAAAAATTGATGTGAGTACCTTTACAAGCTCTGCAACAGTAATAAATTTGTTTAAAATCAGTAAAAAATATATCTCTAATGAAAAATTAAGAAGAGTATTAAATAAAACTATTATAGTTTCAATAGGTACAGTTACAAAAAAGGCTCTCAACAAGTTAGGTGTTAAAGTTGATGTTGTCCCAAGAGTTTTTACAATTGAAGCAATGCTAAAATCCTTATCAGATTATTTATCTCGGTTAACTAATTAAGATTTCATTACTTTTTAGTTTCTACGACTAATTTTGATGTAATTTTATCTATCTTGATAATATATGCATTGTACCCTTTTTTTTCTAAAGCTGGTGGGATATCTCTAACGGAGGGTGGATTATCAGTAATTACCTCCAGGATATCTTCCTCTGTTAAATCCTCTAAAGCTCTTGAAACCATAACTTGCGGAAATGGACATACTAATCCTCGCACATCTAACTCATAATGTTTTTCCTCAATTTTTTTTAAATTAATTTTACTTCTTGACATTTGAAACTGCCCTCTTTTTACTTTTTACTAAGAAAACTTTGTAATTCTACTATTGAATGGCGATTGCAAAAATCTCTAAATTTCTCATTATCTTGCCGTTTCGTTATATAATTATCAATAATTGATGAAATCTTCTCGATTAATTGATCACTAGGAATTCTCCTTTCGATTACTCTTCCTAAAATAGCATTAGGGCCAACTCCACCACCTAAGACAATATTATAAACTTGTAATTGTTTTCCTTCTATTTTTATGACCATACCGCTTAAACCGATTTCCGCTAAATTACTGGCGCAACAGTGATTAGGGCATCCATTCCCTTGAATTATGATCCCTGATTCATTAAGCAATTTATATTCATAATTCTCTATTAGAT
>SDBT01009434.1_pt1 | contig 15825 bp, 21 predicted proteins | sample 2277101 | NCBI WGS metagenome assembly SDBT01 (sample SAMN10404973, study PRJNA504765) | marine sediment metagenome | isolation source: marine sediment core GS10_PC15, 103 cmbsf | place: Arctic Ocean: Southern Knipovich Ridge | collected 2010 | reverse complement strand
CTTATAAAATTTAATCCATTCTTCTACAGTTCTCCCATCTGTATGTTTATATCACTTAATAAGTTCTGGTAAAATTTCTGGATAATAACCTACTTCTGCTTCTCGTGGGTGGTGCCAGCTCCAAAATAGCTCGACTAACTCTGGGGTGGTTAAGGGCATTATTCCTAAACCGCTACGTCTTAAACCGATGGCCACAAACTCCATTCTTTGGTATAGCTGTTCTCTGGCTCTAGCAAATGTTTCTTCATTAAGTGCTCCTGTTTTAGCTTTAAATCCTAAACCACCAGTTGCTCCACTTATTTCACCTACACTATAGGGAACAACCACAAAAAACTGTTTGGTCATAATTACTCCTTTGGCTACTAGACCCTCCATAAATTTACGATATTCAGCGGTTTGTAATTTTAATAGTTCGTTTTCCTGCCCTCTCTCTAATTCTTTTAACTTTTCAAAATAGCCAGTAATATTAAGGCGTCTTGATTGGATAATAATCTGCACAGAAAAATCTAAAGAGTTTAAAAAACTTTGAAATTGATAAATAATACTTTCTTGTTCTTCTTCAGATTTTAGATCAAAATTAACAGACGAGACCATTAATATCCCGCGCAAGGCCTTGTTCTTTAAAACAACAACCCCTTCTTTTATTTCTTTAAACTCTAAAAAAGATTGTGTAGTTGGTTTCATAATTACGAATTAATTCTTTTAACCTAAGTCAATCTTTGACCTTATGTCGTGTAAACGGCTTTTAGGCGCTAAACGCAAAACAGGCCCTACTTCTTTTTCTTTTTCTTTTTTAACTACTTTAATCGGTGAAGCCCCTGTTTTTTTCTGCCAAAAATAAATGCGGGGAGCAAAGAAAAAACTAAAGGATTTAGTGACAACACTAAGCAAACTTTGACCACGTATTTTAATAAAAATAAAAAGAAAAAGTGTACCTACTGTGAGGATCGCCACAATGGCAAAAAGAGCGGTGGGTAAAACATAGTATAGTAAAAATAAAAACAAAGCCACGCCACCAACCACAGCCAGCTTTTTAAAAGTTAAACCAAAAGCGATCGTAGCTTCTCGCTCTAAAAATTTTGGAACTCTAAATTGCATCTCGTTTTCTAATTATAACTAAAAATTGCTTGACGAGCAAGCAAAAGTTATTAACAGTAGTTTAAGAAAAAACCAAGCTTTAGCTTGGTTTAACAATCACCCTCCTTTCAAAGCCCTGCCCTTGGCTATCCGTATTAACGTCACTCCTTTCGGCCAGCTCCATATGAACAACTCTTCTTTCAAAAGAATTCATTTGAGGCATTTCTTTAACAGACTTATTAAGTGCTACCTCATCAGCCACTTCGTGAGCTAGCTCTTTCAAGTATTGAATCTTGCTCTCTTTGTACTGATTAATATCTAAATTAACATATAACTCTTCTCCTAACTGCTTTCTTAAAATTCTACCTAATAAACTTTGCACATCTGACAACGTGGCTCCGCCCTTACCGATTAACACTTGGGGCTCTTCTGTCTTTAAATCAATATCTAAAGTATTGTCTGCCTCTCCTAGTTTAATTTCAAAATCAACCTCTAGGGTAATTTTTTTAAAAAACTCTTTAACAATTTTTTCTGCTTTTTTAATATGTTTTTTGTCCATCATTTGTTTGTATTGCTTTAATAGTAGTAGTACTATTCGGCAGATTATTATTTTTCCGATTTATCATTAGTTGTTCACCTATAGAAAACAAGGTGCTAGTTAGCCAGTATAGCCCGATAACCGCTCCAAACTTCCAAATAATAACCACTGTAATGATTGGGAAAAAGTATAGCATCTGAGTTTGCATAGCTTTGGCAAAATCTCCACCCTTACTTTTTTGCCCTTGTGTTTTTTGGTTTTGGTTAGTTAGTTTAGCTTGAACAAACTGAGCAACACCAGCAATAATAGCAATAGCAATCACAAAAGCGCCTGCCTCTAAATTAAACCCTAAAAAAGTATGGGCAATCACTCCAGGATGAGGCACAAAGGTGTATAAAGAATTACTTAATGATTCTGAGCTAAGCCCCCTTAAAAATACTTGATAAAGGGCAATAATAATTGGTAGTTGTAAAAGTAAAGGCAAACAACCAGAAGCAGGGCTCACCCCTTCTTGTTTGTATAAGGCCATCATAGCTTGGCTTTGAGCTGCTCTATCATGTTTATACTTCTCTTGGATCTCTTTCATCTTAGGCTGCAATCTGGCCATAGCTTGCTGAGATTTTAAACCCTTTTTAGTAATTGGGTGAAGAATTAATTTTATTAATAAGGTAAGTAAAATAACTGCCACGCCAAGATCGTGACCTGGTAAATAAGTAAATAGTAAAATCAGAATATTTACTAGTGGTCGGTATAAGGTTATATAGAAAAATTCAATAAATAAATTCATAATAATTTTTATGGTAAATCAACTTTAGGTTTAAAAAACGGATTACATTTTATCACTCTTACAAACGATTTGGTTAATCCTTTTAGTGTACCATATTTTTCAATGGCTAAGATACAGTACTGCGAGCACGTTGGGTAAAATCTGCAATGAGACCTTGATAAAGAAGAAACTTGCTTCTGATAAAATTTAATCATTTGAATAATCATAATACTCTTGTTTTAACTAATAAATCCTTAACTATCGCTTCTAATTCATCAAAATTGTGTTTTTCAATACCAAATCTGGCGAAAAATACTACATCATGTCCTACCTCATTACTATGTCCTATCTGCTTATCTGACATAATATTCCTCACCGCATGCCTTAACTGCCTTTTAATCTTATTCCTATCTACGGCTCTTTTGAGCACCTTCTTGCTAACCACAAAACCAAACCTATTCTCATTTTTTCCATTAGGGGTAAACTTTAAAACTAAAAAACCTCTGTTTACCTGCCTGCCTTTCTGGGCTACATTCTCAAAATCCTTCTTTTTTTTAAGGCGATTTAACTTACTCAACATAAACAAAAAAATTGCGTGTAATGCTACACAGTTAATTTTTTTCTACCTTTGGCTCTTCGGCGATTGACTACCGCTCTACCATCTTTGGTTCTCATTCTTTTGAGGAAGCCGTGCTTACGCACCCTTTTCTTCTTTTTCGGTTTATACGTAATACTCATATTTCTTTATATTTTTTATCTTTATTAGTATAGCAGAAACTAAAGATTTTGCCAAATAAATTGGAGTAAAATCTTTTGTGTTTGAGTAATGGATTCGTCCTCAATCACTGTAGCTGTTATATTTTCAAAAGAAATTAATACTACCTTATTATCAAAAACCATTATATCTGTAGAAAATTTAAGTTTTTTAGGTAAAAATTTAACCTCGCTTATAGCAGTTCTATACTTCTCTTTGGCAAATTCTCTAGCTTTTGGCGTGTCTTCAAATAAATCATAAATAATACCACCATACCTAATAAGGATACGGAAAAGGTGCTCGTTGTCTTTATTAGTAAAAACTTTTAAAAACTTGTCGGGTGAAAACACTGCCCAGATCTCTTTAGCCTTGAATGCTTGCTCTAACACTTGTAAGACTTTATTTTTACCTTGATAAAAACTAACTTGAGGTGTTTTTAAATTCTTTGAGTATAGCGCCTTAAGTGTGGGCAATACTTCAGCTACTAATAATTTATTTGTTTCTATATCTTCAATTAAAATTTCTGGGTTTTCTGCTTTATAATAAACCTTTTTACCTTTTGGTATTTCAATCAACAAATTCTTTTTTAATAACAAATCAATCACTAAATAGGTAGTTGGTCTTTTTAGTTCTGCTTTTTTCGCTAACTGGGTAATAGATGCCTCGCCCAAACAAAGCGTTGCTAAATATAATTTAGCCTCTTTGTTACTTAACCCATATTTTTCTAAAACCTCCTCTGTATTCATATTTATTCATCTTACACCCCAAAACCCAAACGTCAACATTTCTGACAAAAACAATCTAAAATACTTTTCATTTATCACTCATCTTTTAAAATAAATCTATGAGATGGTTACAAAATCATTTTGTAACCATCTCAATTTACCGCACCTTACAATTTAAAAAAGGAGGTTGAATAATGTGACTAAAAAAATTGTGCTTACTGGGGGCCCGTGTGGTGGTAAAAGCACTATCATCAATGCCCTGCGCAACAAATTAAGAAACCAAATTATTATTGTGCCTGAAGCAGCTACTATTTTATTCGGCGGACATCCTGTTGGCGGTTTTCCTGTACCTAATAAGGATATCTGCTGGTCAACCAAATGGCAAGCTTGCTTTCAGGCAGCGGTAACACACACCGCAATAGGACTAGAAGATACATGGGAACTAAAAGCTACTCGAGATAATATCAAGCTACTTATATGCGACAGAGGCATCTTAGATGGCGCAGCTTACACCCATGGTGGCCTTGAAGAATTTTGCCAAATTTACTCTATTAACTATCAAACAGCACTTACTCGTTATTTTATGGTGATTCATATAGAGACGCTGGCTATCACTAAGCCTCAACTATATGGCTCAAAAAATAACTCTGTTCGTTTTGAAAACTTAAAGGAGGCAAAAAAACGTGACTATCTTCTGAGGGAAATTTGGCAAGCTCACCCGAATTGGTATTTTGTAAACCATTACAAAGAACAAGATCGTACTAACGCTGTTTATCAAATAATTAAAAACCACATCTAACCCCACACCAATAGAAAGGAAATACAAAATGCAAAAAACAATTACAGGGGCTCTAGTATATATTGAAGAATTGGGCATTGATGACCGAACAAAGCAAATACTTAGAGAACTAGCTGTTTTATCGCAAGTAGGGAAAAAGGGGATTGGATTCTTAACCAGGCTACCGCATATCCCAACGGCGATTAGTAAACATATAGGTCCTATTAGGTATTGTCTTGAACGCATAAACCATGATTTCAGGCTTGTCATAGAATTATGCACTGATGATCATGGCACATGTTTTAATTGTATTATCTGGGCTGAATCCGATAATATTGAACGTATTAGACGTTACCTTTACAAGGTTTATAAAACAGATGGTATTATCAACCCTGTTTATTATCTTGATGGCGACCAAACGTTAGGTGCCTATTAAAAGCATCTACTTAAAAAAACCGCAATGTTTTATCTAAAATATTGCGGGTTTTTAATGACTTGTCCACATTTTGCACAAGTTATCCACAGGTTATTAACAGAAAATTTGAAAGGGTTGATTTAATGGGTGATTTGCAATACAATAAAAAAAGAGCAGAATAAGGGTGTCACCTATTTAACTCTCTAATTAGGTCTACTGTGTGATAATCTTTCGTATATGAAACGAAAAAATTCTAAGCGAAAACTGTGAAGAGCGAGGAAGCGATGCTGGAAGCATCGTTGACGAGCTGTGAACAGTTTACAGTTAGAATTTTAAAGTTGAATAGAAAGGATTATTATACAGTAGACCTATAACCTACTACCTAATTATGGACAATAACGAATTATGGCAATCAGTTTTAGCTCAGATTCAGTTTAATGTTTCAAGGGCTAATTTCGCTACCTGGTTTCGTGATACACAAATTGTGTCTCATGAAGACGGGTTGATTTTAATTTCAGTGCCTAGTTCGTTTTCTCAAGAATGGTTAGATAATAAATACCAGAATCTAATTTTAAAAATATTAAGATCTTTAGATAAAAATATTCGGGTAATAGAGTTTACTGTAAAACCTCAAGAAGTAACACCAACCCCAATTCAAAAAAGAAGGAGGGAGGAAAATGTTTTAGATCCACAGTTACAGTTTCAAGAATTTAAACTAGATCAAAAAACAAATCTTAATCCTCGGTATTTATTTGAAAACTTTATTGTTGGCAGTTTTAATGAATTAGCTCATGCGGCTGCTTGGGCCATCACAGAAAAGCCAGGTGATTCATATAATCCATTTTTTATCTATGGTGGGGTGGGTTTGGGAAAAACACACCTCCTACAAGCTACTGGCAATAAAATTCTGAAACAGTTTCCTGATAAAATTATTAAATACACCACCTCTGAAAGATTTATCTCTAGTATTGTTGAAGCTATTAAGAACAGAGAAATAGAGCAACTAAAAAAAGAATCTGGTAAAATAGATGTTTTAATTATTGATGATGTTCAATTTTTTGCAGGCAAAGAGAAAACCCAAGAGGAATTTTTCCATATTTTCAACACCCTTTATCAAAACCAAAAACAAATTATTCTCTCTTCTGATAGGCCACCTAATACTATTCCAGCTATTGAAGAAAGATTAAGATCTAGGTTTGAAGGAGGAATGATTGCTGATATTGGTAATCCAGACATAGAAACAAGGTTGGCTATTTTAAAAACTAAGTGTGAAGAAAAGGATATTGATTTAGGAGATAATATTTTAGACTTTATTGCTACTAATATTCAAAGAAATATTAGAGAGATGGAAGGTGCTTTAAATAGATTAAATGTTTTTCAAAAAATTAACCAAAAAGCTATTGAATTACCTGAGGTAAAAAGATTATTAAAAAACTTAATTAGCGCACCAAAAAAAGCTACTAATTTTAAACAAATTCTACAAACCGTAGCTAATTTTTACGACTTAAACAAAGAAGATTTATTACTTAAAACTAGAAGAAAAGAAATAGTTAAACCAAGACAGATTGCTATGTATTTACTTCGTCACGAACTAAAAGAATCCTACCCATCAATTGGTAGAAAATTCCAAGGTAAGGATCATACCACAGCAATTTATGCTTGTGAGAAAGTGAAACAACAATTAATTGAAGACACTATTCTACAAACAGAATTAAATTTAATCAAACAAAGAATTTACAGTGAATTTTAGAGTAATACCTGTTGATAAGTATGTGGATAAGTATGTAATAAACTAGGGGTATAAAGTGGGTAAAAAAATACTGAAGAAAAGTATCCCCATCTCACCCTAAGATTATCCACACTTTATTAGTAAAATTATTAACAGATATAATACTATAAACAAAGGAGAAAATAGAGTTATTCATTGTTTTTCCCTTCTTAATAATAACAATAATTTATATTAATATATTATTACTACTATTATATATATGAAAACAGAGATACTAACACAAGCCCTAAAAAAAGCTATAATTAACTGTGAAAGAGTGACTAGAAAAACTACCACCTTGCCAGTATTACAAAATATACTCCTTAAAACAGAAGGTAATTTTTTAGAATTAAATACCACCAATTTAGAAACCACTATTCGTTATTGGGTTTTATCTAAAAATGAAAAACAAGGCAAAGTATTAGTGCCTGCTAATTTTTTAAGTAATTTAATTACTCTTATTAAGGGGGATAGAATTACTTTAAATGAAGAAAATAAAAACCTTTTATTAGTAGCTCAAAATCAAGAAAATCAAATTCAAGGGCAAGATCCAGAAGAATTCCCGATTATTCCTAAAATAGAAAAAAAAGATAAATATCAAATTTCTATTAATAAACTAATTTCTGCCTTGAGTCAAATTATTGATGTGCCATCAATTTCTCAAATTAGACCAGAGATTTCAGGAGTATTATTTTCATTCAATAAAAAACAACTTAAGATTGTGGCTACAGATAGTTTTAGGTTAGCTGAAAAAACAATTCATCTAGAGGAAGAGGTTAAAGAAAATATCTCTTTTATCCTCCCTCAATCTACCACCAGAGAGTTAATTAATATCTTAACCATAGAAGAAGGCAAAATAGATATTTATTTAGAAAACAATCAAGTATTATTTGAACTAATGGATGAAAAAGCTAATCATTCTAAGTTACAAATTTTATCAAGGTTAATTGATGGCCAATATCCTAATTATCAAGAAATTATTCCCAAGAGCCACACCACTACTATTCAAATCAATAAACAAGAATTTGAAAATCAAGTTAAACAAGCTGGGCTTTTTTCAGGAAAGGTTTTAGAGGTAAAATTAAAAGCCGTGCCCGATGATAATCAAATTAAATTATTTTCTCAAAGCTCTGACACTGGTAAAAATGAATCAACCTTATCAGCACAAGTACAAGGGGAGGGTTTTGAAGTAGCTTTTAATTATAAGTTTTTATTAGAAGGTTTAAATAAAATAAAAAGCTCCGAAGTAATCCTAGAACTTTCCGGCACCGAAGGCCCTGGCCTCCTTAAACCAGTCGGTGACCCTTCCTATATCTACATCCTTATGCCTATTAAAGCTACTTAATTAGATGTGAATTCTGTTTTGAAGCGCAACACCCTAAAGCCCTCATAGATTATTTATGAGGGTTGTTTACATTGAGATGGTTGCAAAATTTTTTCTACTCCAATTTATTCTTTTTGACTACGGCTTCGTCAAACTGCGTAAAAAGATTTTCCCCGTAGCTACTGCTACGCCTCAAACCTTTTTACTTGTTTTCCTTGCCTCGCACAAAAATAATTAAATTTTCGTCACGAAAGAGTTTTGCAACCATCTCATTCTTTATTTCGTTTTGACTTTATCTAAAAAGTTGTCAAATTCTTGTTGATCAATTCTAAATTCTTTACCGATTTTATACGCTTTGATTTTTTTAGCTTTAATGTAGCGGTAAATGGTCATTATATTTACCCGAAGCTTATCGGCTAGTTCTTTAGCTGTGTAAAATTCTTGTTTGTTTTTAATCATTTTTTTGTCCTAATAATTTTTTAATATCTTCACTAGTAAATTCTTTTTTGTAATCAATTAACTTTGCGTGTTTGATGTTTCTTAGTTCCTCATCATAGGTTGCCATTATTCTTCGCACCCGCTTTTTGTAAGCATCCCAGTTTTTCGTTGAAGCAAACCGCTTGAAAACATTTATAAACTCTTGTTGGTTTAGAAGGCTACCTTTTTTATTATATTTTTCTTCAAGCTCTCCTGATAATCCTGTTTCAAAACTGCCTATAATAAACAAAATCTCTTCATACATTGTGTTTCTAGTTAGATCATTTTTAGCTAATTTTAGTAACCCCCTGTACTCTTTCGCTCTTTCGGCAAATAAGAATTGATAAAGCATATCAGTATAAGTCCCATAATGCTTAATTGATACATAGTTTTTTATGCTATCAGTAAAGTCTTTTCTATATTCTTTTGTTTCTGTTCTAGTCTCTTGAAAGTCTTTGGCGAGTTGATTGATAAATTTAGGATTTTCTAGAGCCACCCGCATAACCTGTTTAAAGCTTTCCTCTGTTCTAATAAAATACTTTCTTACTTGTTTTCCTATTTCGTTATTTTCAAGCATTGCTATTTCTTTTGCCATATCAATTGTTAAAATAAAATCTTTTGGTATAATTTGTCCTGTTTTTTCGTCAAATAGTAATCCATCAGCTCTCTTTCTTATCCCTTTCACAATTTTGTGAACGGCAAAGTAGTCAATGTTTTCAACAAAATCATATTTTTCTATTCTATCTTTTATCCAATCCGCAAATTGTCTTTTTGATTTTAGCCACCTATACAATTCTCTGGCATTCACAAATCGCTTTTTCTCTTTGTTGATTGTTTTCTGTACCACATTTATGTTGATGATATCTTTACTCATGTATATAGTTATTTGTTAATTTATTTTATTATACTTAACAATTCTTTACATTACAAGAGGATAATTTTATAACAATAGGGGTCAATGATGATTTTTGTGTTAGAATAGAAAAATAGAGTTGACACTATTCTTCACTTTATTTTCCTATGATAATAAAGAATACTAATTCTTTTTTTCTCACTCACTCGGTAAAACATGAAAGTAATCTTTCATGTTTTACTCTCGTTTCGCTCGAAAATAAAAAAAGACAAAATGGTTCAGTTTGGAATTTCTCAAAAATCTGATGGTCAAATGATAGCGAGAAAGGATAATTTTGCTATAGAAAATAGGAAACGATATTTTTCTAAAGTTGGTGTGGATTTTAATAGAATAATTTTTGCTAGTTTACAGCACGGCAATAGAGTCACTGTTGTCGACAAAAGCTATCTTGGTAAAACAATCTCACCTTCAGATGCCCTAGTAACAGATAAAGAAAATATTTGTTTAGCAGTCACTGTTAGTGATTGTGTGCCCCTCTTTTTTTATAATAAGAAAGGAGTTGTTGGTATAGCTCATGCTGGGTGGAGGGGAGTAGTTTTAAATATTTCTGGCGAAGTAGTGAAAATTATGCGCGAGAAATTCAGTTTAAACCCTAAGAATATTAAAGTATACATTGGTCCTCATCTTAAAAAATGTCATTTTGAGGTTCAGCAGGATGTGTTAGATAAATTTAAGGATTATCTCCATTCAATAGAAAGAAAAGATGGAAGAATATTTATTAGCCTAGAAGCGATACTAAAAAAACAACTGCACAATGTTGGTATTCCTAGCGAAAATATTGAAACGAGCCCTGATTGCACACATTGTTCAGGTAAATATTTTTCTTTTAGAAGAGATAAGCCAAAAAGCGTAACATCTCAAGTTGCTTATATAAAAAAAGGACGGTCTTTTGTTGTTTAAGGGGTGAAAATATGGTAAAATAGGGGTATATGAAGGATGATAAATTACCACAATTTTTAAAAAGATATTTTTGGGATGTTGAATTTAAAGACTTAAAGAAAAAAGAATACCCTCGTTTTATTATCGAGAGGGTTTTAGAATATGGTGACGAGAAAGCAATAAAATGGATGAAGGATAATTACACAGAAAAGAAGGTAAAACAGGTGCTTTGCAGGTCAAAGGTTTTATCTAAAAAAAATGCTAATTACTGGCAGTTTGTGCTAAATTTAAAAAAAGGAGATATATTATGCTTAACAAAATCATTTCAAAAAAAACACAGAGCAATTTGGAATTATTAAAGAAAGCCAAATTGTTAGATGGTTTTTATTTAGCAGGTGGTACAGGCTTGGCTCTACAACTAGAGCATCGGCTTTCTATGGATTTGGACTTTTTTAGCCCCAAAAACATTAATACTCAAAGTTTGAAAAATAAACTTCAGGAGTTGGGTGATTTAAGTGTTACCAAAGAAGATAGAGGAACTTTAAATGGTATTTTTAATGAAACAGAAATAATGTTTTTAGAGTACCCTTACTCTCTGCTTTATCCTATGCTCTTTTGTGTGCAAGAAGAATATAGTATACCCATGGCTGATACAAGAGATATCGGTTGCATGAAGATATCATCTGTTTCTGGGCGAGGAACAAGAAAAGATTTTATTGACCTGTATTTTATTTGTAAAGATATTATTCCTTTTGAAGAGCTACTAAAGCTATTTAAAAAGAAATACGAAAATATAGATTATAACCTCACTCATATTTTGAAAAGTTTAATATATTTTGAGGATGCAGAAGAATACCCTATGCCAAAAATGTTAATTCCTGTGGATTGGAAAGAGGTAAAACGTTTTTTTCAAAATAAAGTTAAGGTAATAGAGAAATAGTAGTTGTTGGGGTGGTGGTTGAGTTGTCAGGAATAAGACCTAAGAATTTGAGGATGCCGAATTCCCAGTATTCGTATTGGCCATACTTGGCTGGATTAGTTGGCGCAGGCCCAGTTGGGTCTTTTTTGTTTACATAATGCAAAATAGAGTGGTTTTCTTGAGGGATAACACCGGCAATCATTGGTTTAGTGCTGGTAGTAGTCTTTAAGGGCGGGGTAAAGTTTTCTATGGGTAATTTACCAAGTGCATAAACCATAAAGTTGCGCCAGATTGGACCAGCCAAGCTGACACCTGGCTTATCCATTTCTGAATTGTCGTTATTACCTACCCATACTCCAGTAGCTATATTAGGTGAGTAGCCAATTGTCCAAGCATCATTGTTTCTTTGAGTGGTCCCTGTTTTAACCGCTACATTATTACCTAGGTTTAAAACTGAGTTGTAGCCAAAAAGTGGTGCTCTGGCATTATTATCAGACAGCACATCATTTATTTGCATGGCTACTTGGGAGGGCAAAACTTTAATAGCGCTTTTGTTTTGAGCCTCAATCACTTTCCCTGACTTATCTTTTATTTCTTTAATAAAATTAATAGCTGTTTTGGTACCGTTATTAGCAAACACACCATAAGCAGAAACCATTTCTATTAACTGCACCTCTCCTCCGCCCAATACCAATGATAAACCATAGTCTCCTGAGCTAGACAAGGTACTTAGGCCAAAACTTTTCACTAAGTTTAAAGTGTTTTGTAAGCCAGCTAAATACAGTACTTTTACGGCTGGTAGGTTTTTAGATTGAGCTAAGGCATTTCTTAAATTAGTTAAACCGTAAAATCTGCCAGTATAGTTTTGAGGGTGATAACAGGGGTCTTTGGTTTTGTCATAATTTTCTTCCTGTTCTTTTTCTATGCTTTCATCAATATCTATGGGGCAGTTAGGATTAAATTCAGTAGGGGCATCCCAAACCAGAGTTTCTGGCGATAAACCTAAAATAAAAGCCTCTGCATAAGCAAATGGTTTAAAGGCACTACCAGGTTGGCGCTTAGACAAGGTAACATTAACCTGTGGATCAAATTGGCAATCTATACCTGGCAGGCATCCTTCAGGATGAGAAGTAGAAAAATATTCTTTTGAGCCGACCATAGTTAACAGCTCTCCGTTTTTAGGGTTAATAGATATTAAGCCACCATTAAATGCGTTATAGCCCTCATAAGACTTTATTTTTTCAGCCATTAAGGTTTCAGCATATTCTTGCAAGTCATAATCAAGAGTGGTAATTACTTTCAAACCAGCCCTTGATAGATAACTTGCTCCATATTTATCTTCTAAGTATTTTTTGACAAATAAGACAAAGTGAGGGGCTTTAATGGAGTGCTGAATTTCTGCAAAAACAATCTCTTGAGCCAGAGCCTCTTCGGCTTGTTCGGTAGTAATATATCCTACAACAGCCATCTCAGAAATAATATAATCCTTAAGAGATAATAGTTCATCTAAATAATGACCATATGGCGATAAACGGGAAGGGCTTCTGATTAAGCCAGCCAATAAGGCTGATTCAGCAATAGTTATTTCTTTAACTGGCTTGCTAAAAAAAGTTTGACTAGCTGCTTCTACACCGTATAAATTACTACCAAAAGGAATTAGGTTTAAATACCATTCTAAGATTTGTTCTTTAGAATAACGCCTTTCAAGCTCAAGGGTTAAAATAATTTCTCTGGTTTTTCTTTGAATAGTTTTTTGTAAGGTTAGAAAGTAAGAGCGAATTAGTTGTTGAGAAATAGTAGAGGCGCCTTGAGCAGGAGCACCTATTTTTAAATCATAAATAATAGAGCGGAAGATCGCCTTAATATCAACGCCTTTGTGTTCGTAAAACTTTCTATCTTCTGTGGTAATAAAAGCATGTTCAAGGTGATCAGGTATTTCCGATAAAGGGACAATAGTTCTTTTTTCTTTACCAGCTATTTCATAAAGTAACACTTCGCCAGTTCTATCGTAAAGCTTAGTGGTTTGAGCAATAATTCCTTCAGTAAACTTTTCAGGCCTTGGTAGGTCTTTAAAAAATATCGCAAAGGTACCTAGGCCAATTAAGTATACCACAATAAATCCTATGGCAAAGATTTGCAGTAGGATTTTTAAAACCCGTTTTTTCTTTTTATAGATTTTTCCTTGGAATTTTCTTTTTGGCATACTTGTCTGTTGTTTCAGCTATAATAACTTAATTTTAAGCATAATTCAAAGCCGAGTGGCCTTTTGGCGCACTCGGCGCTTGAGTATTAAAAATTAAATTTAGTAAGAGTTACTCATCATCATCCTCTTCATCCTCCTCCTCATCAGCTTCCATGTCTGTGTCCACATCTTGGTTTAATATTTCTTCTAACACCATGTTAATAATAATATATTATATCATTAGCACAAAGACCTTTTTGTGCAAACTTATTTACTGCACATAATCAGAATTGTACTTATCTTTAAAATATTGTCAACCCTGCACTTTTGTTTTTTATCCACAGCCCTATTTTTAAGCCCTGCACCTTTCGCCAAAGATGCAGGGTCAACCCCTAAGAACTTTGTTTTCCACAGCATAGCTAATTGCAATGGCTAGGGCATCAGCTGCATCATCAGGGCGAGGTATTTCTTTTAGTTTTAAAATCTCTTGAACCATTCTTTGAACTTGTTTTTTTTCAGCCCTACCATAGCCACAAATGGTCATTTTGACTTGCAAGGGAGTATACTCTTCAATTTGAATATTTTTCTTAGTGGCTGTTAATAGAATAACCCCACGAGCTTCTGATACAGGCATGGCAGTTTTTAGGTTTTTAAAAAAAAAGAGTTTTTCAACTACCATAACCTCTGGCTTGAATTGTTTAATTACTCTTGCAATACCTTTTTCTAAAATAGCCAATCTTTTTCCATGAGCTATTTTTTTATCAGTGCTGATTATACCGTAATCAATACACTTTAAATCCTTACCATTTTTTTCTATAATTCCAAAACCCGTCGTGGCCACACCGGGATCTATGCCTGCGATAATCATAGATTTGAATAAATAGCTTGAATAGCTTCATTATCATCTAAATCATCAAATAGTTTTTCACAAGCTGCTTTTTCTTTTTCATTTACTTCAATTTTTTCATTAGCTACCCAATCCAAGCTAGTAGCTTCAATCTTAATACCCTGATTAGTAATTTTTTGTTTAACTTTTTCTAAATCCTCTGGCTTAGTGGTAATCTCTATATATTGTTCTTCATCATATTCCCTGACATGGATATCTTCAGCCCCTGCCTCAATAGCCACTAGCTCTAAGCTTTCTTCGTTATTAACCCTATCATCTTTAGTAATTTGAATAGTAACTACTCCTTTTTGCCCAAAAGCCCATTTTTGGCTTCCCTCATCAGCTAATTTAGAATTGTTTTTCAAAAGTATCTGCCTTATTTCCCCCAATGTCCTATTCTTATTATCCGTAATCCCCTCTAAAATTAAACTAACCCCACCTGGGCCAATTGCTTCATAGCTTACCTCTTCTAATTGTTCCCCCTCATCCCCACCAACTCCTTTTTTAATGGCTCGCTCAATATTATCCTTAGGTGTATTAACATTTTTAGCCACCTCAATGGCTTGTCTAAGTTTAACGTTAGTTTCTGGATCAGCCCCATTTTTAGCAGCAATAGAAATCAACTTCGCCATTTTGGAGAATATCTTTCCTCTTTTCGCATCATTGGCATCTTTGACTCTTTTTACCGTCTTCGCGTGGGAGTGTCCTGACATATATTTATATTATTTTAACTTGTATCCTTACCACACCTCCATCCTAAACAAAAATCCCCAATAAATCAAATAAAATAATGACCATCCAAGGCGGAGCTTGGATGGTCAATGTGCATATTTAAGTAGCTATCCATTTTTTTAAGATGATAGATGTTCCCACTGGGACACGGGAGCGAAGTTCCTCTAGTTCATTTATGTACTCTACATATTCTCCATCAGGTCCCAAATACAATCCCAAAGTGTTCTTAACCGAGGTAACCGTAGTTATCCTCCATCCGGATGGCGTGTCAATTGAGTATTTGAGCAGTTCATTGATAGCAGACATTACATGAGGAAATTTTACTATTTCCCCGTATGAATTTGAAATGTCTGACATAACAGCTTTTGTGAAATTATGAGACGCAACAAAGACTTCCGTAATTGCTTGTCTTGTCTCGTCTGTAAAATGCATGGTACCTATCATATCAATAACCGCCTCAATAAAAGTAACCCTTTTATTAAGCATTTTTTCCTCCTTGTTCGTTTTTCCTGATTAATAACACAATTACCCCAGAACTAATGGCAATCATACCACCAACCACAAAAATTAGCAAGCTATTTGTTGATTTGGGGACGGCAGTTCCCACATCTGCTAAAGCTTGAGTTGTCCGAGGCCCAACCTCGGGTAGGTTGTCGGGTTGTTCAGATGTGGCCTCGGGTTTAGCGATCATC
>SDBT01009433.1_pt1 | contig 15825 bp, 16 predicted proteins | sample 2277101 | NCBI WGS metagenome assembly SDBT01 (sample SAMN10404973, study PRJNA504765) | marine sediment metagenome | isolation source: marine sediment core GS10_PC15, 103 cmbsf | place: Arctic Ocean: Southern Knipovich Ridge | collected 2010 | reverse complement strand
GCCGCACCCATATGGGTATTGGAGGACTTACCCCGGCCGATCGCTACTTTGGGCGTGAACAGGAGGTATTGAAGGCGATAGAGAAGAGATATCGTCAAAGAAGATGGGAGGATTCAGGAAGGGCTGAAGACATAACCAAGGAGCCACCTTTTGACAATATGGTGGAGATCCTTCAACTCACACTCCGGGAGGGAAGCCTAGATCTCCATTTCTGTGGCAAGCGGTCCTTTTTAGCATAATATTGAAAGACCACCCCTTTCAAGACATTGCCTGGAGGCCATAAAAGAGTCAAGGAGGAGCTTAGAAATAATACGGGCCAAAGAGGGGAATTTAAGCCCGAGAGTAAACTTTGGATATTTCCTGGGCATTTTAAGGAACGTGGACAAAGAGATAAAAATCCGCAAAAGGGATGAGAAGGCAAGAGAAAGGGAAGCAATGCGGACCCTTAAGGAGATAAATAAGGCCATAGCAGAGTGGGAGGCTTCAAGGAAATACCAGGAAGAACACCCTGAGGAGGTGATCTGTGGTAGTATATCAAACTACCTTTTATGCCTTGGATTAAACGGCCGATTTGGAAGAGGTCATTTTGAAAGGAGAATCACAGAGGATATGGAAAGGATATACCAGAAATCCCCTCAAGGATTCTCCTGGGGGATAGTAAGGATAAAACGGTACTTAGAGGCAAGCAGGGATAGTCACAAAGCTGAGGCCTTGAGATTTATTGAGGATATTGCCTCTGAGATTGTAGATAGAAATGGAGGAGAGGTGAGGGAAAGGCCTCTCACCAATATCTCCAGAATTTTCTCTTAGTATCTATAACCAATACTTATGTAAGCCTTTGCGAAAATCTATTGACTTTGTTGGTGGAGGATACTTTATTAACGTCGTTACCAAAAGGTCAAGTAAAGCATCTTGAAGGAGGTGATGTTTATGATTGTTTAAATGGAAATACTAAGGTCTTAAATTGGAGGATTTTTCAAACGTAAATGTGCTTGAAAAAAGGACTTTCAAAATCAAAAACTGGCTTGTTGTCCGGACAAATGTCTGTCGCAAATACACATACCATGAAGAATGCTCTTGCAGTTAGTATACCCAGATTCAATGATAGAGGATTAAGGGTGGCGGCTGCTGCCGGTGCCCTGATTGCTGACCCCGATAAAGGACTGATGGTTCTAAAGGGTCTAAGTAAAAGGGAAATAAAGCAGGCAAAGATGTTTGTATCCCAGGGAAAGGTTGAAATTATTGCAGATGGATCTAAAAAAGACCTTTTTATTCAAGCAAATATTTATTCCAAAAATGGGCACGCAAAAGCCAGGATAGAAGGTTCACACACTAGTTTGCGCTCCTTGAGGTTAATGGGACTATAATAGCCAGCAAAGAAAACCAATTGGTATCGAACAGATCTTTTCTTGAATTCCTCAGCAATTTCGACATTGCTGACCTGATAGAAATAGTTGAAAAACTAGCTATTTCTGACCTCCTCTTTTTGTTGGATGGTGTTGATATGGTGGAAAAGGCGGCAAAAGAGAGTTTAGCGGGAGATTCAGGTTTCGGTTATGGGGCTGCCTTAATGAAACTAGCTAAGAGCTGGGATATTTCGAGTGATATTTTAAGTTACGTAAGAATCAAAGCGGCAGCACCTGGGAATGCACGAATGACGGGCATGTCCGTGCCTGTTATGACAAGCTTTGGTAGTGGTAATCATGGTATTGTAATTTATTCTTCCCTAAGCGCCGTTGCAGAGAAGGAGAATGTTTATAAAGAGAGACTTGTCCGCGCCATTACTTTAACTCATCTACTCGTAGGAATTATAAAATATTACACAGGGATATTAACCACTTACTGTGGTTGTGTTGTTGGGGCAGGGGCTGCTGCTACTAGAGGATCAGTTTATCTCGTGGGGGGAACGATCCACGAAATGGATAATGCTTTCAGGTTATTTCTCTCTGAATTATCAGGCATTTTTTGCGATGGTGCAAAAGAGAGCTGCGCCCAGAAAGTGTCTCTGGCTGCTGCTTTGGTAATTGAAAGTGCCTACTTGGCCGTTGAAAGTAAGATAATCCCGAAAGATTCGGGGATTATCGGGAAGAATTGGCGAGAGACACTGGAAAACTTAAAAACTCTTATGGATGGAAGCATGGATTATCTTGATACAAAGCTTTTAAGGATATTACACGAGAAACAACCTGAACAATTTGATATTAAAAATAAATAATATTCTCAGATTATATTGATAGTATTAACTAAATTACAAAATTATACTTGACATGGCAATATCAGATTGTTGGCGAACTCTTGTTAAGTTTTTGTACGTGCTTTGAGGAGAGCATGATGGTTTTACTTTCGGAAAGGAGGTGATGCGATGGAGACGGCTTAATGGATTTTGCTAAGTCAGATTTTTTTAATTTGTAATAACCACACGTACATTTTAGGGGGATAAAATGAAAACAGATGTTATAAAAAAATATATGAAAAATACGCTAGTCATCGTCTTTCTACTGAGTACACTCTTTATAATATCACCGGTAAAAGCGCAAGAGGTACCTCTATATGGGGGAACAATTTCTATACATATACCAACGCAGCCTCCAGCACTCTCCAGCATGACTGGATCATCGTGGATAGAATATGTTATAGCGTGCCAAATATTTAATTCTTTAGTTGATATTGGTCCTGATAAAAAGACTATTGTGCCAAGTCTCGCAGATAATTGGGAGATTAATTCGCTAGAGAAAAGTTATACGTTCCATCTGCGTAAAGACGTAATGTGGCATGACGGCATACCTTTCACATCCGCAGATGTAAAATTCTCCTTTGAAGAGATTCATAGCAAGTTTCATCCGGAAAGCAAGCAATTCTTTAAAGGTACGACGGTTGATACACCAGACGACTACACCGCGATCATCAAACCAAAAGATTGGTTACCATCAATTCATTTTAACTTCTTTATAAGAATGGCAACAGGCATATTTCCGAAGCATATCTTAGAAGGGCAAGATCTATTTACAACTAAATTTAATAATAGACCGATTGGTACTGGTCCATTTATGTTTAAAGACATGAAAATCGGTAGCCACATCATCCTTGAGAAGAACCCCAATTACTGGAAGAAAGACGAATGGGGAAACAAACTGCCCTATCTTGATAAAGTTATCTTTAGGGTTATCCCAGAGGTGGCAACTGCTCTCGGTGCGTATAGAAAGGGCGAGATAGACCATATATTTAGAGGAATTTCCTTTGAACAAGCTATGGCAATGAAGAAACTGCCCAATACCACCGTATCAACATCGTATGATCCTCCTTACAAGTTAATGACATGCTTCAATCTTAATAAAAAGGATCGACCTATTTCTGCAAACAAATTGGCAAGGAAGGGGCTCTTCTACGCCATAGATAGACTTGAGATTATCGAAAGAGCTACTAGTGGGAATGCTAGATATTCGGACAGCATATGGAACAGTGATCTATATCCTTTAAGTCCAAACATCACAAAGTACCCCCCAAGGGGTGATAAGGCTATGGCAGAGCGTCTTCTTGATGAAGCCGGCTACTCAAAACAGGCTGATGGGAAGAGATTTAGCATAGAGATTTTACTCAGGAGAGGCCAAGTGGAGGAGATAGCCGTCGGTGAACTTATGCGGGATATGTGGGCTGAAGTAGGTGTAGACTGCACATTAAACATACTTGACTATGCTTCTTGGAAAGATGTGATCTGGAAAAAGCGTGACTTTGACGTTTTTATATATGCGAGTTGGCATAGTCCCCACTATAAGTATAGATTCTACCATTCTGACTACACGGAGCGCAATCTCTGGTGGAATATGTTTCCACTAAATAACTCTGAAGTAGATACTGGCCTCGATATGTGGAGGTCTGAATCGGACAAAGCGAAGCAAGATCGAGGTCTTGAAATAGTAGATGAAGTTTTAACCGATCTGCTTCCTGTTTATTGTCTATACGATATGGCTTGGGCAAATGTCCTGCGAGGCGACTTCAAGTTTAGCCCTGCGTCAATCTCTGTCATGGGAAACTATGCTTGGTGGGGGAGTGTCGAAGATACATATTGGACAAAAGGAACACCTCCGTCACCGTAAATGTTCAGGGGGTAACACCGACAAGGACTTGACCACAATGGTTCCGGTTTTACAGCTAGGAACGTTCACATCAAGTGCTTGACAATTTAACTCCGGATGAGGCTTATTACGATCTTCCTCATCCTTTTGCCGAGGCTGCCTGAAACCCCAACTTTAATAAGCGGGCTCAGAGCTTAACTCGATGCTCGGGTTGGCGATACAACGGGGGCTATCGCCCAGAAAAGATAGTTTTTTCTTTAATTATTTCAAATAATTATGTGGCAATCAACTCTCCCCGCAGCTTGCTGTAGGGTATCACGCCGGCTTCATTTTGTTTCGCCGATCATGAGCAAACGTTCTATTCCTGGGACCATCCCCGCTGCAAGCAGCGGGGAATCCCAAGTTAAAAATACATGAAATTTCAAGAGGTTATGTTGGTGACAAAATCCTCTGAAGGGATACCCAACACCAACATCAACCTATTAAAGAGGAAAAAGCCGTGGCCTGGAAGTATATTGTCAGAAGATTATTATATTTCCCTCCTGTAGTCCTCGCAATTGTTATTTTAGTTTTTTTTATGGTTCGAATGGCCCCAGGTGACCCTATGGATCTATATGCAGGTGAAGCTGCCGACCCTGAATATAGAGAATATGCGAGACGTTTTTTTGGGCTAGACAAACCCATTCATGAACAATTGATCATATATATAACCAACGTGTTTCAGGGAAACTTAGGATTATCATACACATATAGACAACCCGTCTTAACGATTATCATGAATCGAATACCTGCTACAGTTCTAATGGTATTTACAGGGTTAACGATTGCAGTAGTAGTAGGGATATCATTAGGAGTGATAGCAGCTGGAAAGCCTTACTCCATAAGAGATAATGTTATTATGTCTTCTTCTATCATGGCCTACTCATTACCTGTATTCTGGATAGCTCAGCTATTAATCCTTGTTTTTGCGCTCAACCTGGATTTATTCCCTACAATTGGATCAAAAAGCATAGGTAAAGAATTGCAGGGCTTAGAATATATTGCCGATATACTGTGGCATCTAACACTGCCAGCGATCGCTCTGGGCATGAAATTTCTAGCCTTATTTGCTAGGCTAACGAGAGTAAGCGTAATAGAAGCCATGAGGCAAAATTTCATCTTAACCGCTCGAGCCAAGGGCGTAAAAGAAAGAGATATTTTATTTAAACACGCCTTTAGAAATGGAATCATTCCTGTGGTAACGGTAGTAGGTGTCCAATTTGGAGTGATGATTGCCGGGGTCGTCTTAACCGAGTCTGTTTTTGCTTGGCCCGGCATAGGTCTGCTTTTAACTGATGCTATCTTTTATCGTGATTATCCGGTTATAATAGGAATCTTTTTGATAGTAGCAATTTCAGTGGTAGCATCCAGCTTGATCGTAGATATTATTTATACCATTCTAGATCCTAGAATAAAGTATAAGTGAGTGGCGATGATAAGTAGCGGGATTAAAAACTTTTGGAGAGCATATCGAAGGAATAAAGCTGCTGTAATAGCTTTATTTATCCTGCTTTTCATTGTGTTTTTGGCGCTTTTTTCTGGATTAATAGCACCAAATTCACCGATTAAAACTGCTATAGGGCCGAACCTAAAACCACCAACTTTGAAGTTTCCCATGGGTACGGACCAACTAGGCAGAGACGCATACAGTGGAGTTATTCATGGCTCTAAAATAGCATTATTAGTCGGTGTTATTGTTGGAATTATTTCATTAATTCTGGGATTGCTAGTCGGCTTGATTTCAGGCTATTGGGGTGGTCTAGTAGATGATCTTTTAATGAGGATAACCGAAATTGTGATGGTGTTGCCGAGTTTTATTCTAGCTCTTGTTATTCTATCCTTATATGGAAACAGTATCTGGCATGTCATTATTGTTTTGGGGATACTTGGTTGGCCTAGTATCGCAAGGATAGTTAGAGGTGAAGTTTTATCCCTAAGAGAAAGAGAATTTATCGAAGCCGAAAGGATGATTGGATCCAGCAGTCTAAGCATAATTTTCATAGAAATATTACCCAATACTCTTCCTCCTGTTATAATAGCTGGCACGTTAGAAATGTCTAAGGCAATTCTTTTAGAGGCTGGGCTAAGCTTTCTAGGACTTGGAGACCCAGCCTTGCTCAGCTGGGGTAGAATGCTATTTATTGCCCAAAGGGTTTTTCACGTAGGTGCGTGGTGGCTCGTATTATTCCCTGGCATCGCTATATTCCTAACAGTCTTAGCGTTTAACCTAATAGGTGATGGTCTAAATGATGCTTTGAGCCCAAAACTAAAATAGGATTATTCAGGTGTGACATTTTTATGTGGGTATTGAATATTAAATTAAACCATTCCTAAAGACAAAGATTTGGAATATTGAGATGTATAATCTCTGAGGTATTTTGAAATGGCAAAATCTCTTTTGAGTATAGAAGGTTTGAAGACCTTTTTTTTTACACCAAACGGGACAATAAAAGCTGTAGATGATGTAAACTTACAAATTTCAGAGGGAGAGACCGTTGCATTAGTAGGAGAATCTGGATCAGGGAAAACGGTTACCGGTTTATCAATATTGAGATTAATCTCAGATCCTCCAGGAAGGATCGTAGACGGCAAAATTTCACTCAGGAATAAGGATTTACTTAAACTCAGCAAGAAAGAGATTGCTCGAATCAGAGGGAGTGAGATATCGATGATTTTTCAAGATCCAATGACCTATTTGAACCCTGTGGCGAAGGTTGGAAATCAGGTTAGAGAGGCTATCATCCTACATCAGAAATTGAGTAAACCAGCAGCAAAGACTAAAGCTGTAGAGTCTCTGAAAACGGTACGTATTGCAGAACCCGAAAGAGTTTACAATTATTATCCTCATCAACTTAGCGGAGGGATGGGACAGCGGATTATAACAGCTATAGCCCTTGCATGTAACCCCCATCTTATAATTGCCGATGAGCCGACCACTGCGTTAGATGTCACCATACAAGCCCAGATTCTAAGCTTACTTAAAAAGATAATAAAGGATCTTGGTACCTCTCTGCTTCTAATCTCACATGACTTTGGGATTGTCGCAAGCATCGTCGATACAGTTTACGTGATGTATGTCGGAAAAATTATGGAGCATGGAGACGTATTTTCAATTTATGAAAAGCCAATGCACCCATACACTCAGGGGTTGCTTAGATCAGTCCTAAGTATCGACGAATTCAAAAAGAACTTGGTGACTATTGGTGGAATGGTGCCTGATGCTCTGCGACTCCCATCTGGTTGTAGATTTCATCCAAGATGTCCGGAGGTTAAAGAAATTTGTGAAAGACAGCAACCTCCTGAAACAGAGGTTGAAAAAAACCATTTTGTCTCCTGTTGGCTTTATCTCTGAGGTCCATGGAAAATGTCACATATTATAGAAGTCGAGAACTTAAAAAAATACTTTCCCGCAACTGAAGGTTTCTTCTCTGGAAACATAAGAGGTGGGAAAAAAAGAGTACATGCAGTTGATGGCATTAGTTTCTTTATCAACGAAGGAGAAAGCTTTGGTCTAGCTGGTGAAAGTGGATGTGGGAAAACTACAGCAGCACGATTGATCATAGGGCTTTCAAAACCTACAAGTGGGTCCGTCCGTTTTATGGGTAAAAACATCTTCAATTTATCTAAAAAAGAGATGAAAGGAGTTCGCCGTGAAATGCAAATGATTTTTCAAGATTCCTTTGCAGCTCTAAATCCTAGAAAAACCGTGAAACACAGCATCAGTAAGCCGTTCAAGGTCTATAAAATCGGTGAAATCAATAGCCGAGTATCGGAGTTGTTGGAATTAGTTGGTCTCAGCCCTCCTAAAATATATTTGGATAGGTATCCACATGAATTAAGCGGAGGGCAACAGCAGAGAGTTACTATAGCAAGAGCCTTAGCTCTTAGACCAAAGTTTATCAGCGCTGATGAATCCGTATCCTCATTGGACATATCAGTAAGAGCTCAAATACTAAATCTCATGAAAGAATTGCGGAATAAATTGAACTTAACGTATCTCTTCATCACACATGACTTGGCAGTCTTAAGATCTGTATGTGATAGGATTGCAATAATGTATCTGGGTAAAATAGTAGAATCAACCGGCGTTGACAAGTTGTTCAAAAGACCATTGCATCCATACACAAAAGCCTTACTCAGGTCTACACCGATACCAAACCCCAGAATCGCACGAGAAAAGATTTTAATTTCCCTAAAGGGGGATGTGCCATCGCCAATAGATCCTCCTAGGGGATGTCGATTTCATACAAGGTGTAAACAAATGGAGTCAGGTTGCGCTTTAAACGAACCAGTACTTAGAGAGGTCCAAGACGGCCACTATCTAGCTTGCCCTGTAGTGGAGAAAAGCCTATAATACTTTTTAATGATGAGCCTTTTTCAACTTAGAGATAATAAGGGTGTAGCAAAATTTTGGAATTCAAATTGCAAAATTGAAAATTATACTCATTTAAAGAAAGGTTGCCAAGACGAAAATGTTGCTAAAGTCAAGTATTCGATTGATGATGCCAGAACTCTGGCCATGATAAAGTTCTTAAATTAATTGGATATGCTACATGCGAAATTACGACTTGTGTATAAGAAAGTTATTATTCGAAATGCATGGCATATATAGTATGTGTAAACGAATTTATTCCGTGATCACAGCTTATTGAAAAAGCGATCATAACTGAAAGGCTAAATTGCATGAGCGATTTAAAGAAATTTTTATGGCGAACATGACCTCAGAAGGGGAGTCGGATGAAAACAGAAATCTCCGTTTAGTTTTCATAGCTGTAATTTACGTGCGATCAGGAAAATATTGATAACTGGCCACCGATATTTTTTACTGAAATAATTGTAAAAACACATGACATTGCGGATCATTTTGGTATCGAAATTTAGGCATGATTTTTTGCGCGCTTAGAGGAGAACATAATGATTCTATTTTTGGAAGGGAGGTGATTGGACGGAAAGGAAACGATTGAATTTACTAGGTAAAATGTTTTGAATTTACATTAAGCACACGTACCTTTTAAGAAAATAAGTTGCAAACGGATTCTATAATGAGGATAAGGGTTAGTATTGATCAGTAGCTCAGAATCATCAGCTAGGTCAACATTAGGGAAAAGTCACAAAAAAAGATTTTGCAGGTAAAAACAATAATCGGCCAAGTTTTCAAAAGCATACATAGTTAACAGGCCTAAACGTTATTAAGTAAATCCGCAGGAAATTTATAGGGGGTATTAAAATGAGCAAAAATGAGAATTTTTTAGAAAAAATAGGTGTCGCAAATGCAACACCTATAACTAATAATAAAAACTTGAATGAGAATGAATATAGAAGACATATTAAGTGGATGATTTCAAAAGGAATTAGATGGTTCCATCCCACGGCTGTAACAGGTGAAGGCATGGCCTTCGGGGAAAAGCAATACAGACGTATGTTGGAGATATGTCTTGAAGAAACTGGTGATGTGGCAAAAGTTATGGCATATCCTGCGGGGGGAACGACTGACGAAACATTAAAATTAACACAAACAGCCAAAGAAGTGGGTGCGCACGGGGCTATTATCATGATGACACCCTATTTTTGCGGCTCAGACCATGATGGGATTTACCTTCACTTTTCACATATTGCGGAATCTGTTTCTGAGTTTCCCATATATTTATACAATAATCCTCCTAGGACAGGCGTTAACCTACCTTTTGATATGGTTGAAAATTTAATAAGCAAGTTCGATCACATTATAGGCTTTAAACAAGTCGATCTGGGATTACTTTCAGATACCTACAATCGTTTTTGCGAAAGACTTCAAGTAATGCCTGGCAATGAAATAAGTCTGTTGATGACCATGGGTCTTGGTTGTAAATCTATCATAAGTCTTTTTGGAAATGTGATTCCTGAAGAATTAACAAGAATTTATGATTTTTTTCAAAAGGGGGAAATTGAAAAGGCGAGGAAAGAATATTTTCGAATTTATCCTTTATTTGAACTTTTGAAGCTTGCTGACCCGCCTTCAATTGTGAAATACATTCTGAAGCGGCTGGACTGGGATTTCGGAGAGGCATTTTACCCTTCCCACCCCTTACCTGATAAAAAAGCTCATTTGGTTGATCAGGTATTGAGAAATTTAAATCTAACGTGATTTCAGAAGCAAACAATAGACAGTATGTCAAGCCTTTAAAACCGTTTGATGAGAAGTAAACTGTTTTGATGGGTTTAAAAATGATTTAACATAGTTTTGATCGGAACAACTCATATCCAAAATGGAAATTGTTAAGTCAGGTTTTTTGAATTTGTATTAACCACACGTACATTTTAGGGGGACAAAATGAAAACAGATGTTAAAATAGGTCCAGTGTTAGCTAAGTCTGGGTCAATAGCCCATGGCAGATTGGAGATAGCCAAGAGCTTCGATGAATCAATGATCAGCATGCCTCTAACAATAATAAATGGTTCAAGTGATGGTCCTAAGGTTTGGATCCAAGCAGCAATTCATGGAGATGAGGTGTCTGGCATCGAGGCGATTAAAAGAATAATCGCGAGTGTTAATCCAAAGGAATTAAAAGGTGCGGTCATTGCCGTTCCGATTGTCAATACAACTGCTTTTGAATTTCGGCGAAGAGAATCTCCTATTGATAATAAAGATGCAAATAGAGTTTCTCCAGGTAATCCGAAGGGGACTTTTAGTGAAAGATTGGCCTATACGCTTTTGGAACAGGCAAAATCTTGTGATTACGTACTGGATCTCCATGGAGGAGGAATATTAATGGAATTACTTCCTCATGTTGAATATGGCATATTCGGTGGAGAATTAGGGAAGAAAATCGAAGCTATTGCGAAAGCTACTGGAATTGAGACGCTTTGGGGCATTGAGGAGTGTATTAGTCCATGGAAGGAACGCTATGCAGGTACCTTGTGCCGAGAATTAAAGACTAGGTCAATTCCATGTATATATATAGAGGCTGGTAACTTGTGTCTGTTCCAAGAGTCAGCAATCGAAGTGCACTACCAAGCCGTTTTGAATATCATGAGGTATTTAGGTATGCTCAAGGGAACAGCAAAGCCATCCGAAACACAGAGAATAGTAAGACAAGTTGAACGAGTAGCACCTACGTCTAGGGGATTATGGATTCCCAAAGTAAGTGTAGGTGGATATGTAATGCAAGAAGATGTTTTGGCACTCGTAACTGATATTAGCGGAAATACAGTGGAAGAAATACGAGCTCCAATTGAAGGCCTTGTGCTCATAATGAGACCACAATCTTTAGTGGATCCACTAAGTGACCGTTTCGAAGACAATTATGGAGCTATGATAGGAAACTAGTAATACTAACAATGGTTTTTCCTGAAAATTGCTCTTTTTTTGTTTTCTTTTTCTCTGGAAAGATTCAGAGAAGTAGAAAGGGATCAAGAGCAGAAATTCGCTGTATTACACTTGAAAAAACCCTTATATGTAAACACGAGTTATATCATATATAATACAAAATATATGCTGAAAAATATGACCCTCCCGTTGGATGATCACATATAAAGATCTTTAAATAAAGACATATTAAGAGAGCTTTGTTTGAAATAACAGAAAGATGACGATTAGGATTGATAAAAATCAGTATGATGAAAACAAGCCCTTGGATATGCATAATCTTCAATTTGACATAGCGGCCGAACGTATAAACCTAGACCTATGGATAATTAAAAAAATGCCTATCTCCTTTACTCCTAAAGGTCTTTAGAGTATGATTTCCTGGGGAGATTGCCATGTCCAGGAATTATGCGGAACGTAGTTTGATTGATTTTCAGAAGTCTTTTCCTGATGATGAGTCGTGTACCAAGCATCTGGCGGAGCAACGTTGGCCTGAGGGATTCATCTGTCCTAGATGTGGGCACAAAGGAGCATGGTACTTGGCTAAAAGGGGTTTGTTCGGCTGTAAAAACTGCCGTTATCAAACGAGTATCACGGCCGGTACGGTTTTTCACAAAACGCGCGTGCCTTTGCTCAAGTGGTATTGGCTGATCTACCATATGGCAATGGACAAAGTGGGCCTTTCTGTTTTTGAAATGCAGCGGCTTCTTGGGATTGGGAGTTATGAAACAGCCTGGTTGATGGCCCACAAAGTTCGCAATGCTATGGAGACAAGAGATGAGCGGTACAGTCTTGCTGGCTTGGTAGAAATGGATGAATCGTTTTTTGGGCCTGCGGGCAAGAAGCAAGGCCGGGGTAGTGAGCGCAAGAGCGTTGTTCTGTGTGCAGTCTCTATATATCGTAACCGCAAAGGAGAAGAGAAGCCTGGCTTTGCACACATGCGAATAGTGAACAATGATTCTGCAGAAACAATTGAAGATTTTTTGGAATGACTTGGCTGTGGCAGAAAGACTGAGGAAGGGAAGCAGCTTTTGGAAACAATACGTAGCGACGGTTGGCGATCCTATGGAAAAGCTGCAAAGAACAAGAATCTCTCGCATTGTAGAATCGTTCTTAGAGATCCAAAAGCAGCAGGAAGACTTATGCCATGGGTGCATCGGATAATTGCCAATGCAAAGAACGTCATTCGTGGCACACATCGTGGAGTTTCCGAGAAACATTTGCAGTCATACCTTTCTGAGATCGCTTATCGCTTCAATCGTCGCTTTTGGGAAAGAGAGCTGTTCGATCGCCTCATTCAGGCCTGTGTATCTGCTGAAACGATTACCTATACCAAACTAGTGAATCCCAATGCTGAATCTCATGGCAATTAGGAGCAAAGGAGATAGGCATTTAAAAAAATAAACTATCCCAGAAAAGAATTTTCAGTAAAAGGGCATTTCAAGAGGTTTATGATATCTTAGAGAAAGAAAAGGTAAATATTCGGACGGCTGCTTACATGCTTGTCATTGGTCGTGTAGCACAGGCCAAAAGACTAGAGGGGTATCTTTCTATAAGAGAAGCGATTACTATCTGAACTGATAATTATGTACAGGAGTAAGCCATGAAGGGATTTTTTAAGCGCTTATTGGTTATCGATCTAAGCAATCGTATAACTCATGTTGAGTCCCTGAGCGAAGGGTTGTTGCGTCGATATCTAGGGGGTAAAGGGCTAGCGACCCATTTGCTTTTAGAGAGAAACTCGGCTAGGGTGGATCCTTTTGCCCCGGAAAATAACATCATCCTTGCGCTCGGTCCGGTCACCGATAGCGCTATCTATGGTTCATGTCGGCATGGCCTGTTCACTAAATCTCCGCTCACAGGCTTCTTTGGAGAGTCTTATTCTGGTGGACGGCTGGCAGTACCTATAAGCCGCACCGGGTATGATGCCATCGTTATCGAAGGGGCATCACATGAACCAGTGTGGCTGGAAATCACGGACACGGACGTGAAGTTCCATGATGCCGCTGATCTGTGGGGCAAAGATACCTATGCTACTGAGGATGAGGTGAAGCGGCGAGTTGGGATTCCCGATGCAGGGGCTATGGTGATTGGGCCTGCCGGAGAGAATCGAGTTCGGTTTGCAGTGGTAGAAAATGATTACTGGCGCTCCTCCGGGCGAACCGGCATGGGTGCTGTTTTGGGTTCTAAAAAGATCAAGGCCATCGCCTTCCACGGCCAGCAGGCTCGTCCCTTTGCTGACCCGGAAGGGCTCAAGGCCTTTGCCAGAAACATCCTTACTACCTACAAGGATCATCCGGCCGCGAATGCGTATCGTAACCATGGAACTCCTATGATGGTGGCCCTTTTGAACAAGGCCGGCGGTTTTCCCACCCGATATTGGTCCCAGGGGAAGTTTAACAGGTGGGAGCAGATTAGCGCTGAGAGCCTGGTCGATACCCTTAATCCCCATTCACGGGCCTGTAAAACATGCTTTATAGGCTGCGGTAAGTACATTGAAGTTCAGAAGGGACGCCACCGCGGCCTTAAACTAGAGGGTCCCGAATACGAGACTATCTATTCATTTGGGGGGCTTTGTCTTATAGATAGGTTAGATGAAATCGCTTACCTAAACGATATTTGTGATCGCCTGGGCATGGATACCATCACGGCCGGAAACCTGGTTGCCTTTGCCATTGAGGCCTCCAAGCGGGGGAAGATTACCGATCACTTTGAGTATGGCGATCCTGATCTGGCTGCCGATCTATTGCACAAGATTGCACGACGAGAGGGTATTGGAGATCTTTTGGCTGAAGGAATCAAGCCCGCCAGTACTGAATTGGGGCTTGAAGAGATTGCGGTCCATGTGAAGGGCATGGAACCCCCAGGGTATGATCCGCGGGCCCTGAAGGGGATGGGTCTGGCCTATGCGGTAAGCGATCGAGGGGCCTGTCATCTGCGGAGTACCTTTTACAAGGCAGAACTGGCAGGTTTGATTGATCCCGACCAGATCGAGGGTAAGGCAGAACTCTTTCTTGATTTTGAAGATCGTTGTACCCTCCATGATTGTCTCATTGTTTGCCGATTTTATAGGGATTTCTACATGTGGGATGAACTTGCAAAGATCATAGGGCTTACCACGGGAATGGAACTGGATCATTCCGGACTTCAAGCCCTGGCACGGCGTGTCACCGATACTACCCGCCGGTTCAATGTAAGGGAAGGACTCACTGCTGCCGATGACCGCCTTCCGGAACGGCTTCTCAGGGAAACCTTGGAAGATGGTCAAGGAATCACAGAGGCTGAAATGGAGGCACTCACACAGGATTACTACAGGCTGAAGGGATGGAGCGAGGCTGGAATTCCCCCGGAATTAGATACCAAACTAACTACTGGTAGAGCTTTGCGGAGGCAATAGTCGCTCTGGTGTGAAAGCATATGAAGGCCAAAGAAAAAAAAGTTTCAATGAATATCAAAAAATGGACTTGAACCGTAAAGTTAGCAACCACCTCAAAAAAGGGTGGGATTAATGGCAATCCTGAAGGGTTTTTTATTTTCATAATTTCTTTTGGTCAACCTTTTGGCCTTTATACAATTGCCATCTGATATAGTTACGAATGTGCTTCTGATCTAGGCAGATGGTGCTAACACAATAGGCCTTTGCCCAAAAATCTCGGCCCTAAGAGCACCTTTTCAGTTCCTGATTCATAGCGAATATCTTTATAGCTCTTTTCATCTTGAGGAATCCTATGGCTTCTGAAACTGAATATTTTTACGGAATGAACAGTATCAGGTGGATATACTCGATCTGGATGCTGCTTTCCAGTATCTCGATCCACCCCCAATCGCATAATTACCGAATCATATCTCGAACTGATTTTCCAATCTCCCGTTTGAGAATTCTAAACCGGTATTTAGAGCACCAGACAACGCGGCATTTTCATTGCTATAGTGCATGTGATCATTTTTTACTTTGTTTCACTGAATACCTCATTTTGATCTTCAAGGTCAGCCCAAACCCCTATTTAATAATGTATTAGTAACGTTCAAAAGTGTGTACATGGTTTCAAACTTGATTAAATCACGATCTCTTTCTATGGTTAGAGTTCACCAACAAAAACCAGGAGAAAGAGACCGTGCTGGAACAAGAAATACATATAACACTTCGGTTTAATCTTGCAACAGGTAAAGCGAATCTTAGCGAAATCGTCTATGAGCTAAAAGAACTTAGAGATCCTCTGATGCTCAAGATATTGGAGCAAATTGTGAGGGGTTATGATGATCTCATTTCAGAGCGTTTAAGCCAGACAAAGATTTACCCCAGCAAAGCGAGAAAAGGACTGGGACGGCATGTCAGGAAGGGGGATCCTGAAGGCCGATTTTGTCGTG
>SDBT01009432.1_pt1 | contig 15826 bp, 15 predicted proteins | sample 2277101 | NCBI WGS metagenome assembly SDBT01 (sample SAMN10404973, study PRJNA504765) | marine sediment metagenome | isolation source: marine sediment core GS10_PC15, 103 cmbsf | place: Arctic Ocean: Southern Knipovich Ridge | collected 2010 | reverse complement strand
GGTTTCATTCGGTCTTTGGGGTGTGGGACAGGCTCCTCATCTCCAATCGGAATGCCGTCGACAACAATCTCCCTCCAACCATGCCCACGCTGGGCGCGCCAGAATTTGGCGTTGGATTTTAGGGGTTCTTTTCGATTTTCAGCCTGTAGAAGGAGGGTATTAAGAAATTCTTCAGACTCATTGTTCCTGAAAAAGGGATTTGAGTGAGACACCTCACGGGCAAACCGACGATAACTATTTTGAGACCTGAAAGTAGCCCTTGTTCTGCCCATACGAGATCCCTTTCCTTGTCGCAGGTTCTTTAGAACGGCTGCCCCATGGCAATATACCCTTCTCTTTTTCCCAAACGGAACCATGCCGGTGAAAAGAGCACGTTATTTTCCCTGGCTACTTGAACCGGATCGGTTTCGATAAGAATCGACTCATCCTGCCGGGCAAGATCCAGGAGGGTGTTTGCTGTGAGCTCGAAAGGCAGTTTGAATGCAAGTATACCATCAACGATGACCAGGCTGTAATCTGGGTAAAAGTTCAGGGGATTATCACACGAAGGGAGCCGGAGTTTGGCATCGCAACTCTCGGGCTCCTCCGGCCACACTCCATAAATTGAGTCACCCTGAGAAGTGATGACTCCTTTTATGGGGCAGTGGGTCCCAGCACGGCAGATCTCGTAGGCGAAGTGTTCATCAATCTTCTGAGTAATGATGTGGATGAAGTTTTCGGCGCGGTCCATCGCTTCACAAATGCCAGAGATGGGTGTCTGGATGTTTGATATTACTCTATGCGCAAGTTTCTTAAGTTTGTCCTCTTTCTTTTTGAACGCATCATCCCCTACGAAAAGCAATCCCTCGTCAGTTAAATACTCCCCGACCTGACAATAAATGTCTGTGGGGTTGTAAGGAAGGCCGCAAGATGGGCACCTGAAAGGGTGCATCCTGTTGTCTCGCCATATTGCCTCGCCATACGCGTGCCCGAGAATGATACCCCTACAGACTTCACACAGGGCAATGAAGTCAGCTGGCTCCCTAGCCGTACTGTTAACTTTTTCCGCTGACCTTCCCATAGTTACCCCCTTTGTTTGTTCGGCGTTATATCACCATTAAATCAAATTGTAACACCCTACCCTTGCAATATATAATCAAAATGCAAGGTTGGTCAACAGTTTTTTGCACTGGGGGGTAAATTCGTCAAACTGTTGAGAGTGATTCGTGCATATGTGATAATCAACGCCATGAACGTGTTGTCGAGAAATTTGCGGTTCCATTTGGTCAGAAACGGGATAAAGCCCCAGTTCTGGGAAAACTACCTTGAAACCAAGCTCGGGATTCCTTCCGAAGAGGCGGCGATCTTAATTGGTGGGGAATCCCTGAATCTAAATGCCCTCAACCAGAAGAAACTCGAAGATCTTTTGGATGCTCCAGTAACCAGCCTTAAATCCGAAAACTTGTGGCAGTCATTGGATGCCGATGGAATTGCTTCCCTGAACCTTCGCTATCTGGTTGACCTCCTGCCATATGGAGGGAAAAAGAAACTCGCTGCTGTCTTAGAAGTCGATGGTTCGACGATCTCAAGGTGGCGGGCGGGAGGCCAGGTACCAGGAAAGCGGAAGTTGTCAGCTGTTAAGACCTTCTTTCATCTGTCTGATGATGTGGATCTTCACCGCGACCTGGTCTTCAATTTCGAAACCCCCGTGGGCGAGGAGGAAAAACGAAAGTGGTTAAAGACTAGGATTGTGGAACTTGATAGCGAAAGCCTCAAAGAGTTATTTCCTTCATTGTGGAAGTTGCTGAAATAGGACTTTAAAGATGAGTCAGAAAATGAAAGAAAGCAGTACTAATATTACAAAAGAACAATTCCTCTCAATGCCGATACAGGAAGCAATTGATGAATGTGAACAAAAAGAGTCCCAACGTTATGCAACTGTGTTTGATCTGAGGGCTAAGAAAGCCAAGGAGGATTCGGACCTAGTTGGTTCCACAGCGTTCTCCCTTCTAGCCAAAATCTCCTCATTCCATCTCCGATCAAGTGACCCAAAGGAACCATTCGAGCCAATGTTAGTAATGGGTGACACAAGAACCGCGATAGTCGATGACATCGGTGGTGGGGAGCTCGGGCTATTGGATCAAGTTGCCAATGAAATTGCGGACCCGGAATTAAGGGCCAGGATGGCGGACGTACTGTGGATTGCGAAAAGCGATTTCAAGGCAGCATGCCTGGCTGTTGACTCATACATAGAATCAGCCAGGAATCTGGAAGATCCTAGGCGCTGGTCAACATCCTTTGAAAGGACCGAAAGGGCATTCAGAATAGCACTCAAGCTTGGTCGGAAATCAGACCAGCCGAAAAAAGTTGTTGAACACATTGAGGAGATCTTAAAAAGACTCGATGGAAAAGATCCGTTGTTTTTCAGCGAAAGGTTAATGGGGCTGCTCCTTGAGGTGAGCAAAGGTGATCCCAAAATTTACTGCAAACTTTCAAGAAAGCAAGCCGAGACAGCCGAGACAGAAAAGGATTGGAGGCGGGCCAGGCACTACTGGGAAGTCTGTGCTGGGTGGCATAGGTTGGATAATGATGAACGTGGTGAAAAAGATGCATTGAACCGAGCGGCAGAAACCTATCTCCAAGATGCAAACACTGCAGGACCAGATGGTCAAAAAAGCAGTTTGCGAGCAGCAATGCTACTACAAGGCGCCGTTGAGGCACATAGGCGGCTTGGCAACACAGGTCGGGCAAAGGAAATTTATAAAATGTTGCTCGCGGAGCAAAAAGAAAGCATTAAGGAGCTTAAGTTAATCTCTGTACCAATTGATGATTTACAAGAAGAAGCTGAAAAATGGGCAAAGGAAGTTGAAGGGAAAGACTTCCACAGTGCCACAATGACCTTGGCAGCGATGTTCAGATCTCCAAAATTTGACAGGCTGCGTGAATATTCCATTGAGTTGACCAAAGAGCATCCTATACAATTTCTATTTCATAACGTCTACTTAGATGAGGCAGGAAAATTCGTCGGCTATATGCCAGATTTATTTTCAGGAGATGATGAGGAGAAAAAGGCAGCTATCCAAAGTGTCATGGTACAAAACGCTGGTCACCACCACACCATTAATATCCATGGGATTTTCATGCCCGCCCTACACGTAATTAACAGAGAGCATAATTACAGCACAGTAGACATACTGCCATTCCTAAGAACCCATCCCCTGGTTCCGGCGGGTAGGGAAATGCTTTATGCTCAAGGGATTGTAGAAGGGCTAAGACTAAACTTGGATGTCTCGCTGCATATCCTGATACCCCAACTAGAAAATTCCATCAGGCACAACTTGCAGCAAAGAGACATTACGACCTCGTATATGGACGAGAGGGGCCTCCAGGCAGAGAAGCCTTTAAGTGCCCTCTTAGGCCTACAAGAGACTAGGGACTTTTTTGGTGTTGATCTAGTGTTCGATCTGCAGACACTGGTGGGTGATCGCGCAGGGGCCAACCTGAGAAATCTTATGGCACATGGTTTGATGTCCCACGAGGCCTTTTTCTCCCAACAGGCCGCCTATCTGTTTTGGCTGATCCTTCACCTCATATTCATACCGTTCATCCAGCAAGCCCAGGCAGAGGCAGGAAACAAGGAACAAGATAGCGAAGGTGGAATGAAAAAGGATGAAGACGCATAAAAGGAGTTGGTTAGGGTTTAATCTTGAATCGCATTTTTCCACAGTAAAGCAAGGCTATCATCATAAGCTCTAGGAGTAAGCATGTCTGATCTAAATATCCTTTGGGGGCAGATAAGGGTTGCTCTCCATGACAGTAATTATAGCGTTTCACAGACTAGAAACTTAGTCATTTTAGCTGGCATGAACCCTTTGGGGCTCTCTTCTGAACAGCTTCGGGCTCCGCTTTTTGCGAGCATGGATTACCAGTTTGCTGAGTTTGATGGTACCGAAAAAAACAGGTTTCTACAGTTGCTTGTTGAAGAAGCTGTTAAAGGAAGGCCTGAATTTGCTGATGCTTTGAAAAACAATCTGAAACGCCATGGTTGGCAAATAGACAAGGAAACGAGCAAATTAGTTCCCATTGAAATCCTGGATTTACGAGAGTTAGCCGATTTGCCAGATAAAGCAAGAGAAGGTTTGATATTGGCCGCAACCAGGTTAAGAGACGGAGATCCAAGTGGCGCTATAGCGGCGGCGGCTGGAGCCGTCGATAAGACAACCCAAGATATTTATGCCAAGTACGGCATTGGAGACCCTGATGCCGCATCTTTTCAAGAGCGGGTAAAGAAATCGCTCCAGGCAATGGATGTGTTCAGCGAATTAGAGAAGGAACTGAAAAACCTAGGTTGGGACAACAGTGATGTCAGATTGTTAAATAAGAATTTTGAAGGCTCATTAAACCAGGCGTCTTTTGTGTTGCAAACCCTCAGGAGCAAAATGGGAGATTTCCATGGAGTCCAACCAGTCATTATGGCAATGGTATTTGACTCAATAAAGTGGGCGGCAATTATTGCCCGGCTTTTAAAGTAGAAAACAACTCTGAATGCAGCTATTGTTATGTTCCTGGCCGTGGTTTTCTGAGCCCAAGGGTGTTTAATTTGCTTCTGAAAGGAAAGACGTAATGTCACAGAAGAGTGCTGTAGTCGTCATCAAATTGAACAATGGGGGATTTATTACTTATTGCCATCCCGGCATGACAAATGTCGAGGCGGATAGAATAGTTGAGGCTTTACATGTTGCTGTTAATGAGGGAAGGGATCTGGAGCTCCCCAATGGAATAACGGTGCCCATAAAGCTCTATGTCTTAGCGTTAGTTCGCGAAGGGATATGCAATGAGGAAGGAGGATTCAATTTCAAATAGTATTAAACTATGTGATGCTGGTGAGCGAATACAGCGATGATGCTTCGATCTTTTTAAAGACGTTAACGAGGGTGGTTAAATATGAGGATCATCCACAGAGAGACTCTGATTAGCAATGCCCCATTCAACCGGTCAGCCTTGTGGAGACGAATTAATAGGGAGATAGAGCAGTCCATAAGGGCGGTGGTATGGCCACCGGAAAGCGATCGTTTTCTTATTCATCCACAAAGCGGGAAAAAAAGAGGGGAGGGCAGTGGCGTTGTCCCAATAAAAAATGCGTGCATGGCAAGCCTTCGTCGGTTTGGGTGGGACACTAGGGACCGACAGAATCCACTCAAATTCGATGCAGTAAAATACGTGGATGGTGAAAATTTCTTCGGCCTTGAGTGGGAAACCGGCAATATCTCTTCTAGTCATCGGGCTATTAACCGGATACTGCGAGGACATAAAGACGGGATTTTGGTAGGCGGTGCTGTGGTCCTACCGAGCAGAAACTTGGCCCAGTATCTTACGGATAGGGTAGGTAATTATGAGGAACTGGAGCCATATTTTAGTGTATGGCGAGATGTAGTTTGGGATGATGGAATCATGATGATATATAAAGTTGAGCATGACGCTACCGACGAAGGTGCTCCGAGAATCCCCAAGGGAACTGATGGTAGGGCCTTACAATAGCATCCAAAGTCAACGCAACAGGTGGGCACCTGTTAGCCGGAGTATATTGCTTTCAACTTTCTCCTTAAACAAGGTTTTCATGTTTTGAGCCTGAACATGAAGGAACCCATTGGTAGTTTCCTCACAATCCCACTCTTCCGGTAAATACCGTTCTGAATGGTTCTCTTCAAGCCAGCGGGTATCAGAGTTTGCCAGGTCAGTAATGAGGGCGGAGGCCACCAATCCAGCCGCTATTCGAATCCTTAGTCCCCTTGCAGGTAACAACTCCGAACCCTCCACTCTGGGGACAAAGGTTTCCCCAAAGCAACCCTTTGGGAAAATATCGTTGATTATCGCAGAAGCTAATGCAACTAGGGAATATGGTCCGAGGGCTGCACTCGACCTCATGGACCACACAGCCTGTAATGTTGTGGCGTCACAGACTTCCCCAATTAGTCGCTCCTCAAGCTGGTTGAGAAGCTGGATAGAGAGTTCGTACTCATCGGATTCTGTGCTGCGGGGATAATTTGCAAGAACGGATACAGCCTCCTCAAGAGTGAAAGCCTTAATTTTTGTGTTTGCTTTGCCCTCCCCAACATAAAGCCGGGCCACCCATTCCACGAGGTGGTTCTGAGCTGGCGAGCAGAACGGGGCTTGTTCAGGATTATCCCCCTGGTTGTCAAAGTCTACCCTGCAACCACGCACTTCCTTGCCTGGGACCAGTTCCCTGAATTTACGGTTAATTGGAAAGGTAGTTTGCTTTTTCCTTCGCCTGGTGAATTCAAGCGTAGGGGAAAGCTCTATCTTTTCGGTTTTTACCTCGGCCGTTTCCGGAATCTTTCGACCCTCTAACCGAAGGATCTCTCTGGCAATGTGCATCGTAAGCATTGGGGGGACTGCATCGCCAGCCATCCTGTAGCGGGCTCCCAAGCTGTTGCCCCAGAACTGGTAGGTTATTGGGAAGGTCTGAAGGGTGGCGCATTCCCTCACTGTGGCCCGCCGGTAGAATTCCTTCCCGTTTTTCTCATAGCCTATGACAATGGTCTCGCGGCCCAACTGGGTAGCCACTACGGTTCTGGCTGGCCGGTTGGTGTCATCAGGGAAAGCCATGCGCCCCATGTAGGGGTGCTCTTCCTTGACTTTCCTGATTGATATCAACTCCTCATCGTTAAGAGTGGGGTCGTAGAAATGGTCCGTCAGGGATGCGGCCTCGATGGAAAAGCTATAGTTCAAATCGGTGACCTGGGCATTGTTTGTATCGTCCAATGGTGATGGCAAGCTGCGAAGGACATCCGCCAAGGTCCTCCAAGGAGGGGTGTCCCCAGCATGTGTGAGCAAGGGTGCCGCTGTGGGGTCGGTATGCGTTGGTTTCGGCTCAGGATAGTTACCCACAAGGAACCTTCTTCTAAGTTGGGGGACCCCATAATCGGCGGTGTTAAACTCCGTCCGCCGGGGCACTTCCAGCTCTCCCTTCTTGTCAATACCGATCCATGAGAGGGGGATGGATTCAGGCAAGTGGATGGCAAGGCGGGGTACGTTCTCCATGACCCAGTATTTTGGCTTGCGTTCGTAAACGACCCTGAGGAATGCTTGGACCAGCTTAAGACCATCAAGGATGTTTGCCCTACCACCTTTGGAGGTGGAGAAATTGACACAAGGGGGTCCACCGACGAGGATGTCAAAATCCGGGAGGGAATATGGGTCAAGTTCTGAAGCGTCTCGGCCGACTACGACCGCATCGGGGTGGTTTTTCTGGAAGGTAAACAGAGCGGTTTTGTCCTTGTCCAGCCCGTAGACGATCTTGAAGCCGGCCAGGCGGAAGCCCTCAGCGATTCCTCCAGGCCCACAGAACAGATCGGCGACCTTAAACACCTTTAGCCTCCATATCCGTAAGTCTATTTTTATATGTCTTAAACACCACTTCCACCACTTCCTCTAGTTCCTTTTTGAGCTCAAATTCCCAAAATCGCATTACAAGCCAACCCTCGTAGCGTATTATTTCATTCGTCTCATTCTCCCTTTGGTCTGCAGTGGAAGTGTCTTTGCCCCTGATGCGGGACATAGTGTAACTGACCACTGCTGGATCTCTTGCCTGGCTACTTGTTATCTGCAATTCCTTTGCCAACCACCATCTATCGGTGTTTCAGCGGTCATCTGGTTTTGCAATAAAAGTCCTCCTATCCGGCCATGGATCACCTGACGGTTTCATGTAGATTTGTATGCCATCCTCAAATTCAAGCTCCTCACTCCAGGGTCCTCCCACGCCCACGATCCCGACGTTGAGGACAGAAAGATCCAGGAAGGTTTTCCGGAGTTCGAGGACGGATGATGTATCCTTAACCGCAGGAAGTACAATCCAGAACCGTCTAAAGAAACTGGCCAGAAGAGACGTTCGCTCTATCAAGCGCAGCATATTGCTGGCGACCTGCTGTTGGTCATAAAGTTTGAAATCAAAGGCATCAAAATGAACAGTAGAATCGGTTGCGGTTTTAATAACAGCTACTGCATCTACCCTAAAAAATAAATTAGAAAACGGGCCAAAAGTGCGGGGCGGTGGATTAGATTTGTAATTGCTGATTGCCTCATCGGTCAACAGTTCAAGATGTTTAATAATCTGACCACTTGCGTGCTCCTCGAAATGTTTATAAGCCCAGTGGGTCAGTTGTGAAGCGCGGGCTGAACCCGGTTTGTTACGAACAATTTCTTCATAACGTTCCCTAAGATTTCGGACAGTAATAGACCCATTTAGAACAGTTCTAAAAAGATCTTTTGCTCCCTGCTCTGACATCCCATGCATCCTTTTCAGGATCTCCATGGAAGCGAATGAAGCATTGGGATGCTCTTGCAGGTTGATTTCAGCTTCTGCAGCCATACCCTCAAGAAAAGGGAGCACGTTCTGCATTCTCTTGACCATGCCTGCCGAATACCCTGAAGCACTGGCAGATGCCCGAAGCCATTCAGCAGGTGACTGGTAAGCATCTACCCAGGTTTCGCTGACCAAAACATCCCGGATAAGCTTGGAAAGGGCGATCCAATCGCCTTTTTCATCTTTTAAATGGCCAAGTTTTTCAAGGATTACCTTCGCTTCAGTAGACAATTTACTTCTCCAGAAAAGAAAAATAAGCAAGGTTACATTATTATGTTGCAGAACCTGCATCATGGTGGTATAAGTAGGAGTGCGGTGAAGATGCAGAACCTGCATCAACGTAACATAGCCAATAGGGGCTGTCTACAGGAAAAACAAAAGGAGTCACAATGAAGACGAATAACAACAGAGCAAGCAGTACCAAAGGGGGTTCTAAATGGCCCATCCCGCGATATCGGAAAAACAGGGGGTTATTCCCCAGCAGAAAGGCTGGGGGGATGGTCAAATCTGATTCCTTCCTGGAACAGGAATATATGTACCTTCTCGAATACGACTCGGATGTCGATACTTTCGAAAGCCAGCCCATCAAGATCTATTATGGACTGGATGGCAAGAAGCGAAGGTAGACACCAGATTTGCGTGTTGTTAGGGGCGAACGAATTGAAATCGTCGAGGTTAAACCAGAGGAAAAAGCACTTGAGGAAAAGTGGCAAAGGCTGTTCCGCGCTGTGGCACCCATTATTAAGGCTGAAACGGGTGGTGATTTTCTTGTGGTCACAGACAAACAAATAAGGATTGAGCCCAAGCTTACCAATGTCAAAGTTCTCTTTAGGTACTCACGGTTAGTGCCATCAACAAATCTTCAAGTCAGAAGCTTCGAAATTTTCAAAGACATAGAATTCATGCCCCTGAAAGAGTTCATCGGAATTCTCCAGGAGCACGGTTATGGCCCAGAGTCCGCCTATGCCCTCATCTGGCATGGGCTTATCGCATTCAACCTTAACGAAAAAATTGGGCTTGAAGCCCCTGTCTGGGCCACGGGAGCTTTCAGGCCAGATCTCAAGGAGGTGCATTATGGGTAGTGTAAGGATGAAAGTAGGTTTGAGGCTTAAGCTCGGGGACCGATTCTTCGAGGTTAAAAAGGAAAATCCTGATCATAGTCTGCAGCTTGAACGTCTCGAAGAAGTAAGCCAGACGTTGGCTGTTGGGCGCAAACAGATTGAACTTGTGGAGTCTGGGGAAACCATAAGACTTCCAGGGGATCGTATGAAGCGAGAGCTTTTGAACGGCAACCTTGAGTTCCTTGGGGATAAGGTCCAGATGGAGTATGCCAGGTCCCGGGGGAAGCTAGGCTCCCTCGAAGATATGGCAGACCTTGATGAAAGTACAAGAAAGGAGGTCAATAGAAGGTTTGAGTACGTTGGACGGGTGCAGTCACTGAAACCTGGGAGCCTGACAGCAAAGTCATTGAATCCAATCATTGCAGAGGTTGCCGATAAGACCGGGGATATGAACCCGCCCTCATGGATTACCCTCTACCGCTGGGACAAGAACTTCAAAAAACGCGAGGATGTAAGGGATTTGATCCCGGCTCACGCCTTGAAGGGAAATCGGAAAACAAAGGTCACGCCAGAAGTATGGGAGAAAATAGATGGAGCCATTGACGAGTTGTACCTGACCGAGGAAAGGCTTTCCGTAAAGGATGTGCACCTAAAGGTGGTGAACTTGATTGATCGTGACAATGTCCATCGGAAAGGAGATGACCGGCTCGAGTACCCTCATGCCTCAACAATACATCGGGCGGTAAAGAAGTTAGATCCTTACGAGGTTATAAGGGCCCGCTACGGGAAAAAGGTCGCAGATATTCGTTTCAGCCAGTCAAAAGAAGGTGTGCGTCCGACAAGGTACTTAGAACGTGTAGAAATGGATGATACTAAACTTGACCTCTTGGTAGTTGATGACGAGAGCAGGTTGATCTTAGGAAGACCATGGATCACCTCCGCCATAGACGTATACACGAAATGCCCAGTAGGGGTTTATGTAGGTTTTGAACCACCGAGCTACGATACCGCTGCAAAATGCCTTAAGCACGCAATACTTCCTAAAAACAATATCCGCGAGGAGTTCCCTGGGGTGGTAAATCTCTGGAATACCTATGGTGTGCCCGAGTGTATCTATGTCGACAATGCAATGGGTTTCAAAAGTAATTCACTAAAGGAAGGCTGTTTCCAGCTGAAAATTGTGGTCCAATATGCCCCGAAGCGCGCACCGAACTATAAGGCTGCGATAGAGAGGCATTTTGGCACCTTGAACAGTGATTTGTTGCATAAGCAGCCAGGCACGACTTTCTCCAACATCCTAGATAAGGATGATTATCATCCTGAGAAAAATGCTGTTATACGCTTCAGTACCTTCAAAGAGATGTTGTACAAGTGGATAGTGGACATTTATATGCAGTCCTATCACAAGGGCATCAAAGGTTTACCAGCAAAGGCCTTGGAGAAAGCCCTTCAGGAATTTCCACCTACATTGCCAACTAGTAAAAAGGCCCTCGATATCATGTTGGGAAAGGTGATTCACAGATCCGTCACAAGGAGCGGGATTGAGCTGTTTGGCCTGATTTACAATGATGATGGTTTAGCCGCGATTCGAACCTTGTTGTGCGATGGAGGCAAGGCCAAAATAAAATATGACCCTACCGACCTTTCCATAATCCACGTTATGGACCCCCTCGAAGATAGATACATACCAGTCAAGTGCCTTGCTTGGGACTACGCCGAGGGACTATCAGAGTATCAACACAAGATCATACGGAACTTTGCCCTTAAGAATGGGGACAAAGCTGACATCTCAGCCTTGGCAGCTGCTAAGGCATATATCGCCGATCTTGTCGAAAAGGAGCTGCAACGTGGCCGCAAAATAGGTGCCAAAGGTAAGGCAACTAGGTACAAAAAGAGCGGAAAAAAAGATTCTGCTAAAAAAGGAGGTTCCAAAACGCAGTCGGGTAAGTCTGGAGCAGGTGCCGGTGGCCTTCCAGCTAACCCTAAGGAAGGAGCACTGTCTGACATTCGACCAGGTATTTCGGAGATAGGTAAGGTGGTCGTTCCGTGTGCAGATGCCTTGGAAGCACAGGTGGCAACCGCTGATGATAATGGCGGTTGCCCAAATGAGGTTGAAGTCGAGAATGCTGGAACTGGATGGGGCGTCCGCTATGATCTGCCGATGAACCGTGGGGGGGGTAATGGCTAAATCACAACAGAATGCACACAAGAAATCCAAACAGGATAGGATAAATGAAGTAGAATTTCTCCGAGTCGTAATACCTCGACACGAAGAGATTCGCGAGAGAATTGCCCAATGTCGAGAGGAATCTAGGTTTTCTGCTGAACCCAACTGCCTGCTGATCATGGGCCACAGCGGTGTTGGGAAGTCTACGATTATAGAACATTATTCAAGGGAGCACCCCAGAAAAGAAGATGGTGAGACCACAGTGATCCCTGTTTTGTATTCCAGGATACTTTCTCCTGGGACAATTGGTAGTATAGCAACGGGCATACTTAAAAGTTTAGGTGATCCAAATCCGGTAAGCGGGACTATAACGAACAAAACCTACCGCATCACCAACCTCCTCATAGATTGCATGGTCGAGTTGCTCATCATTGATGAGTTCCAGGAAGTTCTAGAGCAGAATTCCAACAATCACACCCTGAAAGTTTCCAATTGGCTTAAAGGGATAATTAATGAAACAAGGATACCGATAGTTCTTGTCGGCTTACCCGCATCCACTGGAATTCTAAATATCAATGAACAGCTTAGTAGCAGGTTTTCATGTTGGGAGACGATCGATCCGCTGGAGTGGTCCGACGATGCAGATATTGATGAGTTAAGATATTTTTTAAGCAGCCTCGATGATGCTCTGCCATTCCCGAAAAGATCTCATTTGGCTGACTACTCGATAGCTTTTCGGTTGTTCATAGCATCCTCTGGTTTGCTGAGACCGCTTATGAATGTAATTAGGACTGCAGCTAAAAATGCTATCAAGCGAGATTGTGAACAAATTGACGCAGAGTTATTGGCCAAGGCTTATGACGAGAAACTTGCATCATCAAGAATAGGACCAAATCCATTTAGATGTGATCTTGAAGAACTGAGGAAACTAGTTGTATCTAAGTGCTCTAGTTCTTAATTTCGGTGACGTATTTCATATTTAGTTCCACTATGCTGCTATTTTTTGTGTCGGAGAATATTGATCGATTTTTTTCATGAGATTGGCTAGATCCTGGCGTGTGAACTTCCATTTAAATGGTTGAGCCAATTTCTCATAATAATTCTGGAAGTTAATCAGGCGGTATTTGAGTTCAGCTAACGATTCAAAATGGTTAGGTGTGAGTACCTTTCGCTGAACGATGGAAAAATAGATTTCAATCTGGTTCAACCAGCTGGCATGGACAGGCAGGTGGACCAATACAGCTTGAGGCCATGCTTTTTGAAGTCTTTCGATAGCGGACTTACCCCGATGAGAAGAACCATTATCAACGATCCAAAAGACCCTGGAAGCGGACCGGTATGGTTCCTGATTCATGACTTGGTCCACCAGACGCATGAAGGGCTTGATCCCGGTCTTTGGTTCCACGCCACCGAATACTCTCCCACGATGAATATCCCAAGCAGCCAGATAGTTCAAAGCACCTTTGCGCAGATATTCATGCTCGACCATTCCGGATTTCCCCGGCCTGGGTCCAACGATGGGATGGCTGCGGCTTCTGGCTTGGATACTGGTTTTCTCATCAGCCGACAGGACGAAGTCTCCTTTACCCAAAGGCTCCCCTTCCCAAATACTCTCATAGAGGTAAAGAACAGGCGTGGCCCTTTCCATAAAAGCCGGATCACGGGGAAAGATCCAGCTTCGATAATACCAAGGGCGAATGGCATCCGAGTGCAACCAGCGCCACAAAGTGCTTCCGCTGATCTGAGCGACGATCCCCCTGGTAAGAACCTCCTTGAGAATATCGTTGATGCTGAATCGGGACAATGGAACCCCGTGGATATGGGGAAGCTCACATGCTAACGCTTTTACCTCCACCATCACCTGAGGGGGAAAATTCGGCTGGACGCCCTTTCCTCGGAAGCTCTTGCAAGCCTTCAAGTCGTCGCTCGAAAAAGCGTTTACGCCATTTGCTGACAATCTGCCGCGGAGTGTCCAATCTGGAGGCGATAACGTCATTGGGCAGACCCTGTGCTGCCAAAAGAACGATCTTGGCACGGATAACATCCCTATATGGTGACGTATACGACCTTGACAATCTCTCAAGGCAGGTTCTCTCTTCCTGGTTGAGCACAATGACATATGGACTCTTTCTTGGCATAGTTACACCCCCTTTTCAGAGTATGGCTATGACCAGATTGGATTCATAATGTCAAGTATTATACGTAATCGTATTTATGAAACCGTGTACTAAGCCAAAAGATTTACCCAATGCCACCAACAACCGAGGTGGGCAGAAAGAAAAAGAGCCTGTTCTCTCGGATGTCCTATGAATAAACAAGTAATGTATATAGTCGCTAATGAAACCAGGTTGCTGGTCAGGCCTCGGCTGAAAGCCGATGAGAGCCTTGTTAGTTATGTCCTCCGGCTGGGTGAATCTAATTACTACGAGCGCCCGGGGTGGATCTTCAGGGAATGTGGCCTGTCCAAAGGCATGGTCGATCAGATCTGGTCCCAAGGTGTCCCTGTGTGCGGGACCCTTGATCTGGACCGGCTTGCAGTGCTGTCTGGGGGGGATAACAAGGCATTAGCGGCTCTCGCCTCCCCACCGGCCAATGGCAAAGGCGACCAGGGACCGGTAATGGTTTTCAACCAACCTGTCGAGAGGAAGTTCCTGAGACGATACCCAGCCAAGATTTGCCCGGAATGCCTGAAGAAAGACCCTTACTTGAGAAAAATATGGGAGGTTGCGCTGGTAACAACCTGCCCTGAACATAAATGCCTGTTGGTAGACACATGCCCGGAATGTGGAAATGGCCTGCCCTGGCTAAGGAAGTCCATCACTTGGTGCCCCTGCGGGTTTGACTTGCGCCAGATTAAATCCAGTGGAAGGGAAAAGGCGGATCTGTCCATTCCGAAGTGGATTCATTCCCTTTGTGGGCTCACCATGGGGGAAAATGCAGAGTTGGCCATGGAGGCTGAAAACCCTCTGTTGGGGCAAAGTTTAGGCGGGTTCTCTTCAGCCCTGTGGTTCATCCTTTCGGAATTGAACAGTGAGGAATATGATTTCCGACGGAACGGTTTCCCGAACATCCCGGTTAAGGCCCTCAACCGAATGCTGGTCGATTCCTTAGATGTTTTTATAGACTGGCCAAACGGTTTTCATGTCTTTCTGGGTAGCCTGAGAAAAAAGGAAAATGGCTCAAAACGTGATACGGGCCTCACCAAGGACTTTGGGGGATTCCACAGAAGGCTATCAAGGGCCCTTCCTGGTGGTGGCCTGGATTTTATCTGGGACACCTTCCAGGAGTATCTGACAGAATCATGGGATGGGGGGTATATCAACGGCAAGTGTACTGGAGTTTCCAAACGAGCCCTCAAAAAACGGAAGAAATTGCCAGCCACAAAAGCTGCAAAAGATATTGGGTGCAAAGTGGAGAAAGTCGCAGACCTGATGGAAAAGGGGATTTTGAAGGGCGAATCCAGGAAAATGGGATCCAGGATGTGTCGGCTCGTCGAGAAGGAATCCGTGGATGCATACAAAAAGGAGATGGATGCATCTCTGAACTTGACCGAAACGATGGCCGTGCTTGGAGTGGGAAGGTATGTGGTGATCGAGCTGGTTAATGCGGGATTCCTCATGCCTGTACAAAATCTGTTACCTAGCAGTGGGAACCAGTGGCCATTCATGAGACAGGAAGTCGATAGTTTCCTGAAGGACCTTGGAAAAAAGGTTAAGGCAAACCGAGACGGTGAAGAAGGATCTGTTATCTCTTTTCGGAAAGTGGGATCAATGCTTTCCAGAACGGAGTTAAAAGGTAGCGAAAGGTTGGTTTCAGCTGTTCTGAATGGCGAGGTAAGGCCATGCCGGATGGATTCGGGAAAAGGCATCCCAGGCCTGTACTTCAACCATGTACATATCAGAGAGGTTCTCCGTAAATATGCGTTTGCCGAGGAGGGTGTCTGGAATGTGCACGAAGCGGCTAAACATATCGGCATCCCTGTACAGAGTGCCTATTTTCTGGCCCAGAGGGGGCTCCTGAAGGCCCTCAGGCACCAATCTGAAGAGGAAGGGTACTTGGGCCTTCAGAAGGGACGCTGTGGAGCGTTTCAAGAAAAAATACGTCACAACACGCGAACTGGCCGACAGGATGGGGTCGCTGCCGCAACATGTCATCAGAAGATTCAAGAAGAAGGGAATCCAGCCAGTTTCAGGCAAGGACGTCGATGGAGGCTTGATTTACCTGTTCCGGAAAAAA
>SDBT01009431.1_pt1 | contig 15826 bp, 20 predicted proteins | sample 2277101 | NCBI WGS metagenome assembly SDBT01 (sample SAMN10404973, study PRJNA504765) | marine sediment metagenome | isolation source: marine sediment core GS10_PC15, 103 cmbsf | place: Arctic Ocean: Southern Knipovich Ridge | collected 2010 | reverse complement strand
TGTGTATCGGTTGTTTTTCGTACCTGTGTTTTGACGACACTGGAGAGTTTGTCGAATGGTTGGACCGTACTGATTCCGTTTTCCACAGATTCGAGTTCCCAAGCAAGCGTGTAGTAGTAGGATTTGTTCGCGTCGAGTTCCTCGTTGTCGATCCATGTGGTGGTTTCACCTGTGTCAATACCGATTACTTTGTGCGCTTTGTCGGAGTCGGCGCTCTCGAGGCCCTCCGTGAGAGTTTGCGTGGGAAAGAGGCCAAGAACTGATTTCTTGGACATAACCCGGTTGTCGATGGAGCGGATGATGGCCACTCGTTTTACACGGACGTAGGACCCAGGGAAGTATTTGGAGCTGAACTTCGGCGGAGGAGTTTTCCAGTCGAGACGCACTCCGATGCGAGTGTCGGTTGGGACACCGATAACTTTTGCACGCAGGTCTTGTGGAATGGGAAGACGACGGGACGACAGATCTTTGTTTCCTTTGGTACTGAAGATTCGGTTGAGCCCTGCGGCAGCGTTGACGGCGCTGCTGAATGCGTTCGCTCCTACAAGGATGACTTGCATGGCGACTGCGTCATTTTCTTGCAGGTACTGAGGTCGGTTGGGGTCGAGTTCATCCATTAGTGACGCGATAAAAGTTTGAAGAAATCCAGCGTTTCCGCCGTTTCCTGTGAGACCTTCGCCGTAAGCACGTGCAGCGTTGAGTGGCGCGTTTTCAGTGAGTGTTTCTTGCGGAATGCCGAAGTATTCCGCCATATCGGTGAGGCTCGAGGGGAGGTTTTTACTAATTGGTACTGGAGTGATCTTTCCCATCGGGATAAAGAGGACGTGGACTTTTCCCGTTTGGAGGAAGCCTTCGACGACATCGACGATGGCTTGGACAACCGTCTTGAGAATGTTGGGTCCGGAGGGGCTAAGAAGCGCCTGTGTTGCTTTGGAAGTGGCAATCGTTGCTCGGACAATGGAGAGGTATGTTTTGTACGCGTCGCTTCCGAGTTCGAAACTCTTGAGCAAGTCAGGGGGGACGATGTCGCTTGGTTTGAGCGTGGTCCAATTGCTCATGATTTTTCCTCAGTGACTACGAGTGCGCGAACAATCGCCTGTGTTCGTTGAAGTTGTTTCGCGATGGCAATTCGTTCGAGGCGCAGCATCAGGAGCTGTATTCGTTGAAGCACAGAAGGAGAAGAAGACGCTTTTGGTTTCAGCCAGTCTTGGCTCATCCGATTCCTCGACCGCGGAGACCCCGTCCTTCAGGGCAGGGAGGGGCGCTCGACTTTCCGCTAGGTTGGCCTTTACACGTTTTTGTGCTAACGTGTAAAAGGTGGCGAAAAGGGCGTATAAGTACCGGTTTTATCCGACAATTGAGCAGGCTGCTCAGCTTGCGCGGACGTTCGGTTGTGTCCGCTATGTCTACAATTGGTCTCTGCGTCTTCGACAAGATGCTTGGTACGACCGGCAGGAGAGGATCAACTATCATACGAACTCCTCTCGACTGACCCTGTTGAAGAAACAGGATAACCATTCCTGGCTCAACGAAATCTCATCCGTACCACTACAACAAGCGCTTCGCCATCTTGGCACTGCCTTCCAGAACTTCTGGATGAAACGAGCGAGGTATCCAAAATTCAAGAAGTGTCGGGCGCGACAGAGCGCCGAGTACACACGCTCTGCCTTCAAGTGGGATGGGAAGCAGCTGCTACTCGCCAAGATGAAGGAGCCTCTAGACATTCGCTGGTCTCGATATTTCTCGGGCAAGCCTTCGACTGTCACGGTCTCGAGGGATCCAGCCAGCCGGTATTTCGTCTCGATACTTGTTGAAGAAACGATCAGGCACAAACGTAAGATCAAGAGGTCGGTGGGCATCGATCTGGGTATCAAAGACGTTTGTGTCACGTCAGACGGTTTCAAATCAGGCGCCCCGAAGCATTTTCGCAAGCATGAGAAAAGGCTGGCTCGCGCACAGCGTCGCGCCGACCACAAAAGGGGAATGAAAAATAGAGAAAAAGCGCGCCTGAGAGTAGTCAGAATCCACGCCAAGATCGCAGATTGTCGGAAGGACTTCACGCATAAACTCTCCACAAAGCTGATCAACGAAAACCAAGTGATCTTCACGGAGAGCCTCGCAGTAAAGAACATGATGCGTAACCACAGCCTGGCAAAGTCGATTGCGGACTCAGGTTGGGGTGAATTTCTGCGACAGCTCCAGTACAAGGCTGAGTGGTATGGACGCACCGTAGTCGGCATCGACCGATGGTATCCGTCGTCCAAGCGATGCTCGAAGTGTGGTCGGGTCAACGAAGGACTCACGCTTTCCGACCGTGAGTGGACGTGTTCTGAGTGCGGCATCACGCACGACCGTGATGTAAATGCGGCATCAAACGTTAAAGCCGTCGGGCAGGCGGTGTTAGCCTTTGGAGAAGATGTAAGTCCTGTGCTTGGCATAGGCTGTCTTCAATGAATTAGGAATTCTCTTCCTTTAGGGAGAGGAGCATGTCAAGTGAGTTTTACCGTGTTGGAGAGGTTGCCTTCGGGCATTTCGATGGTATGGCCTGTGGAAGGCGCGACGGGTTGCGGTGGCGTTGGCCAGATGGTGGTGAGCGACGCTTGCTGAATGCCCTCGTCACAGACATATTTCTCCCCGATCCAAGGACACCCGGTTGCGGGGTCGCCAGGGAAAGAAGGTACACCTCCTGGGCGGTACCAAGGGTTGGGGCGCGCAGATCCACCGGCTCCGGTGGGGAGAGGTTTGCCCGTAGTTCCGTTTGGGGCAGGGTGTTTGTGCTTCGCGACGAAGTCGACAAGGTTGTTGTACTGTCCAACGAACATGTTGTAGACCCCGCGCCAACTGTCTCCGCGTACAGCGCGTTGTGCGTCACCGTTCAGGTGTATTTCTCTGCCGTCGATATCGAGGACTCGCGCTGCTTTGAGTTGCATTGCGGCACCGGCCTCGAGAGTGATGTCACCGAGTGAAGTGCGCAGGTGGTAAGCTGCTCGCGCGGTGATGTTGGCACCGTGTGCGGGGTTGCCGATATCGATTTTCCAACCCCCGTTCAGAATGCGGGTGTCGATTGCAATGTCTCCGGGTAATGCGTTGTGGGGGGCACCTCCTGCGATGACCTCGAGGCGATCGCCACCGACACTTAGAGCCTCGTCGCTGTTGACGTGTTGGGCTCGTTGGCCGCTGATTGTGGTGATCTTGTCGGTGCCTACGTCTTCTTGAGAGAGCCCAGTGACACTGCGAATGCGGTCGCCGCCGATGATTGCAGTGTCGCTGCCGCCGGTTTGGACGTCACGGGCTCCCGCGATGTCTTGAAGGGTACGGGCGGTTCCGTTTGCACCAGAGGAGAGATCAACCCCTCCGTCGCCGTAGATTTCAATGGCGCCGTCTGGTCCGATGTGGAACTTGAAGACGGAGCGTCCATCGGGGTCGGTGATTTCGAAATTGAATAGGTCTCCCGTGGCGCCTATGTCCAGGCGGATTGTCCAATGTTGTTCGTCGACCCCCGTTTGTGTGGTCTGGTTGGCACCTGCTCGTAGGATGAAGGATGTTCGTCCTTGGTCGTTTTCGACACGCCATTCGCCGAAGTCCGTGAAGGTTTGCATACTTTTTGCAATGAGTTGCAGTACGCCTTGAACGCCGAGAGAACGAACTAGTGCCGTAGCGCTTCCGAGAGACGTGACACCTCCTTCCAATACTGCTAAGTGGTTGTTCAAGGTTCCGACGCGTGCCCAGTCTCCTCCGGTTAAGTCGGTGGGTGCGTTTGGCGGCTTGGAAGACGCTGTGCCTTTGGTTGGGAGGTAGGGATTGTTCTCTCCCACGTTGTGGATGTTGGTGATTGAGGGCCGGGGTAGTTCATCCGCTGTGCCCCCGAGGTCGATGCAGCCGAGAATCGCAGGGAAGCCGAGGTCGTAGGTGATGACGACCGTTTGCCCTGTACGGAGTAATTCGAAGTCGTTTGCCCCTTGTTTGATCTGAGGCACATCGACCAGGGGGCGCCCGGAGTGGGTTTTGACTTCACACGTGTGTGTTGCCGCGTTGTAGACGTAGACGTCAGCAAGCTCCCACCGGGGTTGACGGCCTCGATCGAGAGCGCCTGCGCCGAGGTTGCTCTCCATTTTGGAGACAGCAAAGGGATCGTAGACCATGTCCCCTAGGATAGTAGCAACCTATGCGGACTTCTAGTCGATCTTGGCTTGCGCTCGCAGTGCGTCGATATGGACGACAACACTGTCTTCGTCGTCGTCAAATCCGGGGTCTAGAGTGGAATCGGTGTCTTTCTCGGTTTTTTCGTCGATGAGCTTGGCGAGGCGTCGTAAGCGGGCGGCGAGAAGTTCCGATCGTCCATAGCAAGCAGCACTCTCTTTTTCGACACGAGCTAGACGCTCTTCACGGTCAGGAGAGCACTGAGGTCGATGTTGATCAGGTATGGAGCGTTCAATAATGACTGCTACTAAATCAGCAGTCGAATCGACGTGTTTGTTGTTGATAGGCGGACGACGCATGGGCTTTATCTCCGGTCGTAACGCTTGCTGATCGATTCGAGAACTTGGTTGATGGACGCCGCTAGTTCGTGGTTCTTTTCCATCCACGTTTCGGCTTTGGTGAAGTAGCGCTCTTCCATCACGCGCATCTCGGTTGTGTGTTGGTCGCGTTCGGTAGCTAACGTCTCCGCGTGTTCTTTGGTCGCCGCTTCTTTGTCGCGATAGAAGCGTACTGCTGCGAGAAGTGAAATCAGTGCCACGAGCCCGAGGGGGCCGTAAACAAGAAAGGCGTTTGAGATAGAGGATTCCACGGTACTCCTGGCGGCTTAGGGTGCATGTATACATTCCCCCGTAGTCGCCGTAGGAGTCAGTGTTATACGGACGAATGGGAACGACGCGCGCCTCGTTACAGCGTATGGCGCACGCGGGCGCCACGTTACGCGGGGTACTCGGTTGGGTCGGTGAGGAGATCGTGGTTTCCGACTGCGTAAGTCACGCCCGGGATGCCGTTGACGAAACCGAGAACCTCGTCGAGCGCTGTTTGGAGAACGCCGCCATGTGGGCGAATACCAGCGCCGGTGTTGGAGCCGAAGGGAAGGAGCCGGTCCGACATGCCGGAGACGTTCTCGAGGATGAGATTTTGTCCCGCGTTCCACGCGATGGCGTAGCTGGTGATCATGCATAGCTCGGCATAGAAGCCACCGCAGTAGCCGTGGGTCTTGTCGCGGAAGACGGTGCCGAGTCCCATGGGGACGAGGAACAGCTCGGAGTCCAGGTTGATGAAGTACTTCTGGCCCCCGCCGGCGTTGCCTTGTTCCGTGGCGATGTCATCGAATCGCGAGGGGTCGATGCCACCCATGATCGCGTTGTGGTAGAGGACGCGGAGCAAGTTCCGGCCGTTGACGAAGAGGCGTCCCATCTGCCACTGCGTTTGGGCTTTCCCACTTACGTAGAACGAGCGCCCGGAGCCGATGGCCATCATCGGTTGGGTGGGCTTCGTGGACGAGAAGGAGACTGCCTGCAGCATGCCGATGGCGAGCAAGTTGGTGATGCCCTCTCCCCCCAGGCCTCCTTTGCGAGCGGGGCCAGCGAGAACGAGGGTGTCATCTGGATGTGCCGCCGTGTAGGCAGCATTGTCCATCAGCCGCTCGACGTAGCTCTCTTGGAATGACCAGGTGTCGAAACTCTTTACAACGCCGATTGCGGTAGCCATGTGATCCGCTCCTTCTTATTAGCTCATGCCGGTGAATGCGCGAGAGCCTTTCACAGCTCCAATACTACCACCCAAACCTGCGAGGATCTCACTCAGACTTAGATTGACGCCGGGGACGTTCAGGCCGCCCTTGTGCCCCGTTAAGCGTTCGATACCTTTACCTACACCCAGGCCGAGGAGAGCGCTAGGGACACCGCCAGCCGCCATCCCCAGGAAACTCTTGCCGCCTTGCGCGAAGCCGTGACCGAGACCGTGCCGTTTATAGGCTTGCCGTCCCTGTTGAAACGGAAGGGCGCCAGGTACTTCTCCGAGTATGAAATCGGCCGCGCCCTCAGCCGTTTTTTCGCGGCCCAAAACCCAGTCGAGGAATCCAGCTGCTTTCAGGGAGCGAGCCCCTTCGTAGGCCCAGTGGGGGATATTTTCCATCGTGTCGTCGATGGCGTAGCCGATTTCGTCGGGCTGGTAGAGCTGGAGTGGGTCGTTTGTGGGCATTGGTGATATGCCCCGAGTGCCACCGGGGATTGGGGTAGGTAGCGCGTGTTCACGGAGTGCGAGGCCTCCCAGGGCGCCGCTTGCACCCCCGATGAAGCGTCCGGCGTTAGCGTAGGGTGCTCCTCTGAAGCTCCCAGCTCGACCGCCAAGGGCCATGCCTGCGAGGGGCAACAAGACTGTCGGTGCGAGTGACTTGAAGTCTGCTTGCTTGATGCCGAATCGGTCTATAGATGACACCTTGTCGTAGACGTCTTCGGCACGGTCTTTGATACCGCTTCCAACATCTTTGGCTGTGTCTTTGATGGCGCTTCCAACGTCCTCGGCTTGGTCTTTGAGGCGGTCTCGGCGGCTTCGTCCGTGTTGACGGGCGAGCAGGGCGGCGCCTATAGCGATTGGCAACGCGACAGCGAGATTCGCTCGCTTGATGCCGAATCGGTCTATGGCGTCCTGCGCGTCGGGCACGAGGTTACTATTGTGGTAGCGGAGGCGGTGTGGGGGCCATCAAGTTTTGTGCCCCCATCGCTCCAGCGGTCATGGCAGCTCCACCTGCGGCCTGTTGGCCTAGAGGGGATTTCATTGCTTTGCCGGCGCCAGGGATGAGCTTCTTGGCGAGGCTTCCGATAGCGGGGAGGGCCTTGCTGGCGAGGCCAGCAGCGGCACCAATTAAGGGAATGGCGGCGACCTTGTACTGTTCGCACGCAGCCTTGATGCCTTCTTCGCGGGCGCGATGGAGGGTGCTGTTGGTGGAGGCGAGCTTCGTCTCCTCGCCGATTATCTGGAGTTCGACGCCCACCTTTCCGCCGCGAAGGAAGCCCTCGCTGGACTGAGCGCCCTTGATGATGTCTTCGATGATCTTTTGTGCGTCGACCATGTTACGCCACCAGGTGAAGTTCGATGTTGTTCAGTGGCTTGGGCAAGCCCACCGAAAGGTAAGCGTTGACACGGTCGGCGGAGATGGGCGAGACACCGAGGTCGATGACGGAGAACGAGGTAAGCGGTGCGCCGATTCTGGCGTAGGTCCGCAGGAGGAGGGTTTCGCCGCCGATTTCGAGTGCGGCACGGATGAGCGTGAGGGTGTCGTTCGTGATGTTGTAGATTCCGAGGAAGACCGTGAGGATATCGGAGAAGTACAGCGCCACGAAGTCGAAGTTCTTGACGACGGAAAACTCGCCGCTTTCGAGCGTCGACGGATCGGTCGTGAGCTGGTGGATGGTGTAGGGCAGTGACGTGGTGGTCTGCTGCGCGAATACGTACCAACCGCCGTTCGACAGGTCGGTGAGCTGCAGGTCGGAGAAGTACGTGTTGGAGCGGTAGATGCGGCTGATGCCCGCGATGCCCAGGAAGGTGAACCCCTGGTGCGAGGGGAGCCCCGCTGTCATGCCGCCAACGGCACACGAGAGGTAGTAGCCGGGCTGGCTGTCGCCGTCGATGACTCCGGCCACGTCCACCTGGTCGGGCCATACGAGGGTGGTGCGTCGTGACAGGAAGGATTGAGAGACTGCGATGAGGTCCGCGACCTGTCCACTCTTGGAGAGTGTGCGAACGATCTGGTAGTAGATTGACTTGTCGACCGGAACCAATGCGGTCGGCGCGGTCCGTTTGACGCCGTGAGGTAGCTCGTTTTGGACAGTAGAAGTGTCCCTACCGTTGTTCACGATGAGTAGTCGGTTCTCACTGAGGATCGTGGCCACGATGAACGAGGAGATGACGCCGTCGTCGAAGTCGTTGGTGAAGTCGGACGTGATCTGGACGAGGTCGCCAGCTTGTAGGCTGGACGTGAGGAAGGTGCCTGCGTCGTCCCGGAGGAGGAGGAAGAGGTCGTCCTTGACATCGGTCGTGGCTTCGGCGGAGGCAACACCCACGGCGCGGCGCTCGATAAGAGTGGTGGAGTCCGTGATCCCAAAGGTTGCGAGCACGTCGAGGGTTTTGGCTGAAGGGAAGACGAGATCGATCTCGAGGATCGTGTCACTGATTACTGCGGAAACGGTGTAGGTACCATTGACAACAGTGCCGCCCGAGTCGAGAGCGATAGTGAGGAGATCGGTTGGGATGACACCGTTCGCGATGAGCGTAGCACCGGGAATGGTGATCTGACAGATGGTGGCGGGCGCGGTGCCGGCGAGTACTTCGTTGTAGTCGCCGTCCTTTGGATCGACGAGTGACTTGGTGACAGGCAGTGTGCCTGAGCCGATGACGACGCGGAACTTTTGCGGGCGTCCGCGGACTTCGTCTGGGAGTGCGAGACCGACACAGTCGGTGTTCCACATCGCGAGGATTGTGACGGTTGCCGTCAGCGGTACGATCGCGTAGATGTCCGACCGGGCCGCGATGTCATCGCGTACGGCGGTGTAGCCTGCGAGGTCGTCTGTTTCAACGGCGACGGCCTGCACTAACGAGGTGGTGTTCTGCAGGGCGACGAAGACACCGACTGCCAGTGGGTTACGGGCGTCGAGACGACCGATGTTTGCGGTAATCTCGGCGGTGGTGGTGATTGCCGCCAGATCTTGCAGATCAGTCCGCAAGGAGATGTACTGGATGTAGACCTTGGCGTAGGTGATGACCTTGGCGCCCTGGCTGTTGACGGCTAGGGTGATGCTGCCATCGATGTCGATGACGTTGCCGTTGATGGTGTAGAACGATGCGTCGACGACCTGGTCATCGAGCTGGCGTTCGAGGCGCCATTCACAGGCACCGGGAACCCAGCCCACGAGGGGGATGTCTTCGGTGAAGTAAAGTTGCTTTGCGGCGTCGACAGTGAAGACTGTCCGGACGATCGTGTTGGCGCTGCCATCCGTCAGGACGACGCGGTCGCCGGGGAGGACCTTTGCAGCCCCGGTGGTGAAGTCGACGCCGTCTGTGACGACGAATAGGTTCGGGGTCGCGAGGGCCGTTGTACCGAGGGTGCCTTCGATGATGATGGCTGTAGCTTCGTCGAAGTAGACGACGACGCTGTCTTCGTCGAGCACGGCACCGACGACGTTGTTCGGCGGGTCTGCGACCGTGATCACGGCGGAGCCGGTCGGAGGGGTTGTACCGACTGGAGCCTCGAGCACACCGTAGTCCGTCGATAGGCCGATATCGTCCTTGTCTTCGTAGGTGGTCGTGCCCGGTGCAAAGTAATCCTGGAGCCAGTAGGCAGGACCGACGATCAGACAGTTGAGGTCTGGAGTGGTCGGCGTGACGGTAAGCGTCGCGAATTCCTGAAAAACGAGGACGACTGGTCGGATGGCTGCCATCTAATTTCTCCCGAAGTTCAGGGCCTCTGTACTGTAACCTGCGGATTGAACATTTGAATTCTCTACGACGAAGATTATAGGCTACAGAGAGGCCGCGCCCAAACAAGGGGGGAGTCCTCCCTTATTCAGGCGGCTGGCGTCCGTAGATAGCGATAGTTTCGAAGTACGAGGTCGCGTCCTCGAAACCAGAGACGCTGATGTCGGTCACGATTTGCTGTAGCAAAGGGGCAGTGGGTTTGTTCGTCCAGCGGAGGTTAAACTGTGTGCTGAATGTGATTGGTGTGATGAATTGAGTTTTGTCACGGGGAAATGGTTGCGTACGCCCACGAACAATTGGCGTCATTTCGTGGAGGCCGAATTTGGACTGGATGAGGTCGCTGGAGGCGTGGAGGAAGACGCCTACGATGTCGGCGAGAATAGCGCTTTCAGCCTTCTTTGCGGCGACACATTCGATGAGAATTGGAACTGTTTCCAGAGCCCAAAAACCGCGGAGGCTGGTGGGGATGTGTTGTCCCGCGAAGTCGCCAATAACGGTACGTCCGATGGTTTGTTCGTCGCGGTCGACGTAGATCGCCGCGCGGAAGTTCCGCTGTTCAGTGTCTTCGTTGTAGGCGCTCTCGATTGCAATGGCTTTTTCGAGTCCCTCTTTGACGTCAGAATACCAAATCCAAGGGAGGTCCATTGCCACGAGGAAACGCTTGCGGATGATTTCGACGAACATTCCTACGACGGCGAGACCTGAACCGGGGCGGACCATGACCGCTTGGTCGGCTTCGGGTGATGGCAGCACTTTGGGGCCGGGTGTTAGCGGGATGAATGAAGTTTCGCCGGACATCTGTACTTAGTATAGCGGTGGCACCGCGTTTGGGTCCACGTGGATGGAGTATTCGACTGAATTACGCCCCAGTTCGGATGCGGAGATTGTCTGATGGACCGCGACCCCCCGTAATTCGGTTGATGTGACGACTTCAACACGGTAGCGGTCGTTCCTTCGTAGGTCGACCAGAACGTCCTTGTGCTCGAGGTGTGGGTAGTCGAGGATGATGAAACTGAGCACTTTGACGTCGCTGTCGCCGTGAGCTGTGAGCTGTGTTTGCACGGGGGCGGGTGTCCGTCGACCGCTGATGATGACGGGGGCCCAGTAACCACCCTCAAACGCGGTCCCGAAGCAGACCGGACAGTGTTCGATGGTCGCTTCGCGCAAAGTTGCGTCGTAGCAGTAAGTGCAGCGAGGTCCCCAGTGTTTTCGCTTGAGCACCGCGATGGGGATTCCGTTCAATTTACGGAAACCGATGCTTGCATCGCGGAGCATTTTACGCTTGAGGAGACGCGTGCGTCGGTCGAGTCCCGGTTCGATTGGTGTTGGGTCACTTACGAACGCGTCGCCTGTGTCCGGAGTGACCGTTACACGATAGTAGACATCACGGCTGAGGGAGAAGAAATTGAGTCCCGCGTGCTCGGCGCCGGGGTTTTCCCCCGGAGGGAGATTGAAGTATTCGTCAAGGTAGCTGTAGGCGTCGCGAAGGGCGATACCGAGGGCTTCCCAAGGCCCGTCAGGGGACCCGGACCGATCTACGTCTACGAGGAATTCCCCAACAGCGTCTTCACCTGGGACGACGTCCCATTGGACGAATACAGCAGAAGGGAAGAGAGGGGTGGTACGTGTGATCGTGACAGTCCCCATGTGGCATTACCTGAAACCACCTTCGATACTGGTGGAATCGACGGCGCCGTCAACTTGGTCGAACGCACGCCGAATGATTTGGTCGGTGCCTTCACCAGAACCCCCCGGGGCAAGGGAGATTTCGCGCCGTTCCTCGTAGGGGTTGGGGGACCCGCGCCGTTCACTACGGGAGTAGGGGTCTGTTGGGGGGGACATAGCAGTTTTTCCAGAATTACTCGTCAATCGGGACGGTGGTGTGTCGTCGGAGAGAGACGTGATGCCGAGGTGTCGATACAGGTCTGCAAAGGCGGAAGCTGCTTGTTCGTCAGCGGGGCGTCCCTCTTGTGCTCGAGCGAGTGAGCTGATGGAGGATGTCGCAGAGTTGTACTGCGGGCTTGTGGCCGGGTTGTCGCCGGAGGACGGGTCGTCGCCATACATTCCCATGTTGAAGTCGGCGGCTTTATGCGCGTTTCCCGCGGGGCGTGATTTCGGTGTAGATTTGCACGGACCGTAGTGCTTTGGACGACGACACGTCGTGCAGATGACTTCCGCAGTTTTACTGTCGAAGACTTTTGCTGGGGGCATTGTACGTGTGATGGATTGCTCTTGCGTGTTGAATACATTAGCGACCGCGTTATCTGGCGGTGCAGACTTTTGCATTTTGTCTGCTAGTGAGATGGGGCTCGGGATCTTCGGTAAGCTGCTCGGCATTAAGCCAGGTGCTGCGAGTTTGAAGATTGTGAGTGCGGCACGCCGTCCGGTGGTGTATGCGTCTTCGAGCAGGCTCATGGGTAGGCTCCACCCGCAGGACGCGGCATCGAAGAGGTCGCGGCCAGGTCCTCGTTGGCTTGGAAGGCGCGTTCGATGATGCTCTCTTGTCGGCGGCCCGCATCAGCGGGTTCACCGCGTACAGCTCCAGGGCCTTCGTGACGCGCCGTGGACATAGCCATGCCGACGTCAGCAGCGTTCTTGGCCGCGTTCTCTCCTAGGCTGTCGACCGGTCCGGGTGGTTTGTAGTTCTCTGGAGGGGGGAGAGGAGGCAAACCTTCGCTCTTAGGGAGTTTGAATTCTCCCTTCGGGAGCGCTGGTTGCTTGTTGAGGCCGAACTTGGCGAACGCCTCTCGCGCACCGCGCGTGTAGGCCGCCTTGAGCACGTGCGTCTAGCTGAGCTTCTGGCGCAGCATGTCGAAGACGCCGCCCGCGGGCTCGGCTGTCTTGGTCTGTTCGGGTTTGGGTTCCTCGAGGAGGCCGAGTTCCGCGGCTTCCTTGTTGACCTCGTCGGTTGAAGCGTAGCCGCACTTCTTGAGGGCTTCGTTGACGCCGTACTGGTGGGCAGTTTTCAGATGACTGTCGGGCATAGTGTTCTCCTTTAGCCGATGACTTCTTCGCCGTATTGCCCGCCGGCTCCACCGGGGGCGATGTGGTCAATGTCTGAGATGTTCCAGAGGTGGTCGGTGCGGTCTTGTGTGACGCCCTGTGCGACTTCGTCGTAAGGTTCCCCGGGGGCTGGGTTGGAGCTGCTACGAGGCGCGTAGGGGATGCTGAACTGCGAGCCGTGTGCTTCGACAGACCCCGGGGGCGGTTCGGCCCCGAGAGTTCCTGCGAGTTTGAAGTGTGAGAGCGCGGCGTGCACGCCCTGATTATAGGCTGATTTCAACATTTGATGCGTCGTCGTTTACAGGGAGCACTTCTCGTAGAGGTTTGGCACCTTTTTGGCTATTACACGATTTGCAGATTGGACGCAGGTTGGCAGGCCAGCTGGTTCCGCCGCGAGCTAAGGGAATGACATGGTCGATGGCCTCGTAGGGCGCCCCACAGAGGTAGCAACAGTGTCCATAGTATTCGATACGTGCTTTCAGTCGTATGACTGTGATGGTACCGGATGCAGTTTGTTCACGCCCGCGTCGACGTATATTGTTAGCTTTGTGTTTTTCAGGGTTGGTGCGTCTCCACACGGCCACACGAGCTACGATTTTGGCACTGTTCGTTTTTGCATAGGCGCGACGGCGTTTTTGGATTTCCTGAAAATTTGTCTCTCGGTATTTTGCTTGGTACTCCTGTATTTCTTCACGGTGTTCACGGTACCAACGTTGGCGTGCTTCATTGTAGCGATCTTTGTTTTTAACGTAGCGTTCGTGGGAGGCCGCGTTTAGAGGTTTTACTTTTCCACAGTCACTACAACGTTTAGTCGTTTTTAGCATCTGTTATGAGTGTGAGTACCGTGTCACGTTGGCATATCCGGAACCGAGACTATTGTAACAGCCCTCCATGTTTGTCTGGGTTTTCACATTACGCGCAGTTTCATCCCACTCAGCTTTGAGGAGCTGGGCGAGTTGGGCATACGCTGCCTGCTTGTCGTCTACTCCGATGGGGGCGATGTCGCCATCCTGGTACGTTGCTTGGTTGCGGATCTGCAGGAACGCCTCGGACAGCATCAAGAAGCGACAGGTGCCGAGGAGTAGGAGCCATCCTAAGTGCGTGGGCCACGACGCTGGCGTGAAGCGCGATTGGGGAGTGATGCCGTTGAACATGCTGACTGCCATCTCGGTGGCTGCATTCAACTCATCGTCGGTGAATTGGACGTCATCGAGCAGGATATTCCTGTCGGCCCGGTCACGCATGAACATGCGGACTTGGTCCTTTGTGACGGGGACAGGTGTGGTTGGTGTGCCAACGACGGGCATCAGAAACTCCTAGCGGCGTGTCATCCGTTCGATGGAGCCACAGATTTCGGCGATCGCTGCCGTGGACGTAACGAGCTTGAGTGCTTGCGTCTGGAGGATGACGAGACCGAATTTCGGCAGGTTCAACGTTGTGACCCCGGTGCCGTCGGCGAGCAGGAATTCTTCACCGGCGATCGGGGCTCCGGCACTGTCCAGGTTTACGAGGGACAGTGAGACGTTCCCTGATACCAGGGTGACGAGGAACGAATTGATGACCATCGGTTCCCTGACGCCGTCCCAATAGATGCGGCCCCCTGCGTTTTCCGTTGGGTAGCGGTAGATCCCTTCGGGAGAGAGAACTGCGGCACCGACGGGAAGCGTGCCATCGAAAGCTACAGTGGCTTTCTGTTGGATGACGGTCGAGATGGCTAGGGCGTCACGGGTCATATCGTTGGCTCCTTAGGCGAATTGTAGGTCAGGCGACCACTTCAGCCGTATCTGGGCCAAAATCGTTCGGTTTGAAAAAAGTGACTACGTAATTATACCCCGGAAGAACCAGGACTGGATTGTGCCAACGCCCGTAAGCGTTCGTTTTGGACACACCAACAGGGGTGCTGAGTACCCCTGCGTCATACTCTGATTTGTAGTAAATCCGGATTTGAGCGTCCTCGATGGGAGAGCCACCGGCAGTCATGTAACGGAGTGCATCGGTGGCGCCGTAGTCCTCGTCGAGCTGGACCGTGTTTGTGAAGACAGGAGGTTCGGGGTGTGCTTCACCGCCGAGGTTGAGGTCGAAGGGGCTCCACTCGATGATCGGGGGAAGCACGGTGGTGTCAGCCAGAGTGATGTTGACCTCGAATGAGTAGACCTTGATGTCGAGTGCTGAGGTGTCCCCCGGGACAAAGATTAGGCTAATCGTGTTTCCGAGAAGGATGAGTGAGGCGGGGTCGTCCGTCGTTGTCCATCGGATGACGTTTATGACGTCCGTCGGATCCTCACGGAGAAGGAACTCGACTATTGCTCCGACTAGGTCTTCGGCGGGGTAAGGCTGTCCGTTGTCGTCGATGATGTCGATCAGGAAGGTTTCGTTAGTGCCTCGAACGAGGTTGATGCGTGCCGTTGACATCAGTCACAGTCCTTCCGTATGACGCCAACCAGGCGCGGCGTACTTACAACGCCAACCAGGCGCGTTGGTTCCTCTAGGTCCAGTTCCCCTCGGGCGGTGTCGGTGGAAATGACGCCTGAGAGGCGCATTGGCTCGTCAGGCCTCAGGATGCCTTGAGCGCGGTCAGGGCTACGTATGACTGCTTGGAGTTCCTGGATGGGAGACGGAGGTGTTGGGCGTCGGTCGACGATGAAGAGTTGCACTGTGTCGTCGACGAGAGGCGGCTCGGAGACGGTGATTTCTCCTGTGTCGGGGTCGGTTTCCGTGTAGGAGAAATCCGGATCTGTGTCGGGGCCATGGAAACGCCCGTTGTAGATGTATCGCGTAAAGCCTGCGGTATAAGGTTCCCCTGCGTAAAAGACGGTGTTCACGCCGTCGATATCGCCGATCGCTGTGACTATTCGAGAAAGTCCCACATCACACCTGTCGATACCAGAACGATATCACGTCTCCTTCGTAGGGGGCCTCTTCCAGTTCGACAGTTAGTCCGTCGGTAATTGTCCAACCATCGAGGAACGATCGTCCGTTGACGCACAGCTGGAGTGTGCCGTCCGCATGAGGCTCCGGAACGTGAAACGTAGTACGGATTCCGTCGGCGTCTTCCGTCGCTTTCATATGGACAAACTGCCCCACCATTCTACTGACTATGAGGAGTCGGGTATCTCCCTAGGGGTGGCGATCCCATTATCAATGTCGAATCTGTAAGCGGCTGAATCGTGGATACTGTGGGCACGAGCGACCTTGGCGAGGGTAGCCTGTATCTCGACCTTCTGCATGCGCAGCTCGGTTTCGAGTCTGAGCTTTTTCTCGTGTGCGGCGCGCAGCACTGCGACCTCTAATTCGGTGAGGCGGATTGCTCCTCCCTTTTTCGTGGAAGGCTTTTTGGTCGCTTTCTTTTTGGCAGGAGCCTTTTTGG
>SDBT01009430.1_pt1 | contig 15827 bp, 18 predicted proteins | sample 2277101 | NCBI WGS metagenome assembly SDBT01 (sample SAMN10404973, study PRJNA504765) | marine sediment metagenome | isolation source: marine sediment core GS10_PC15, 103 cmbsf | place: Arctic Ocean: Southern Knipovich Ridge | collected 2010 | reverse complement strand
TTGTTATTTTTTCCAGTGTCTTTTTTTATATTTGAATTGTTTTTTTGTGTTCTTAATTCTTTTCTGCCTGCTATAGAGTGTTTTACAACAGAGTTTAGGAGTCATAGAGTGTTTTTTTTGTGTTTGTTTATATACTGGTTTAGTTAATGTTGTATTATAGACGGGCGGTATTTTTTGCTGTGACGGATTGACCTGATTCTAGTAAAAGAATCTGATTCTGCTTAAATTTTTTTGGGAGGGATTGTTAAATGGCTGAAGAAAAGAAAGAAGAAAAGAAAGAAGAAGAGAAAAAATAAGAGTAACCAAAAGAGATTAGTAAATGCAATTAGCATTTTTTGAGAAGGGTTCGTGCGAGCCCCCTTCTCTTTTTTTTTAAGGGAAGTTTTTTTTTGGCTGGAGAAACATTTGTTCTAAGGCTGGGTGACGGTTCTGATGTGATTGCAGGGCTTGAAAAGTTTGAAAGAAACAAACACAAATAATTTGTAACTAAACCTTGGTCTTTAGAGTAGGATGGGCGGACTGAGGCTTTTATTAATTTTTTTGTGAAGTCATGCTATCGAGTCGAAGGTGAAGATAGTATTTTTACTCGCGCTATCTGGGCGTGACTACTGGGCGTTTCAATTAAATAATTTTTGTTCTTTCTATATTTTTGACTGAAGCATTTGAATTTGAAAAAACTGAATCTTGCTTTTATTATAATTTCTTTTATTGTTTTGTTGCCTCAGGCTACTTTTTCTTTTAAGAAAAGCAAATATTTGTTTTTGCAAAATAAAAAGTAGTGGGAAGCGCAACGCTTCCCGTTTTTGAATAAAATGCTTTTATGGACAGTTTCCAACCAATGGCTTTTGTCCTGTTTCAGTTTTACCTGAAATTCCTCTGACAACATCGTAGTTTATTGCCATTTCAATTCTTCCAATTTTTCTGTTTTTCTTATTCTTTAATGGTTTTTAACTTATTAAGTTTTTCTACAATGCCAAAACATATTTATACTTCCTTTGCCTTATTTCCTGCAATGAATCTGATAATAGTTCTTGATCTTGCCTCTGTTGTGTTGGCAATTGTGATTTTTCGTCTGGCACACCAAACTCAGATGAGCTTTGGCGGTATTTTCAAGTCAGCCTTTGTAATTTTTTACTCTGTCTGTGTTCTTTCAATTGCAGTGGCAGGTCTTGAAATCCTTGGTTTTATTGTTCCGGACCAAAGCCTTTCAACACTGGTACTGCATGTTTTCATGTTTGCTGTTCTCTTGTTGATCCTTCTGGGGCTTTTTTCCCTTTCAAACACCGGGGTTTTTGCCTTAAAAAAGTAAAGCTAGTCTTTTCCTAAAAATGCCTTAAATTAGCTCAAAACACCTGTATTTTGCGTTTCTATCGGCTTTTTTGCCATATGCCTTTAAATTACTTTTCTCCCGCGTTATATTTGAATTTTGCCTTCAATTGGCGGAATTAATGCGATTAAACACAAAAGGAGGAATCTATTCATGGGAGACTCATTAGTAGTTGGAAGTAAAGTAAAGGAGGCAGTTAAGGTAGCAGGATGCAACTGTGCAGGTGACTTAACAGACGCTTTAAGTGCAGAAGTTGCAGGATTAATAACAAAAGCTGCTGGAAGGGCTAAAGCCAACGGAAGAAAAACCGTTAGGGCTACAGACCTTTAAAATCAGAAAATATTATTTTTTTGGAATGGGGCATTTTGCCCTTTTTCCAGAACTATTTTTTTAAAAAACATTTTTCGACAAAAAACGATGTAAAGTAAAAGTTTTAAATAACATAGTGTACTATAGTTTACTATGGCTACTACTATTCAAATTAGTAAAGAATTACACAATTCTTTAAAAAAAAGAAAACTTTCGCCTTCTGAAAGCTTTGAAGAGCTTTTATGGGATCTTCTTGAAGATAGTTTGCAACTCAATGATGAAACAAAAAAAGAAATTGAGCAGGCAAGAAAAGATTATACCAAAGGAAAGTTTTATACTATTGAACAGGTTGAAAAAGAAGCAGGGATTTGAATGTACAAAATTACATTCAGTCCAATTGCCAAAAAACAATATCTTAAGCTTGAAAAATCTGTTCAGTTAAGAATTTCAAATGCCTTAAGAAGAATTATGTTCAATCCTGAAACTCATGTTAAGAAACTTGTTAGTTTTGAAGGATATCGCTTAAGAATAGGAAAGTACAGACTTATTCTTGACATAAAAAAATCAGAATTGCTTATTTTAGTAATAAAAATAGGAAAAAGAGATAATATTTACAAACGCCTGTGAACGTTGGATAAAATACAGTCAAGGAGTAATCCTTTCAATTGCATAATAATTTACATCATTTTCTGAATCAACAACTGCCATAAGCATTTTTGTTCTGATATTACCTGAAAGTCTTACCATTCTGCTCAAGCCAATCATGTTGCATTTTTCATTCTGGCTTACGGCATTCACAACCCATTTGCTATGGGCCTGCCCTGGCTTTTTGCCCCTTGAGTAAACACGAAAATCAAAACCAAATTTGAAACCTGTTTTTGTACAAAATCCTTTTTCTCTCAAATTTTTAAAAACCTGAAATTTCAAATAAAAATTTTTTATTTTCTTTTCAGAATGAACCAAAAGCTTTTTTCTTGAAACAACCTTACCCTGCTTATCCTTAACCTTTAACTTTTTCTTTTCAAGCAGGTAAAGTGCTTCATACAAATCCAGAACAAATTCTCCTTCGCTCCGCTCACCAAAGCCTTTTTGCTGAAGCTGGCTTGCAAGCCTCTTTTCTTCAACTATTGCATTATTTCCAACCAAAAGACACATTTTCAAACAACCTAATTGTTTTATTAACTTAATAAACATTAAATAAAAAAGAGTTAATAATAGTTGTATTTGTGATAAAAATGGCAAAATCAATAGTTACCCCTTGGGAAGTTAGCGGAAAAATAGATTACAAAAAACTAATAGAGGAATTTGGCACAAAACCTTTAAACGAAGCATTGGTAAAACGTATTGAAAAAAGTGCTGGCAAATCACATCTTTTTCTTAGGCGAAAGATTTTTTTCTCACACAGGGATATGGATTTAATTCTTGACAATTATGAGAAAGGGGAAAAATTTGCACTTTACACCGGCAGAGGTCCTTCAGGTCATACTCATTTGGGCCATTTGATGCCTTGGCTTTTCACAAAATACTTGCAAGATGCATTTGGTGCAGAGCTTTACTTTCAATTAACCGATGACGAAAAATCGTTTGTAAAAAGTCTTAGTTTGGAACAGACAAAAAAGTTTGCATACGAAAACGTCTTGGACATAATTGCCTGTGGCTTTGACCCTAAGAAAACACATAGTTTTATTGATACAGAGTATGCAAAAACGCTTTATGGCATTGCTGCAAAGGTTGCGAAAAGAATAACTTTTTCAATCGCAAAAGCTGTTTTTGGTTTCAGTAATGAAACCAATATTGGATTAGTTTTTTTCCCTGCAATTCAAGCAGCTCCTTGTTTTTTGCCAACTGTATTAAATGGAAAAAATATCCGGGTTCTTATTCCTGCTGCAATAGATCAAGATCCTTACTGGAGAGGAATTGCAAGAGCAGTTGCCCCAAAACTTGGTTACCTAAAACCTGCGCAGATTCATAATATTTTCCTTCCTACTCTTACTGAGGGCGGAAAGATGAGTGCGAGTAACCCAAGCACTGCGATTTACACAACAGATGACCCCAAAACAGTTGAGAAAAAGGTTGGAAAAGCCTTTACTGGTGGCAAGCCTACAATTAAGGAGCAAGAAGAGAAAGGTGGCAATCCAGATATCTGCCCGGTAATGGATTACTTTTACTACTTATTTGAAGATGATGATAAAAAAGTTGAAGAACAAAGACGTTTGTGTAAAGAAGGGAAGTTGATGTGTGGCGAGCACAAGAAAATGCTTGCCAAAAAAATCAACACTTTTTTGAAAGGTCATCAGAAGCGAAGAGAAAAGGCAAAGGGACAAATAGAACAATTTATGCTAAGGGACTAACTTAATTTCTTCAATTATTCTGCTTTAGGTAATTCAATTTCCTGAATTTCAATTTCTGGCAATTTTTCTTTCATATCCTTCAATAGCTTTTTGAAAAAATCGTTATCCTGTTTTACAACAAAAATTTTTGCAACCTGATTCAATTCAGCCAAGTGCTCTATTTTGTTTGCAGTGTCACCCCATTCGATGATATCATTGCAGGTTTTTCTTTTCTTTCCAAACGCTGTTTTGACTTTTTGCATTAAAGCATTGCCCACTGCAATTTCTCCTGCTGCAAATCCAAAGCCTCCTACCATTGCATGGGTATCAATAACCAGTAAAAGAATTATTTCTCCTGCTCCTGGGGCAACTGTTGCAACAAACTCTTCTTCACTTTCTCTTTTTGAAAGTAATGGCACAAGAATCTTTGGACCCTTTGGCCTTTCTTCTTCAGCATCTATAATGCTTTTTTTCTCTGCTTTTGCTTTTTTTTCCGCAGCCTTTTTTTCATTTTTCTTAGATTGCCTGGAATTTGTCTTTTCTTTTTTCAATTATTTCACCTTCATCTTTTAAAAGTTCGCATACAACTCTTGCAAGCATTTTGCTGATTCTGATTTGTTTAGTAATTCCTGCAACTCCGTCTGCTTTTTCTTTTATTGCAGAAAGCACACCAGTCCTGTATTTTTGATACAATTCATTTTGTACAACGTAATAAAATCCATCAAAGCTTTTAATGCCCCTTATTTCGCCGTCGTCAATTTCTTTTTTGAGCTTGACACTTAAAATTTTTGCATTCTCGGCATTCTTGAATACAAGAAAACCGTCTTTTTCAAGAGTGTACTCGTCAGGTCTTTTTTCTTTTGCATTAAAGCACTCAGATTCTTTTTCCCCAATGCTTTTTTCTTCAACATTTTTTTCTTCAGTGTCCTTTTTTTCAATTTCTTTTTTTCCAACTGCCTCGCTTCCGGTTTTGGAATCCATTTTTGCATTTTTTTCAATTTCTTCCTTTGTCTTGTAAACTGCTCTTTTGTATTTTGGACTAAGTCTAAATGCAATGATTCTGCCTTCTTTCAAAAGTTCATTAAAGCGAACAAGTTCTTCTTTGCTTAAAAAGGTTTCAAATTTTTTCTCAACCCTGTCTGTTAAATTTTTTTTCTTAAGTAGTGTAAAAATTTTTTCATCCAGAGGGTTTTCTTCTTGAGCTGGTTTTTCTTCTTGAACAGGCTTCTCACACGCTGTCAAAACCCAAATGCCTTCTTTTGCCTTGACAATTTCGTAGTCTGCATTACTGTCAAGACCAAGCTCTTTAAACGCTTGCTGTGGAATAACCAATGCAACTTCATTTCCTTTTGCTGAAATAGTTACCTTTCCCATACCCAATATATTACTATATAAAACAATTAAAAAACAGTAATTTCAAAGACTATTCTCTGCCAATGTCTTCCAAATGCCGTTTCTGCCTTACATTTTCTATTGTTATTTCCACGCTAGGAGCGAATTTTTTTGCATTGTTTTTACTGTCTTTTTTCCTGTTTACAAAGTAGATAATTACATTGAGTGCAGCCTTCATTTTCTTTTGTTCTTCAGGGCTTCTTTTTATTCCTGCAACAACCCCACTTTCCAATACGGATTTTAGGGTTTGCCTTTTTTTGCTTTTCAAAATTGTTTGCAATACTTTCAAATTTACTCCTTTTGCATTTTGCAAAACAGCGGTTGCTTCTGCAACCCTTTTTTTGACATTGATAGTTTTTGGACTTCCTTTTTTAGTCCATTTTCTTTTAACAGTAGCTGAGATAAGTCCTGCTTTATATAGTTTTTCAGTAAAAGCCTGTTCAGGGGTTTTTTGTGGCTTTACTATTCCTGGGAAAAGACCAAGTTGTCCAATTACTGGTTTCTTTCTTTTTGCCATTAGTGCACGCCCTCGTATTTGTATTCGTCCAATTCTTTCATTGCCTCTTCTACAACCTTTTCTTCTTCTTCAAGTTCTTCTTCATCAGGGTTTTCTAATTCCTTATTCAAAAGGTTTTTTCTAACTTCTATAAGTCTTGCTCTAATGGCGTCCCTGATAAAATCGCTCCTACTACTGAATAAACCATGTTCTTTGACAAGCTTGTCAATTTCCTTTACAAGCTTTGGATCAATTACAAGAGAATAATGTTTCATAAGCCATTCGCCACCTAGTTATATAACATCTTATATAACATCTTATATAACATGTTATATAAATTACTTTCTTTTTGCTTTTGTTTTGTGTTTTGTTTCATTTTTTTCAAAAAGCAGTACTGCATACATTCCAATAATTTCGCCAAATCTTTTTCCAACAACCTTGTTTACATGCCTGCTTGGGGTTGCAATAACCTCGTGTCTTGTAACAATCCATCCATTTCCAATTCCTTGTTTTAAATCACTGCTTCCAATTTTGTGAAGGTGGCCTCTTGTATGCATTCCTCTGAAGATGCTTATTGTCTGCCAAAAAACGCCTTTTTCCAATGGAACAGTAACAAGAATTTTTTTCTTTGCAACTCTTTGCAATTCTTCAAATGCCTTTCCCCATTTTGGTACATGCTCTAAAACTTCTGTGCATAAAACAAAATCAAAGCTATTGTCTTTGAATGGAAGCTTTTCAGCATCTATTCCTGCAAAGTGACATCCTGCAAATTCTTTTTCTGGAAGAGGCAATTTTTCATAAGTATAATCTCCTCCAAAAACATTTTGGCAAAACCTTCTTGCAATTTTTTCAAAATAGCCCTGTGCGCATCCAACTTCTAAAAAGAAATCATTCCGGCCCAATTCTGCAAGCTCTTCAAAAATAATCTCTTCTCTTGCTTTATTGCCAAGTAACCTGCCGCCGATATTGCTGTAATAAAAATTTTGGTCATTCAATTCAACCATTTGCTTAAACACTTCCTCAAATTCACTTCAAGCCCTTTACAAATTCAAATACTGAAGTGGCTGCAATAGCTCCTGAACCTGCTGCAACAATTGTCTGTGCAAGTTCTCCTGTAATATCGCCTGCGGCTAATACTCCTTTAACGCCTGCGGCATTGCCTTTGTCTACAGCAACAAATCCCTTTTCATCAATCTTTAACCCCAGTTGTTTTGCAATTTTGTTTTGAGGAACGCTTCCGATATAAACAAAAATTCCATCAACAGAAAGAACTTTTTCTTCGCCGCCTTTCCTGTCCTTTAGCTTAATGCCATTAACTTTTTCCTTTCCTTCAATTCCTGTAACCTGCGTGTTTAACATAAGCTCAATCTTTGCTTCTCCCTTCAAAGGCTGTTCATAAACTGAATCAAAACCAGGCTTTTCACCAAATTCAATTAAATAAACTTTTTTGCAAATTCCTGCAAAGAACAATGCGGCATTTGCTCCACTGTTTCCGGCTCCTACAATAGAAACTGTCTTGTCTTTAAATCCTGGACCGTCACATGTAGCGCAATAACTTACACCCTTGCCATATAATTCTTTTTCACCTGGTACACCAAGTTCTCTGTATTTGCTTCCTGTGCAAATTATGATACTTTTTGCAAGAAGTTTTTCTTCTCCATCCTCAATATCAAGTTCAAATAATTCGCCTTTCTTTTTCACGCCTGTAACTTCTGCTGCTTCTTCTGGTTCTACTCCGAATTCTTTCAAGTGTTCTGCCATTTTTTGCATTAATTCCATTCCGCGAATTTTTTTTATTCCTGGATAATTTTCAACCCAAATGGCATCAGCGGTTTGTCCTCCTACTGCCTTTGCTTCAAAGACTTTCACGCTTAATGCCTTTCTTTTTGCATATAGTGCGGCAGTAATTCCGGCAGGACCGCCTCCAATAATGGCAACATCAATAATTTCTTCTCTCATTCTAATATCATATAACTTTGTAAAAAATTAAAAAGGGCTTGCTCTATTTTGCCTCTAAATGGCAATTTTTCTCAAACCGCAAGGTATTAATATAAGCAAACAATAACAATATTTAAAAGAAAGTAATTTTTTATGGTGAAATGGATTTGAATAGGAAATTTTTAATTTTTGTATTTCTTGTAACAATTGTCCTGTTTTCAGCAAGTGTATTGGGCATAAGCTGGCAAAATTTTTTTTCCAACAGTAGGCAGCTTGCTCAGGGCAGTGTGGTTTCTGGAGGTGAATGGGGATTCAGCATTTATGACACCTTTCCAAAAAATTTGAATTTTGATAAGCTTAATTTGACTAAGAACCAAGGCTTTCAGCTTTTTGTTAAAGACCCTAATAATGTGCAAAAAAATGTGGTTGAAATCTATACAGGCGATGTTGATTTATGGGATGCTGGCTCATGGTTTGCCATTAGGGGCGCATCAGTTTACAGCGATTTTCCAGAACAGAAATTTGATGTTTCTGACTTAGTAAAAGAGTATGGTGGAGATAACGTTTATAACAAGAAACTCGATTATTATTTTCCTTCAGAAGACAGAAAAATATTAAAAATTGAAATTGAGGTTGATACCACACTTGGTGATGAACTAATTGTGTACAAGGTTTATCTTCTAGATTCTGCCACTTTTTTTGAGGATTTGGCCCTTTTAAAGGATAACAAAAAGGTTCCTGTTGGCAGTCAACCCCCTTCCAGCAATCTACTTGCTGTATTAGAAGTCAATAAAACAACCGGAAACAAGCCACTTACTGTAGTTTTTGACATTTCAAAATCAACTGCTTCCACTGGAAAAACTATCGAAAAGTATGAGCTTGATTTTGGAGATGACACCCCAAAACAAACAGGTGTCTGGCCAACAACATCAACCGGTCTTAACGATCTTAAATTAATTTCTCACATTTATCAAACGAGTTCTGTGGCAAAGTTGACTATTACTGAAAAGGATACTGGCGAAACAGCTGAAAAAAGTGTTACAATTACAGTTGGTGTTGCCCCTGTTTCCAAAGGTATTGTTGAATCCCTTGCCAACATCAGCAAAAGTCTTGTGGACGATTTGGACCCGCCAAAGTGATTTGTCTAGGTGATTTGATGGGAACAAGAATAAGAAAGGTCAAAGCAAAGTTGGGTTCACTAAAAGAAACAATTAGGCGAAAAGGCGGAAGGTTGTAACCTTCCCCCCAAAAACCAGTTTTTATTTCACTTTTTCTTCTTTAAAGCAGTTCTTTTTTTGCCTGTTTTTTTTACAGTATGCTTTTTCTTAACCTCTTTTACTATATCTTGGAGGTTGCTTTTGTTTCCTGCTTTCTTTTCGTATGTCTGCCCTTTTGTTCTGTTGTTTTTCCTGTGCTTGCCTATTTCTTCAAGCTTTTTTCCAGGAAGTTCCTGAACGTCTTTTGCAAGATTTGTAAGTCCGCCTTTTGGCTTTTCTTTTGCCTCTGATTTGAGGGCAATTGCAGCAAATGCAATTATTACTGCAATAACTATTCCTGCCAGGGCAAGGTCACTTGCGTCACCCAATCCAAACAATCCAACAAAAAGCTCTTGTTCTTCTGGCTTTTTGTCAAGGTCAACTGTTATTTCTCTTTTCATTGTTCCCTTGTCTGTTTCAATACTAAGAACAATGTCAAATTCCCTTTCTTCGCTTTCTCCAATGTACAATGTCATTGGAACCTCTATTGATTCAGCTGGATTAAGCAGTATTTCTTTAAATTCAAATCCTGCATTAAAATCCTGTGAAGAAATTTTGGAAATTCTAATCATTGAATTGCCGTCGTTTGAAACCTGTACAGAAACTTTGATTGACTTTTCAGTTCTTTCAATGATTTCTGTTACCTCAGCATTTGTTTCAACACTTGCGGTTCCAAGTTCTGCATAAAGTCCGCCGTATACTGTAATGTCAAGTTCTTTTCTGAAAGTTTGATTTCTTCCTTTAATTGTTACGGTTGCTGTATGCTTTCCTTCTTTTGTGTCATAAGTGGGGGCCATATAGAAGTATATTTCTTGTTCTGTACCTGTTTCAATTCCTGTTTGTTCTGGTTCAAAGTAAATCCATTCAGGTCCTGAAACAGAAACCACCACATTTTGGCTTTTTGTGCCATTGTTTAATACCTTTACTGTAAATGGTTCGCTTTTGCAGTTAGCATCCAGTTCAATTTCTTCATTTAAGCCATCCCAGTTAATTTCAAGGCTATAGCAATCTTCTGCAGTGAGTGTGTAATCTTTTTGGTTTGAAAAGTTTTCGCTTTTTACCTGCAGAGTAAAAATCTTTTCTCCTGCTTGTTCTCCTGCAAGGTCTATTTCAACTTCTATAGTTGCGCTTTTTCCGCTTGCAATTTCGACATTTCTCTGAGAAACCACTGCATTAATTCCAAGAACAGTTATTTCTGCTTCAATTGACTGAAGGCCGTCATTTTCTAAAGTAAATTCGTACAATGCCTTTCCTTCAATGCATGCGTTTGCTTCTTCTGCGCCGTTAATTTTTGTTTCGGTTATTGAAATATTGTAACAGTCCTGAAGCTCGGCTGAAATTTTTTTGCTTGTTCCTTTATTGAATTTTGCAGAATGCGCCAGGAAGTCAAAATCATATGTTCCTTCTGCTGCATTTGTTTTTGTAAAAATTATTGAAACTTCTTTTTCTTCTCCTGCTTTAAGAGTCAAATCTTTAGGTTCAACAGTTACCCAGTCAATTCCTCCGATGCTTAAATGGAGTTCATCTTCAAGCAATCCGTTATTTTTTACTTTTACTGTTTCCTGCATGATTTTTTCCTTGCAGGCGTCCATTTTTGTAGCAGTAATGCTTATTCCTTGTTTGTCTTCTATTTCAAAAGATGCCTTTTTCACTGTAAAAAATGCTGTTTCCTTAATTCCTGCTTTGATACTGAATTCGTATTTTTTTGTTTCAGCATCACAGTCTGGTTGAATTTCAAGCTTTACTGTTTTTGTTTTTCCTTCTTCTAAAAACATTTCACTAAAGCCAAGTCTTGTCCATTCTTTTGGCAGGCCTTCAACTTCAATCAAAACAGTTTCATCCATTTCACCGGTATTTTTTATTCTTATATCAAATTCTGCTTTTTCACATTGTGAAATTTCCTGGCTTTCTGGTGTTGTGTCAAGTTCAAGCAGTCTGCTTTCTACAACAATAACAATTATTTCTTTCTTTTCACCGCTTACATCTATTACAATAGTATATTCTCCTGGAGAGACATAACATGTTTTTGGCTTTACAAAAGCATAGAGTTCTTCTGAATCTCCATCTGTTAATGTTACAATAAGTGGTGTTTCTCCAATCCAAACTCCGTTGATATTTATCCAATCGTTGTTTTCTCCAATTGCACTTATTGTGTATGTTTTTGTTGTACCTGAATCGTTGTGCAGTACATACATTGCCTTGTCAGGCACTGCGCAGTTTGTTTCAAGCGAAAAGTCGCCTGTTAGTGTTAGGGCGTTTGCTGTTCCGATTAAGAAAAGCAAAGCTAATGCTAGAATAATTTTTTTAACCATTGTATTGTCTCCTCCATATTTCTTTTTCTTGCGGTGTTTTAAAAACCTTTACCAGTAAAAGACTGGCGATAATAACAACTATTAACAACAGCCCACCGATTGCAATATCTCCGCCTAATGCAAACAATCCTGCAAATCCAAAGTCAACTGTTTCATCTTCCTCTTCTTCAGAAGTAATTACGACACTTATGTTTTTTGCATTGCTGTAGTCGCTGTTTATTGCCTGCAATATTGCATTATATTGTCCTGCTGTTTTAGGTCCTGCGTTTACTAAAAGACTGACTTGTCTTTCTGCTCCTGCAGGAATTGAAATATTGTTTTCTTCAGAAGCACTTACTCCAAAAGGCAGGGCTGTTAATCCAATTGAAATTCCTTCAATTGTTTCGTCAGAATAATTCTTTAAGACAACCAAAAACTCTTTTTCTGAATTTGTATCCATTGAAAGATTGCTAGTATAGCTTAGGATTCGAAGTCCATCTTCTATTACAATTTCGTCTTCTTCAATAACTGTAAACCTGAGGATTTTTTCAAAGTCGTCGCCTCTTGTTTCTGCCTTTAATGCAATACTATAACTCCCTTCTGCAAGCCCTTCCATTGCAGTAACGCTTACATAAACTTCTCTTTCAGAGTGTCTTTCAAGTTCAAAATCGTCCTCTGAAAGTACTGTTTCAATTAGGTCGTTGTTGTTTTCAATTTCAAGTTCAAAGTCTTCGCTATAGTCTCCCAAATTCTGCAATGTAACTACAAAGACTGCATTTCCACATTCTTCTATCTCAAGATTGTTTTCTTCAACAACAATGTTTGAATTGTGTTCCCTTGAAGGTCTGACACAAACTTCTTTTTCAATACTGTGGTCTGAATTCCACACGTGCAGTGTAAGATCATAATCTTTTACTCTTGCGTCGCTTGCGGCATTTACTTCAAAGTAAAATTCTCTTTGCTCTTCTTCTTCAAGCCATGCGCTTGAAGTTTGAAGACTTGCTGAAAGTTCGCCTCCAACACTGAAGAAAACCTTTTGTTCTTCTTCAAGCCTGTTTTTGACTCTAAAATAAATTCTTTCATTTTCTTCTTTTTCAACCGTAAAGCACGAGGAAGAAACTGAAACAGAAAATTCAGCTATTTCTTCTTCACCGCAGTCTTCAACATCAATTGCAAGTGTTTCTTTAACTGTTTCGTCATCAGTAATTGCATACATGCTGATATAGTGTCTTCCGACTGAACTGTAAGGTGAAGGGAAGATTTTCAATTCAACATATCTTTCCTCAAAAGGAATCATGTCAAGTTCTTGTCTTTCAAAATATGGCAAAAGCATTTCGTTTTCTGCCTGCAATTTAACCTGTTTGAATTCGTCACTGTTGTTTCTTACCAAAACATTCACATACTCGTCCTGGCCTCTGCAAACATCATTTGAGTATGCAACAAGTTCTATTTCTGGTTCTTCTGCAACATAAATTGAAACAAAAGCATATGCGTCTCCCTGGTCTGATTCAGCTTCAAGTCCTACAAGCTGCAATCCTCTTGGAGCATTATCTGTTGTTATTGTAATTGTAATATTTGTTGACTCGCCTCCATTAAGGCACACTTGATTGTCAATAAGTCCGGTGTCAATATAAGCATCGTTTTGTTCTGTTTCAAGGTCAATGCAGGTGTTTTCATATCCAAGATTTTTCAGCTGGAATTGTAATCCTATTGAATCGTTTCTTGAAATATTTGCTTGTTTCATGCTTGGAAGCAATGCAATTGATGCAAATGCACTTGAAGCAAGAAGTATCACCAAGATTGCTGTAATCACTGTAAGAAAACCTTTGTTCATTTTGACCCCTCCATTCGTTTTACAAAACGTGAAATAAATGCAATTAAAAGAATCGCCGCAACAACTGCAAGAACTGCATTAAGTGCGTTCTCCGGTGTAAAAATTGATGCTGTAAAATTTCCAAAATCTGCAAATGTAAACATTCCTGTTCCAATTGACTGCTGGCCTGCGTTTTCCTCATCTTCCTCTTCTATTGCTTTCTTAAAAATAACTCTTACATTCTTGAATTCCCTTTCTTCTCCAATTTGAACTTCCAAAGTAGTTTCAAAACTGTTTCCTTCCAATTCCTCATTTGGACTGATTGAAAGACTTAAAATAGTGCTTTTTCCTGCTCCGAGGCTTCCTGTTGAAGGAGAAACAAATGAATCAAATGGTGCAACAAGTTTTACAGAAAAATCCTGTGAAATTTCTTCATCATTTCTAATAGTAACAGGCAAGTCCTTTTGTTCTTGCTGAATAATAATAGTCGAAGGAAAATCAACGTAAATTGCATGTGCGCTTACGCTGCAAAATAATAGAATTAATGCTATGGCACAAAGGCTTTTATGCAATTTTAATTCCCCACACAACAAAACAAAAGTTATGTATCAAATTAACTAATTCACTTTGCTTTGTTATATATAATAGCCCCATGGGATAAATAAAAAGATATCGTTTTGACTATTTCAGCATCTGTTCAAGGAGATTGCTTTTTGTTATTATTCCAACGCTCTTGCCTTTTTCTACAACCAATATTGCGGCATTAAAGTTGAGTAATTGGCTTATTACTGAAATTGGAGTGCTTGCCTGAATTGTTGGCAAGGCTTCTTCCATTGCTTCTTCTGCACTTGTTTTTTCAACATCTATTCCACTGGTTGAATTGATTTTTGCAAGAATGCTTTTTTCTGAAATGCTTCCAACTTGTTTTCCTTTGTCCAAAACAGGTAATTGGCTTAATCCATGTCTTTCCAATGCCTTTATTGCTTTTTTCAGACTTTCATCAGCTTTTACAAATCTTACAGGTTTTGTCATCACTTCTTTTGCCTGCTTTTCTTTTCCTAACTTTAATCTTGTAAGACAGTCAAAAAGTCTTTTTGTTCTTCCATAGCTTGGTTCAATGTTTCCTGATTCAATTTTTGCAATAAGACTCTGACTTACGTTACTTAATTCTGCCAGCTGGTTTTGTGTAAGGCCTGCTGAAATTCTTCTTGCTTTGATCTCGTTTAAGTCCGGAAGCATAGGATTATAGGTGTACCAAAAAGCCTTTTAATCTTATTCTAATCGGAATAATTAAGGCATTTTGCAATTACTTAAAAGCATTATCTGGTTCTTTTTCTTAAAATAATGGATTAATTTTTTTGGAGTTGATTAACGAATGAGAACAGGAGACGGAAAATTTTTGTTCACAAGTGAAGCCATGACCGAAGGACATCCTGACAAGGTCTGCGATCAAATAAGTGACGCAATTCTTGACGATATAATTAAGAATGACCCAAATGCAAGGGTTGCCTGTGAAACAATGGCTGGAATGGGATTTATTCTTGTTGCTGGTGAAATAACTACTAAAAGCTATGTTGATGTGCAAAAGATTGCACGAGGTGTTTTGAAAGACATTGGTTACAGTAAACCAGAATATGGTTTTGATTACCAAAGTGTTGGAATTTTAACTTCTATTCATGAGCAAAGCCCTGACATCGCAATGGGTGTTGATGAAAAAGAAGGAGAGGGCGGTGCTGGAGACCAGGGAATGATGTCTGGTTATGCAACAAACGAAACTCCTGAATTAATGCCTGCGCCAATAATGTATGCGCACAAGCTTGCAATGAAGCTTACTGAAGTAAGAAAGGACGGTACATTGGCTTATCTTAGGCCTGATGGTAAAACACAGGTAACAATCGAATACGATGGTGGAAAGCCAAAGAAGATTACTGCAGTAGTTGTTGCAGCACAGCACGATCCTGATGTAGAGCTTGAAAAGCTCAGAGAAGACATTAAGGAAAAAGTCATAAAGCCTGTTTGCGGAGATTTGCTTGCAGATGATACAAAATACCTTATTAACAACACAGGTAGATTTGTCATCGGCGGTCCTGTAGCAGACACCGGATGCACTGGAAGAAAAATAATTGTTGACACTTATGGTGGAGTAGGAAATCACGGTGGAGGCGCCTTTTCAGGAAAGGACCCTACAAAGGTTGACAGGTCAGCTGCCTATATGGCAAGACATATTGCTAAAAACATTGTTAAGGCTGGTTTGGCAGACAGGGCAGAGGTTCAAATTTCTTATGCTATTGGAAGCAGAGAACCAGTAAGTCTTTTTCTTGACTTTCACGGAACCCATAAGGTTGAACCAAAGAAGATTCAGGAAGCTGTAAAGAAGTTGTTTGATTTGAGACCAAGCGAAATAATAAAATATTTTGACTTGAAAAGACCAATCTTTAGAAGAGCCTGTGTTTACGGACACTTTGGTCACGAAGACGAAATCTTCACTTGGGAAAAGACTGACAGGGTAGACGAATTGAAAAAGGAATGCGGGCTTTAAAGTCTGTTTTTTCCTTTCTTTTTTTATATTATTTTTCTTTTATATAATTACTATATAGGAAGGCTTGGAAAAATGCTTAAAGATTTTATTAATTCAAATGAATTGCAGGCAAAAATTCTGCCAATTCCAGTAAGAG
>SDBT01009429.1_pt1 | contig 15828 bp, 14 predicted proteins | sample 2277101 | NCBI WGS metagenome assembly SDBT01 (sample SAMN10404973, study PRJNA504765) | marine sediment metagenome | isolation source: marine sediment core GS10_PC15, 103 cmbsf | place: Arctic Ocean: Southern Knipovich Ridge | collected 2010 | reverse complement strand
CGATAATTCCCTAATATACTTTTTGCCCTTGCCTTTAGGGGCAATCCTGTCCGCAAGCGCAAACATCTTGTCTCTTTGCTTTTGTTTCTGATCGCGAAACGCGACCTCCTCTGTGAACAGATCGAATACAGTATGCCTTAATCCCAGCATCCTAATGAATGTTGAATACACCTTGAGAAAGACGTTGGCCCCCTTGTCGCCAGTGGCAATGACGGAGTTCTCCGCATCCGCAGTAAACGATGCAATGCCAGTTGAGGACAGTCCATCACGAGCCTCATCCATCAACTCGTTGTCCCGTGCATCAGCAGCAGTCGCCTTGCCCTTCCCGGTCGCAATAAACGCATCCAGGTCATCCTCGAACTTGGCTATCGCTTCGGGGGTGGCCTTGGATTTCTCATTCAATATGTCAAGATATCTGACTTGCAATATAACGGCCTCAGTGGGGATGCCCTGGCCCATCTCGGCTTGGATGCGATTAGATTCGCGCAGGGTGTAATCGGCTGTCTGTATTGTACGCTTCTCTCTTACCTCCGCCCGCTGTTCCGGCGTTTGTTCTTTTGGGGCAGGGAACCCCTTTACCTTAACTGCCGACACCCGGCCCTTCTGCATCTTATCCATCGACTCTATGGCGTTCTGGGAGTCGGGATCGAGAATGCCTCTCTTATCCGTCTTAGCAACCCTAGCTATCTTGGTGTTAATAGATCCGAGACGTTCTCGCTTGAATTTTCTGAGTCCGGCCCTGCGCGCCAAATTTATTATGTCTCGACGCACCGTCTCGGCTGTCTTGACAGTAGTGGCCTCTTTGATCTTGTTCTTGAGTCTACTGCCGTCCTCGGCTTCAATTACTTCGTCTTTAACTAGCTTGTCTATAATTTTCTGTATGGGTTTCTGTAATCGCTTGCCTCGCTGCGCCTGTATAGATGTCCCTAGCCGAACGCCCGCTCTGAGCGTCCCGAGAACGTCGTCGATCTCTTCAATCGCATTATCGAACAGATCGCTATCCGCAATGAAGATGCCTTCTTCGCGAAGCTCTTGGACGGCCTCGCGCAAACTCTCATCGGAGAATGCATCTTTTTCAATAAATGCTATCTGTTCTGCGAGAGCGTCTGCATGATCACTGTCACCCAATTCCTCGGCAATCTCTATCAGTGCCTGAAGTTCTAGAACCTTCTCTTTGATGGCGGACTTAGTTATGATTCCGGCTTTCTGTGAACTCCTGGCCTTGATCCTCTCGGCTTCGCGCTGAATCCTCTGTTCAGGGAATATATCATCAATTTCGGCCTGTATGTCGATCTCTATCTGGTCGTTAACCATCTGTAGTATCTTGACGAGTTTATCTTGCTGCTTTATGGTGGTCTTGGCTGCTTTTGTAACAGGTTTTCCAGAAGCGATGTCTTTATCTATCTCAAGTTCAACGTTAACTTCATCTTCAACCTGATCGGCAATTGGACCAGTCTCATCATTTACCGTATTGTCTAAAACGATAGCTATCTTCTCAACATCTTCTTGACTAACACTTCCATCTGTAATACGCTGCACTATCGCTATCGTGCCTGTCGTTCCTCCACCGGCGAAAGAGCCATAAAAGGCAGCCTGAAAAAGAGCGATTAATGCCTGATGAATGGTCATATCTTTAACGCCTGTTGCATTCTGGACTCCAATAATTAGAAGTTCAGTCACACCTTCCTCGATCCCCTCAGTGATAAAGCCTGTGGCAATTTTCGATACAATGGACGCGCCCTTTTTCTTGATGGCTCCTGTGATAACCCCTAGTCCGATGAAGGATATCCCACCCTCAATCAGACCCTGAACGTTACCTATCGCCTTCGCCGTTTGTGGATCTTTCCCGGATTCTAAGGCCTCCTCGAAGCCAGAAACCTGCTGCATACCGCCAAAGAATAATGCGGCAACAGCAGGACTTCTCAAAAGAACTGAAAGCCCTATAGCAAATCCCGTTGGCCCAACCTGGGATAAAAGGTTCCCGAGGACAGTGGGCTCGTCGTCAGGCCCAAACATAAGGCCATTTCGTATGAGAAAGTCCCGATTCGCATCTTGAACTTCCAGCATTTTATTACTGAACTTCCTAGCAGATTCAGGATTCTCTTGAACCCAACGATCCAGTGACGATGTTGATTGGGGAATATTAATTACTTCTCCACTCTTGGTTTCAAAAGGTATTGTTGGCTGGATATCAAGACCCAGGGTAACCAACTCACGAGAGCCTCCTGCGATAAGATCGACGATGGCAGATTCAATGCCACCCACTAACTTCTTGAAGTCCTCTGGTTCAGCAAACCCACCAGGAGCCCCAAGTAATATTTCCATAAACGTGTTCCCATACAATCCCTCTTGCCCATCAATAAACTCCTTAGATTCTCTGGATACAAATGATGGCATGGAACCGGCAGGCATGGTGACAATGGAGTTGTTCTCGGGGACGTATCGCTGCTGCGGAGGGCCTTGACCTACGCCAAATGAATCACCAAAGTCGATGTGGGGCCTTTCCTCATCAAAGGCTCCTGTGAAGTCAACGTGAGGTCTCTCTTCACCGAGGATGAGATCGTCTTTTGTATGTCCAATTACATGCGGCATTATCTATCGCTCGTCCTCGACAGCAGTAGGCAGTGCGAGTGCGGGTGCATTTGCAATAGCTAAATCAATCGAGGCGACAGCCCTGTCAAATTCTATATTATTGAATCCCGCACTTCCCTTGGCATCCTCACGAATCTCTTCTTCAGTTAGACCAAGATCGAACCCCTTTCTAATGAAATCCACAATACTTCCGACCCTAATCTGCCGCTTCGGGTCCGTTACTGGGTTACCAGAATTCGCCATAGCCTTTAGGGCGTTAGCAATCGCCTCATCGTCCATTCCTTTCACTTCACGAAAAAGCCTAGTTAATGCAGATGACATGACCTTGTCTGCCTCGGCAAATGCCTGTTCCCTGGGTATCGGCTGATCAAGTCCCGGCGTGTTAATCGAGGCATTAATCATAAATGCTTCCAGAGTTGCCCTATCATCGGAAGGAAATTCAGCAAACCTACCCTCCCCTATATTCATAAGCCGTATCTCTTTGGATATGATCGCGTTGGAAACGCCGAGGTCACCGAGGTCTTGGATATCTCTATCTGAGATATCTTTCTCTTTTTTGAGAGAAAGTGCCAATGATGGAGATAAAGCAAAGGAAGCGGCGAACACAAGTGTCTCGCTCAATTTAGAGAGAAACCCCCTCTCAGCTACTTTAGATACAACAAATAGTGGCCCCATTATTTCATTCAAGCTAAACTTCAACTTGACCAGATCGTCGCTTCCGAATTCTCCGTTCTCTTCCATGATCGCAGCCTGACTATATAAATCCATCGCATCATTAGCATGTTGTAGCAATAATGCAGCCTTTGCTTCGGGGTCTTTGGCAATTTTTTCATCAATACTGTCCAGGTTAAATTGAGCCACCAGTATTTTTACCTCCCCCACAATAAGCTCTTGATTAGACGTTACGATCTCTGGATCTACGCTACGCTTACCCGTCTTTCTTGCCAGGGCCATAGCTGTCACCCTATCCTGCATCCTCTTCTCTTGCGTCTTGGAAAGTCCGGAATTTTCGACAGCATCTTGTATTGAGGCAATAGATTTATTGGATGTGAATTTGTCAATTAAAGATATACCTGTCAATGTTTCATTGGCCGCATCCAGGACTACCTCGTTTCTCTGGATGGTTCTTATATCGTTGAGTTGATCCGTTCTCCTGATCTGTATCTCCTTGTTCGTGTATGCAGGAACAACGTCCTCATCGTTAAGAGCAGCCAGCCTCTCTAGAATGGGAAGAGATGCTATATGGCTATCCATAGCAGCACGTCTATCCCTATTGATAGTCGATTCGATTAACTGCGCCTTAATCCCCATGCTTTTAGCAAACTGTCCTAGATCGCGGAAGTCCTCAATTATCGAAAATGGTGACATGTCGGCAGCAGTCTTGATAATGTCTTTAGACAATGTCAGAAAATTATTAGCTATGATCTCTAGCCGACCGGCCTCAACCGCTGTACCCGTCTTGTTAATGTTTCCAAGACGACGCGGCTGATCTAAAGACAGGAATATATCTTGAAATAAACTAGACTTCCCCTTAAATACGTTTTGATTGTAGTCATTCTCGAATGTGTCTATATCTTTCTGAACATCCTGGAAATTTCGAGCGTCACGAGCCTCAGAGATTATCCGAGAGGATTCATTGTTACGTGCGATCTGTTTGGCGGTGATCTGAACCATCGCTTCAGACCGCTCTACCTTCTCGAACTGCTCTTGCTCAAGGATATCTATCTGCTCTTGTTCCCTGATGCTCAGGAGTTCTCGATTGGTCTGAAACTCAGCGATTTGGCCTACTGACTGTCCAACATTTTGAAGACCAACGCCTATCGCTGCACCCAGGCCGGGCGCTACGGGGCCAAATCCACGAACATTAGGTCTTATCTTAGCCATTAGAAAAAGGACGCCGTTCTAGCCCTGCGTAGGCCAAATGGCCCGGTTGATGTTGGGGCTGAAGACGTGAATATGTTCCCAGTACGTCTCTGTGCCGCCCTCTGTTCTAACTGTCGTGATGCTGAACCAGTCGCAAATTTTAATTGAGCTTGGCTAGATTTAGCCGATGCTATACCGCCTGCTGCCGATGCGCCTGCACTGATAAGTCCTGAAATCAAAGTAGATCTGGCTGCACTTTTTAGACTCGCTACATCAAAATCTGTCCGTTGTTTTATGCGACCAAGAAAACTAGCATCTTCGATGGCCTGAGACTCAAATACATTGGCAAATGAAGATCCGAGTAAACCAGAAGCACCCGCCTCGACTGCGCGTAACCCAAGCTCCTGCCGCAACTGTTTCTTAGATGTCGCTAGTTCCTGTTCACCCTCAAGCTGCCTTAACCGGGATTCCTGACGTAAAGCATTCGCCTTTGAGATAGCCGATATGGCCTGACCGGCAGCGCCTACTACCGCAGCAGCAATTGCTATAGAGGCCATTACTTGACCCTCGCGTATAAATTACCCATAGAGCCATCTGGGAAGTACTTCTCCATACAGCCTTCCCACTTAAATCCCAGCATCTCTGCCCACCGTTCAGATTTGACAGATCTATCAGACGTAGCCATTTCAACACGTTGATATTTACATTCATTCAAAAAGGATAGAACTGCCTTGTGGAAAGCAAAAAACCTAGTTCCTATTTCCTCATGTATCAACGCCCATGCCGTTGCCCTGTGAGACCCTATCTCGCATACACCCGCACATCCCCAGACTTCCTTTTCAGCCACAAGCGCGAATGCAGGACCACATTCAATCAAAAGAGACGCGTATTTATCGAGATCCATGTACGCCACGCCCCACGCTTGGTCTGACTGGAGATGAGACAAGATTCGTTCAATATGCCATTCATTTAACTGAACGACCTTCGCTACCTTAGCTTCTCGCTCGTCTTGACCTGTGGCATAATCGATTGTATCTGTGCTGGAAATGGGCCTGTTCCTTTTGCTGTTATCCTGCCCTCAGTCTCGAAACCTCCAGGCCAATCTACCTGAAGATCGCCCGTAAATAACGTGGTCATGCTGTCTATATCTGTTCCGTAATCAAATGGTTCTTCATCCAAGGTTCCGTCTAAATCAGGACCATACTGAAATCCAAGGGTTTTGAATAGCCTGAACACAACTTGCGAAAACCTCTTTATTTTACCCTGAGAAGTCCCCAAAACGGAACCGGCTTCAACGCGATGGGATTTGAATGTCCATTCATGGGGAAGCCCTATGCTTACGTTCGCTCCTGTCATGCCATCATTAAGCGTAACCAGCCCGCCCGCAACAACCTTGTCGGCATGAGATCTGCCGTCTACATACACCTGAACCGTCTCTCCCTCAAGGTGGTCTAGCGCTCTGAATTTTGCGACCGATTCTTGTAGAGTGCCACCAGAGACATAGGCGTCGAAGATGAAATTATTCTCGCTATCTTTTGCAGCACCATCCACGTCAACGGATGTTGCGGGATCTTTTAACTCTATCGTTGTCGCTGTTTTATTGGCTACCTCGTAGGTGTTTCCATTTAACTGCGTCATTCCTACGACCGCGCGGATATAAACATTATCGCCATTACTGCGGTTATGGTTCGTGGAGGTTGTCACCACGATGGGATCTGCCTGTGTAGCTCCACTGACAACTATCTCTGTAGTCCTATATATTATTCCTGCATCCTGATGATATGCGTGCTCTTGGATTATGTCATCTTCATAGAACCGATCCATTCGTTCGATATAGGTTCTCGTTTTTGTTGTGAGCCCCGAAATTGTTCTTGTCACTGATAACCATAACTCGTCCCGGCTCAGGTCATTTGACGGAATGACTGCTATGCTATCCACACTAACACCCGTTCCACCGATTATGTGCCGATGCCATCCGAGTACATCAGAATTTCTTTCGTAGGTAAATCCAAACAATGCACCTTCGCTATCTAAAACCCATATTGTCTCTATGGGTTGCTGTTGATAAGTGATGTCAACGATACCATCTCTGGTCAAATGCTCAGCAAGTTCAGTCATGTCGAACGATTGAAATCCGTCCCGGTCAAAACTGAATATTAATTCCTGCAACCTACGACGAATAAACTGAACGTGTATTAATGCACTGTTGATTGCCAGCGGCTGTATGGTGGCGCTTCCTGCTGTCGAAGATTTCTTATAAGTCGCGTTGCTTGGAGTAAGGGATTCGCTGTTTTTCGATGAACGAATAATGCCTTCGGCTGCAATTGTCCCCACAGCTAATCCCTCAGAGATTGAGTCAATCCATGCAATAGGATTTGCGCTGCCACCACCAATAGTCCTCACAAAGGAATCATCTGGACGAACTGTTCCATCGACATCAGATGGTATAAAATCGGTATTGGTAGGATTGAATCCCGCAATAGATGAGAAGTCTATCCTTCTGGGTTCATCAGAGGTAGCCCCAAATACCAACCTACCTTCATGTATGCTCGTAACGGATGGATACCCAGTCGTGTCAGAATATGCTCCAAGCGCCCACTCTGTAGTCGTTACAGCATCAATATCTTTCGCTTCAGCATCTATCGTAAACTCGAATACAATCGAGGTTACAAACTTTGTTATCCTTCCCCATCTCCAATCGCCTGAACTGTTCTGAACTCTTACTAAGCGATTGTTTTCAGTAGCAGTTCCAAGGTCATTTGCATCTCCTCCAGAAGCTGAATCTAGTGTGTCACTGGCAACAACTACAGCAGAAGAGGAAGTGACAATCCAAACTTTTGCCGACACATTCACTACACCAAAAGTTATATCAGAAAAGTTCTTGGTTTGAAACGGACCATTATCGAATATCAGTTTTACTATCGTCCAGGCATCATCAGCAGTCCTGGCTATGGCCCGTACCGCAAAATCCGGATGAGCGACATACAGAACGTCATTTGATTGAACGATGTCTGGAATGAATAGTCCGTCTGAATCGAATAGGTCTGTCTCATTGGTGTAAGGAAGCGTTAGCACGAATGCGGCTTGGGCAGTGCCTGTGCTGGAACTCTCCGCTACCGCAGGGGCAGTGATGGCATCGTCGCCGGTCGCAGACACAATTGCAAATGAGGTGTTAAGTACTATCGGAGCAGCAACCCTGAATGCCCTATCATTAAGCTCTATAGCTTCAGATAGCCCCGTGAGAGTACATAGTCTGCCTGCGGTATACCCCGCTGTAGCAGCCACGGAAACAATCGGAGGAGATGCAGCCGTAATCCCAGTAACCGTTTGATCAATGGCGCTCTCAAATACCAGCGAATCGTTTCTATAAACTCTCATATTGGTATTGGTGAACGCGAGTATATAAGCCTGCTCATCGTTGAAGATGAAAGAAATCATCTTCACGCGGCCCACAGAAAGGGCTCTCTCTTCAAATACTCGGATAGTGCCGCCACGACGCACCAGTGGCCCTTGCTTCAAGGCAATGAGGTTAGTGCTGTCACGGTAGGAAGTGTCTCTGCGAGGAGCATCTATATGTCCATCAAGCAGAGGAGAAAATATACCGCCATTAAAAGAGGTCTGTATCGGAGAAGCGTCCGCCACTTGAGTTACTCGAAACTGTTACTAAAACCAGAGGGACTTCCGCCACTTCGAGCCAAGTCCCAATCGTCTATAGGCCAATCTCTAGGATCGTCTTCTTGGCCGTCTGTCTTCTTGGACTTGATTAACGATAAGTTGTAATCCCGAAACAGTCTGTCTTGCAACTCAAGGTCCCCTGTTATATTTGACGCACCCTCATAAGCTAACTTAGACGCGAGGGTTTCAGCGAAATTAGTATCAAACTCAGTGGGATCGGTCACGCGTCTGATATACGTTATCTTGAGGGAATTCTCCTGGTTTGAAAGTATCTGATTGCCTTCAAGCCTATACGCAGAATTGCTTTCTGTGGAAACCATGTACAGCATGTCTGCCGGTACATCGAATGCTGTTGCCCATTTATACACTGGGGCCACTGGATCGGCAGCCAAGGTGTCTCGATTTACCGCAAAGTTCCACGGACATTCACGAAGCAATTCATCTCTAACACCCTCGTACAAATCGTTCATAATGCGAGCGCGATTATTATTATCCCCCCGAGACGTTATGCGCTGATCGCCTATCTTGATAAGTGCCCGGTTGATTATGTCAATTTCAGATAGTGAACTTGGCATGATAGTGCCTCATTATGGACCTTGCGGGACGCGAGGCCAGGTGCGTGTTGGGCCTCGCGTCCCCTTGGCTCAGACCGCCTTCTTGCGAAGGTTTACAGTGTGTATTTGATACGCCAGGAAACCGTACCGGCAGTGGGCGTTGTTCCCGTCACAACGGTAGCCACAATGTCGAACTGCTCGTATGAAGGTCTTGCAGATAAATTCGCAAGTTCCCACATACGCTCAATGATCGTGTTGATTTCCTGTGTCTCAAATCGCAGATCAGCCATTGCAAGCGCGGCAGTTGACGTGTCCAGAAGTGTAACTAGTGCATTCTGATCAACGACTGCTCCCGGCGTACCTGCGCCTTCTACCGGGACAAGATAAAACCCGATATCAATTGTGATTGTAGCGCCGTTGTCATCGAACGCAAAACTTAACTCGTCAAGCGTTGCATCGGCAGGAACACGACATATGGTGAGAGTGTCGTTTGCATTTGGCGTAAACTCAACAGTACCTTTTTCGGTTACTGTATGCGAGCCAGCTATGCGTCTATCCGCGATTTCACGAGGAGACGATTCAAGCTGGGCGATGTTCGGACTTTGTGTGTCAGCCATAATCACATCTCCTTAGGTTTCGTCACAGATTATCTTAACGACTTTAACGCCTTCAAGACGAGTAGCGCCAAACGTGCCGTACACGCTCATCTCATTGGGGTCGTCAACAAGATCAGGGCGCTGCACGATCTTACCGCGCACGTCATCCCAAATACCACTGTGCATTCCACTCTTTGCCCACATCGGAATCTCACGTACAGCGGACGCGCCAGCATTATCCGTGGCCCTGTTGCCGTTGGTGTCAAGCAAACGGTTCGTGATAATGAAGTTGATCCCGAACCAATGCATCAGACGACCGTCTTTGTCGAATACCGTCTTGCCTCGAACAAAGTCGGCGTTATTTATTTCCGTTTCGTTGATCAGGGTCGTATGCTGATGAGGAGTGATTGCGCAGATAATCGCCTCTTCAGGATCATCCAAATCAACTTCACCTTCATACAATACCTGCTGTGCAGCGAGCAGTTTTGCAACCGTCAAGTCAGTCGAACCTACGGCAATATCCGTACCTCCGTCATTCGCAAAGGTAACGGTGCTTCCGCCTTCCTCGCCCACGGTCGCTGTAGCAAAGAACGCAGCGATCATGATATCTTCTTTCTTCCTGTTCATCGCGTTCATCTGCGATCTCAGGAAGGGACTGTCCAGATTTACGTTCATCCGAATACGATCAAAGTTATCGAAGACAGTATGGGTATCGAAGCTCGTAGGCAGCACCCACCGACGTTCATTGTTGATATCAGTGAGAACTTTGGGCTGTGCGCGAGCCGTTCGTTGCTGAACATCAGTCGCGGCAACCTGATCGACAGGACTTGCCTGCTTACCGTTGTGCGAACCGACCATTGTCCAACCATCAAAACGATTCTTGGACTGCTGAGATAAAAGCTGAACATTAGAATTGAATTCACTAACATACAGTTCAGCATCTTGGTTTGGCATTTGAGATGCCCTCCATAATAAGCCAATGTACCGCGTGAAAACTGATACTCAGCCCTCACGCATGTCGCTAATTCTGGCTTATCCGTATAAACGGGGCCAAGCCTGCTAAGGCTTATTCCGTTTATTGGGGGCACCATAGAAGGTGGGCCTTGTCCAACGTGGATAGGGTACTACAGGTTATGGGAGGTGTCAAGTGGTGAAAATAATAAAGCGCGGGCCGGATTCCAACCGGCTTGCAGGACACTTCTGTAGCTAGCAGATAGGCTCATTGCCCTTTGGCTAGTGTGGCCGGTGATCAATCCCAGCCTCTTAGCGTATGTTGACTTAGACTCACCTGCGTATAGCCTAAACAGCGTTTCGCACACGCCGCCGCACTTTAGTGTCAACCCCCAGCCTTGATCAAGCTCCTAAGCTGAGCTCTATATTGCTGCATTCTACGAAAATCTTTATCTGTGCCCTCTTTAGACGCGCTGTGATCAGCACGGTATCTGTTAAATCGAGCCGTATCAGCCCCTATTTCCGCATTCAACTCGTTAATTTGATTTTGGACCTGCTCTTTGGTCGTCCCAAATGCAGTGGTGCTCGTATTCGCGGCGATTGTGTCTTCGCCCATTGTATCGGCTATCTTTGCAGCCATTTCAGCTAAAAATTTTGGCCCAAGTGTATTTTCAAGAATATCTATTTTTTCTTCCTCTACTCCCAATGCCATCATGGCTCGATGGCCGTAATCAAGCCTTTCATCATATTTCGTGCCCCAGGCAATCTTTAACTCTGTCTTCTCGGACTCGTTACGAACATCCAGGGCTTGCTGTTCTTCAGTTTGTATTCGAGCTACCTCATCGTTCCAGTCCAGTGCCATGCCCTGAACCTGTTCACTCGTAAGATTGCGCTCATGGGCGCTTTTCTTGAACCATTCCAGGGTATCAGGATTGATTGGAGCGCCTTCCTCGAACTCGACTTTATACCCTTCTACGGTGTCAGGCTTACCTAATCGCTTAAAAACGGCCTGTTTTCCCTCCTCATCGTCCGATTCAAACCATTTCTGGAGCATTTCGGGCGGTCCACCCATCTTTTTCTCTAATTCACGATGGGATGCGATGGCAGCCTGGGGATTCTCGAAGTTCTTATTTTCCAGCCATCCTACTGTATCATCATCGAACTTGAGCGATTCGTGGCGGGACCAGTGGGCAGGAGTATCAGATTCAGGCAAAGTGTCCGCTATTTTGTCCGCCTCAACCTCAGTAGTCTCAGCAGGTTCCGCCTCAGTCGTCTCCGTCGCTATCGTTGCTTCTGCCATCTCGCAAGTCCTCCAGTTCCTTAATCTGAGCCGTTAATTTGCGTCTCTCTTTCGCTGGGTATTCCAGACAGAACATGATGTAATTGTACATCTCTCGCCTGCCCGTTATGCGAAGTATCTCTGCCGTATCGGTCCCGTGTTTATAGGATCTAATCGCGGCGAATCTCGCCAGAGCATCCAGCGCTTCACGATGTTTAGGCTGTATTTCACCATTGTCACTGAAGACGGCCCGCATACCGTCCACTGCGAGCTTCATGTCTTCTCTGTCGTTTAGTTCCTTCTGATCGCTATCGCTGAGCACCCCTATTCACCACCCCCAGCATTAACCAACTCTTCAGCCTTAGTCATGTCCAGTATCCCGCGCCCAACGCCCGGAGCCGCCTGTGCCGCCTGTTCAAGGGCTTCCTGTTCGGCCCGCTGCTGACGTATCGCTAAGACCTCTTCGGGAGAATTCAACAACGCCTCTGGGGAACTGTTCGCACGAGCGAGTATCCTTGTATACTCATCCAGATTAATGTTGTCCATAACAGTTGGATTAGCTGCTGATGCCTCAATGGCTGCCTGGACTGTCTGCACCGATCCAATCGCTTCGTCGCTTCTACGCGACACAGCCAGTGGATTCGTGAATTCAATGTCGAACTCGCCTTCAGCCTCTTCCAACTCAGGTGGCATTTCAGGCAGCAAACCAAACTGATTTAAAATATCTAATTCACGTTCAATAATCGGGCCAAGAGATTCCGTCTCGTCCCGGTCGGACAGTGGCGTCATTATCCTGACACGCTCGCGGTCACGTTCAAGTATCTCTGTCGCCGTTACGCGGTCACGCCCCTCCAAGTCAGCATTACTCAAAAACAGGTCCAACATAAACGCGCCGTCTATGGTTTGACCTTCTTGAATTAAGAACTCTTGGCTCACCTCAAAGTTTGCGCCACTAATGAACGGCTGTATCGTGGGATTCCCTAATGGATCTATCCCGCCTACTACAGTGTGTCCAGGTCTTAAATCCGCAGTGTCGATGCTGCTGTCGTCACGCAGCAACAACGCGGGATCGGATGCCATGTGCCAGACACGAATCTGCGTGCGCTTCATCTGGTTGCGCATCTGGATAGCAGGCAGTACTCTCAATAAAGTACCCCGGCCATACTGCTCAGTGGGCCTACGTGTATCTCTGGTAATCGCGTAAGGGAACGTCCTGAACCCACCTTTCCTAAGAAACGTTTCGTCATCCCTGTCCCGCAACCAGTGACGAGAGATATACATGAACCTTGCCGGGTTGAGGCTGTCGGGATCGAAATCTGGATTTGGCCTTACTGCATGAACGACATCGAAGAAAAACTCAGTGTCTTTCTTTATCTGTTCTAAAGACACTGGCGGTAAGTTCTTCTCCCCGTACTCATCAATTATCTGTCTACCGGCCATCTTGAAGCGCCGGTATACCTTATCCACAAACCCCTGCTGATTCTCAGATATGAATAGTTCAGACAGATGAATCGGCTTGTACCACAGAGGATTCCTAAACCGAGGGTTCCCGCTACCGGCACCAATGAACATTCCACTCGTGCCAAATCCAAGCAATGAACGATTTGACTCATGCTTTGCTACTGAAAACCCAGCTTTTGGCGAATATCGCCACTTGAACAGGGCCTCATTCGCCATGTCGAAGTATTCACGGACTGCCTGTACCTTATCTAGCTGGTCATTGGTCTGTCTAAGGCGGTGCCATTTAGAGTCACCTGGAGTGGTTACGCTGCCATACAGGGCAGTTGCCCGTCCCAGAGTCTCCTCAGCACGCTCGTCATACTGAAATCTACGAATCTGCTGCCCTTGCGTAATGGTTTCCTGGTTGAAATGGTCGTCTCTAGGTGAAGCTATCCGTGCTGCTTTGGACCAATGGACCTCAAACGTCCCGCGCTGGCCGAGGAGCATGTCGAATTCGGATTGTAGTTGTTCGGATTCTGTGGACATTAAAGGGTCCAGTCACCTTTACTCATGTCTATTTGCTTCATATCCGGCTTCTTTTCTTTCTTTACCAGTTCTTCATAGGCTTTTTGCCGGAGAAACTTCTGAAATCCTTGTATTCTAGAGGGGTGATGCATGCAGCCACCACGATGACCCTTTGATTTATTTGACTTAGCCATTCTGGCTGTCGCCCTGTCTACCGCGTAGCCCTACTCGTACCACCAAGATTCCGCTTAAATATATTCCCCTGCGCAGACGCGCCTCGCGTGGCACCAAGAGGATTGCGGCCCGTCAATATCGTGCTCTGCTCCCCACCACGCTGAGCTATGCGCCGTCTAAGTTGAAGCGCATCCTCAGAGGGATCTATTTCTTCAGGCTCTTCAGATATAGGTAATTTGGATGATCCAAATATAGCGCTCATGCCGTTGCTTCCTTTTCCAACTCCCTAGTCCGACCGTTGCAAATACGACATCCCACAAATGATGCGTTTCCAAGATCATCTTTTGGAACTAAGATCAGTTGCTTTCGATTTCGGACTTCATCACACACAGGACACCAAGCCTCCTGAAGAGCCTTAAACGGAATGTACGCCATTGTTCTCTCTGTCCCCTAGGCCAACCCAAACTGCAACTCATCGTATTCCGTTTTCACTTTAACAGACTCGCGCTGGCCCCGCAACCGCCTTGATACTATCTTGTCTGTAAATGTCATCACCAACACGTCGCTGCCGTCCGGTGACTTCACTCCCCGGGACTTCATTTCCTTCTTACTCTCCATCTGCAAATACCCTTTATCCTGATTATACCGCGTAGCCAGCAAGTCCGTTCTTAGCTCGTTGATATTCGGTATCTCTACCGGCCCATCCTCAAGCCATTCTTTGCACCTTCCATGCGATTGCGCCCTCGTATTGGCGTATTTCCTGCTCCCATCGGGATTCAGGTCCAGGGCGGTATTCGCTCCATTATGAGGTCTAACCACTCTGCCATACCCGTTTCTCGACAAATAGTCGTATATCGGGCCTCCAAGACCGCCTACATCGACATACAGCCGGTCAAGTTCCCATTTCTCGATGTATTTACGGGCCATCTCCACCAGGGCCGGGGCCTTCATCCCTCTAAAGTACTCAATGTTCTCGAACCGGCGTCCTACACGGTGCCCTATGCCCGTTCTGTCGCCCTTCTTATTGCTGCCCGCAGGGTCCAGAGCACCCACACGAACGTCCCACTCCACGTCCATCATGTCCGGCTTGGGCAGTCTTGCTCCATCAACTATCTCGGCGTCGAAATACGACTCCTCGCCGCTCTGCTGGAACGCCTCGTCCAACGTACACGGATATTCCTGCCTGAACAGCCAGTCGCTACCCAGTTCTGACCGCTTCAGTTCAAGCCAGTACATCTGGTCTTTACTGAGATTAAACTCCTCTTTCTGCTCCTGTATCAGGGTCTCGTAAGGACTCTCGCGTATGCCCCAATTAACAGGCGGTGCCTGTCGGTATTCGTCCTGCCAGTACCACGGCGTAAAGATTATCTGATATTCGCCTTCCCCTTCCCGTGCAGCCATGCAAAGCTCATAGAACTTCCCGTGCGGACCGTTACCCGTACTCTCAAGAATTACTTCCGTGCCTTCCGATAGAGTGCCAGTTGGGATACTCTGCATGATGCCACCGAAATGTTCATCAGCGTTCAGCCAGAATCCGACTTCTGATCCATGGAAATAATGGACCGTACCGCCTCGTCCCACGCCTTTAGTTCCTGCCGTTCCGACGTAGTAGGTGCTCTTGAGGTTTCCGAAAGACAGTTCATTAACGCTCGCAGCCGTTGTACTTGGTTTGAACTCACCATCTGACTCGTCATAGAACATCCTCGTTATCTTAAACAGTTTCTTCGTAGTGTCCTGGGCATGACTCAGTACGAACGCGTTCACACCCTTACGGTGGCTCACCCTATGGTAAAACCGGCCAGCCACATAGGTTGAACATCCCATCTGACGGGCCTTGCATACAAGCGCTCTAATCCTACCGATCTTTTTATATTGAGCCTCAAGAGCAGCATGAATGTGAAGCTGTGCACGGTTCAATTCAAACGGGACTACACCCCCGCCCTTGCTGAGTACACGCAGTAGATTCTTGGCATAGAACGGGAAGTTCTTAGACATTTTCAGTCTAAGTTTCCGCTCACCCTGAAACCGTTCTTTAGGGATTATTACGGGTTCTAGCTGGGTTATTGGGAATTTATTGGGCAACCCATCGCCTCCACTAACGCATGAGACAGTCCCTCAATAAACTCTTCGTTCCGCTGCCGGTAGTCTTCCACCAAGAACTTATGTAGATCTTCATTTC
>SDBT01009427.1_pt1 | contig 15830 bp, 8 predicted proteins | sample 2277101 | NCBI WGS metagenome assembly SDBT01 (sample SAMN10404973, study PRJNA504765) | marine sediment metagenome | isolation source: marine sediment core GS10_PC15, 103 cmbsf | place: Arctic Ocean: Southern Knipovich Ridge | collected 2010 | reverse complement strand
TGGGTCGCGGCACGGTCGAGGTGATGCGCTACGACGAGGATCCGAGCCCGTTCGTCTCGGCGTTCTACCGCCGGGTGCGCAACCCGGTGCTGACAGACGTTTCAGTGGACTGGGGCGGCCTGGCTGTGGAACAGCAAACCCCGGAGGTGATTCCAGACCTGTTCGACAACCAGCCGCTCACAGTCCACGCCCGTTACCACAGCCCGGGCAGCGCCTGGCTGACCATCCGCGGTTTCCTGGGACGCCGGCCTTTCTCGCACCGCGTCCCGGTCGATCTGCCCGAGCGCGCCGACCGGCCGGCCGTCGCCGCCATCTGGGCCAGGGCGCGGATCGCCGGGTGGATGGACGAGGAGACCCGCCGGCCGGGAAGCCGCAAAGCCGAAATCACCGAGCTGGCCGTCGCGCACTCGCTGATGAGCAAGTACACCGCGTTCGTGGCCGTGGATCACGAACGCATCGCCAGACAAGCCCGCGAGCCCCTCATCCCGGTGGCCCAGCGCCTGCCCCTGCCCGACGGGGTCACCCGTCGCGCCCTTGGCTGCCTGTCGCGCAGGTTCATCCCGCCCGGAGACCCGGTCATCTCGGTGGCTGCGCCGGCCGACGCCCGGCGGGTGACCGCCTACTTCCCGTTCGGCCTGGTCAAGGAGCTGCGCTTCGACGAGCAGCGCGACCTGTGGCGCGGCCGCTTCCTGGTTCCGGCTGGCATCCCGGACGGACAGTACGCCGTGCTGGTGGTCATGGAGCTGGCCAACGGGCTCCTGCTGCACCACCAGCAGTTCTTCGCGCTCGACTCCCAGGCCGAGGAGTTTTTTGTGGACCTGAACTCTGACACAATCACGGCAGGTGGAATATTGGAGATCCGCGTGGACGCGGTCGAGCCGGCGGCCGAGGTATACGTGGACTGCCCCCTGCTCGGCTGGGAGCGCTTCACGCTCGAGCCCGACGACCCCGAGGACAAGGTGGACTGGTCGGGCGAGTTGGGCGTGCCCGAGGACGCCGAGCCGGGCCGCTACGAGGTGCTGGTTGTGGTGCGCGACCGGGCCGGCAACCGCCTCGAAGAGACCGTGACCATCTTCGTGGATTCGGAGAACTCGTGATGTATTTTCTATTGATCTGCCTCCTTTCCGTGGGTCATCCCGCCCCGTCGATCCGCCTGGCCGCCCAGCACACCTTCACCGGCGAGGTGCGCGGCATCGCGGTCTGCGGAAAACGCGTCTGGGCCGCCACGGGCGGCGGCCTGGTCGTGCACCGTCGAACAGACGGAAAACACCTGTTCAAACTCACCAGCGCCGACGGGCTGCCCGGCAACAGCCTGAAGACAATAGCCTGCCTGGACCGCGATCGGATCCTGGTCGGCGGCGAGTTCGGCGCCGCGGTCGTCAGCGCAAACCGCAAGGGCAAACCACGGGTGCGGACGGTCGACGGCCTTTCACGTCCCGACACATACTCGCCCGTGTTCTCGCTGCTGCGCCTCGACGACGGATCTTTGATTCTGGTAGCCCTGCAGCGCGGGCTGGTCCGCCTGGTACACGACGCGTCGACAGAAAGCTGGAAAGTCGAAGACCCTCCCGCCGGACCGGCCTGGTGGCACGCCGCCGCCTGCAACTCGAAAACCTGCGTCCTGGGCGACCTGGCCGGCACGGTGGCCCTGCTCGCGCGCTCCGAGCTCTTCCGCGAGACCGACTTGACCGATCCTACCCGCAGGCTGATCCTGGAAGGCGCCGTGCTGGCCCTCGAGCCCCTGGGCGACCGCTTCGCAGCCGCCACCGGCGAGGGCCTGTTCCTGATCGAGGACAACAAGCTCAGACCCCTCCTGTACGGCCACGACCGCGTCCGCGCCACCACGCTGGCGCCCGGCAGCGACAAAACCTTGCTGGTGGGCACGGCCGACGGGATCGTCTTTCGGCTGCGGGACGCGAGGTTGACCCCCGTGGCCCGCACCCGAAAGGGCAGCATCACCGCGCTCGCACAAGATGGAAAACGCCTGTGGCTGGGCATCGGCCGCGCCGGCCTGCACCTGGTTTTGGCCGGCGCACAGAGGCCGGGCAAGAGCCTCAAGACCAAAAACGAGATCTGCGACAACCACGTCACCCGCCTGACCCGCCACCGGCGCTGGCTGGTCGCAGGCACCTTCGACCAGGGCGCCTGCGCACTCACGAAAATGGGCTGGGTCCCCCTCCCCGATCTCCCCTCGCCCATGGTCCTGGGCCTGGCCTCGGACGGTCGCGACCTGTACGTGGCCACCTCCAACGGCATCGCCCGCTTCGGCCGCAGGCTCCAGCCGCGCCCCATAAACAAGCGCGACGCCAGGACGCTTAGGTGGCTGGCTACGGAGGGCGCCACCGGAGCCGCCGAGGTCGCGCCCGGCCTGGTGGCCCTGACCTCCCGCTTTGGCGTGGTCCGCGTCTGGCGCCGCAAGCGCGGCCGCACCCGGATCCGCTTCACCAACCACGACAAGGGCGCCCCCTGGAAGATGACCGGGCTCTCCTCGGCCGGAGGCGAGCTGTTCGCCGCCTCAGAGACCCAGGGGGTCAAGCGCCTGGGCCTGGGCCAGCTCCCCGGATGGCACCTGCAGGACCCGCGCCCCCTGACCGAGAACTGGGTGACCGCCATAGACGCGGTCGGCGCCGACGAGGTCTGGGTGGCCCTGTGCCAGCGCGGCGCGGTCCACGTGTCCGGAAAAAAATCGAAAAGATTCGGCAAGGCCCAGGGCCTCCCTGACGAACGTCTGACCGCAATCGCCGCGACCGGCCAAGGCGCCTTCCTCGGCACCCTGAACGGAATCGCCTGGGCCAGCGCCACCACCGGCTCGGTGCGCGCATTCGGCCTCCAACACGGCATCCCCGACCCCCGCTCGGCTTCGCTGATGCTCGAGGCCGACTCGCTGTGGGTCGGCACCGAGGCCGGCCTGGGAGAGTTCAAGGTACGCACATGATCTCGCCTGTCGCGTCCCCGGGCTTCCCCGGGTGTACGACGGTGGGACCGGCGGGGTAGGTGGTGGTGCGCCATGAACGAGGCTATCTTCCCTTGAACAGAGAGCATCGACGGGATTGTGGACTTGCCCTGGGGGCTGGATCTGTGCAGTGGTTCCAACATGGAATATCAGGAGCATGAAGCATGTTCGCGGAAGAGCAGAAAAAGCCCTTTGTTGTTTCTATAAGCTTCAGGAGTCCAGTTGGATAGGTGGGTGGCACCTTGCCTTGCTGCCTTGCTTTCCTCGCAAGTTGTAAATAGACTCCTGCGGTATGGGACCTGTCTCCGCCCGCGTAGTTAGCCTGTTCGTGATCACCACAGCCTTGTTCCATGCGCAGGTGCGGGCCGAGGAGTATTGCCTGGATCTGCGCTTCGAAGGACCGCGGGGCGAGGTATGCATAGTTCCCGTGTTAAATTCGAAGACAGAGTATTCCATGCGCATGAAACAGCCGAGACGACGCAAGCCGGTCGCGATCCGGGTGGGGCTGGTCGAGGGTGAAAGTCTCGATCTGGATAGGGTGGGGACGCTCGATCTGGCGCGGGAGGTGCTGGTTTGGCTGCCGGTGAGCCGGAGGGACGAGGGTCACACCCTGATGTTCGTCTATCGGATCAAGCCGGCCCGCTGGGATCAACTGCCGGTGCGCTGGATGTGCCGGCGACGTTGTACGCTTCAGCACGTGTCCTACCAGACCACCGTCAAGGGCGGCCCGCCCAACACCCGGGTTTTCTACGAGACGGTAGTCGACGGGCAGCACCTCAAGTCCACCTATTCCTGGGACGGCAAGCGTTTCAAACCCCTGGAGATCGAGGAGCCCCTGGGCCGGGATGCGCTCACCCGGGGATACCAAGAGCCTCCATTGATGCCGGTGTGCGAGCGGACCCCCCAGGTCCGCGATGAGATCGTAAAAGGAGCCAAAGTTCCCTGTCATCAGATCGGGCCCGATGCGCTGGCCGGGATCAGACGCCTGAGCCTGGATCGCAAGGATCTTACGCAACTAAAGCCCGGGGACTTCTCCGGGCTTTCAGAGCTGACCAGCCTGGACATGGCACACAATCCCCTAGACGGGCTACCCGCCGGAGTGTTCGACGGTCTATTCAAACTACGCTCGCTCAACTTCCAGGGCTGCCGCTTCACCACCATCCCCGAAGGAGTCTTCAAGCATCTAGGATCATTGAAGGATCTCTACCTGAACCACAACCGGCTGGAGAACCTGCCTCCGGGCGCCTTCGAGGGCCTAAACTCCTTGAAGTTCCTAAGCCTGAACCACAACCGGCTCGAATCACTGCCCCCCGACGTCTTCAAGCCCCTGCCCAAGCGCTGCAACGTCTACCTGAGTAACAACAAGGCTCCGCTGTAACGCACATTCTAGGCCAGCCCGCACTCGCCGTCGGCGGTGGCGGCGCTCAAACCTTACGGCTCTGTTGATGATTAATATTCTGGCCATCAATGGAGGTTTATGGTTAGAATATTAACCATTATGGCAAGAAAAACCACCGTCCAACATCCAGCCCTGAAGCGGATCCTGGCCCAGGTCGGCGAAAACATCCGGCTGGCCCGGCTCCGGCGTGGATTTTCGGCCAAGCTGGTGGCCGAGCGGGCCGGTATGTCTCGCACCACCCTGCGGGCCATCGAGCGGGGTGAGCCCGGCGTCACGCTCGGGGCCTACGCCAACGTGCTCCACAGCCTGGGGCTCCACGAGGACCTGGCGCTCATCGCCCGTGACGACGAGCTCGGCCGCAAGCTCCAGGACGTCGAGCTGCCCACGCGCAAGCGCGCCCCGAGGAAGGCCTCGTCATGAGCGCCCAGGATATGGGGCTGGCCTTCGCCATGACCCAGCCGTCGATGATCTCCGACCGGGCGCGAATCAGGAGACTCCATGGACTTCGTAGGCACCACCATCCTGCTGGCCGGCTGTGCAGGCAGCGCCTTGGTCTGGATCACGCTCGCCGTCATCGTCATCGTCATCAAACACTACATAAAGAAGCACAAGGAGGAGCGGGAGGCGAAGCTCTCGAGCTACCGGCCGGAGCAGGAGTTCGACCAGCGCCGTTATGCTGGCGAGTCGGCGACGTCTAGCTCGCGGCAGTTGTTGAGCGCCGCCTTGGACACTATGCCCATAGCGCTTCCGCCGCCGACCACAGGCTCCCTGGCCGATCGGCGAATTCTGGTAGCCGACGACAGCAAGACCGTTCGGCGTATGATCACAATGCTGCTCGAGCCGGAAGGCGCTGAGGTCCAGCGTGCCTCCAGCGGCAGCGCCACATGGCTCCTGCTCCAGCAGCAACGCTTCGATCTCCTGTTGGTCGACGAGTCGCTGCCGGAGATCAACGGCTACCGCATACAGGAGAAGATACAGCACGACCCTGGCGTGGACTACGTGCCGACGATCTTGCTCACTCCCCAGAAAGGGCCTTCCGAGCCGCAACGAGTTGCCAGCCTGGGCATTCGCCACACCATCTCCAAGCCATTCGACAGCGAGCAGTTGATCGAGACGATCTCGCTAGCCCTGGAAGATCGGGCGGCTACCGCTCCCGCCAGTCCGGCCTGTCCGGTCTGCGAGCATCCGGTGGAGCAAGGAGTAGAGCGATGTCCGGCATGTGGCGCAGTCCACCATCCGGAATGCTGGCAGCTGAACGACGGCTGCGGGAACTGCGATTTCCGATTCTGAGCACTCTACCCCACCGTGCTGAGGGAGTTCTATACCGAGATGGCCGGCGTGATCCGCGAGGCGGAAGGGCTGATCTTCGGCCCTCCCTAGCCGGCGCTCCAAGAAAATCAGGCTCTTTTCGGGAAATGACCGGATGGCACGGTTCCTTCGCTTCCTGGTGCCCGTCCATGACCGGCAGCAGGGTGACCCTGGACGAGTTGATGCGCACCTGAGGGGATGAAGTCGACGTTTTGGTCGAACCTCGACAAGAACGTCGAGCAAGGAGCTTCCCTCTCGGTCCGATAGAGGCCTCCTGGTCAAGAAAATCCAAACAATTCGCTCCCTCCGTGCGGCATGGTGGCCGGGCACGGTTCTTGAATGGACGAGGTCACGCCCGTGTCTTCGACGATTGACAGGCCGGGTCGAGAAAGGATGGTGATCATGAGAGCACTGTGGCACACAGTGACGGTCGTTGGAGTATTCTGCTCGAGCCTGCTCCTTCCCGACTCGCACGTCCGGGCCCAGCCCGCGACGCTGGATCTGAAGCCCGGAGAGATACAGCCGATCGGGCGGCACCCGAAGAGAACCATCAAGGAAGGAAAGAAGAATCTCCGCTACTACGTCCTGGACAGCGGAAAGGATTTCCGCCTCAGGATCGGCGGACCGACCTCGGTGGTCCTGCTGGCCCGCGGGTTCGAGAAGGGCAAGATGTCATTCGCGCTCGACCTTGACGGGAAGCAGAAGGGGGAAGCCGGGTTGGAGGTGGTGCGGAGGGTCTCTCGATCCATCTACTTCGAGGTTCCCCAGGGTACTCACCAGCTTACCGTGGTTCCCTCGACGAAGGTAATGGTTCGCCCCAGGAAGGTAAGGCGCCGGGCCAAGCCGGGAGATCTGGTGGTGGCCTGGAAAGAGGCGGTTCCGCCTCCGGCGCCGGTCCAGGCGGAAGACACGGCCAAGGACACCCCGCCTCCGGCGCCGGTCCAGGAGGAAGACACGACCACGGAACCCCCGCCTCCGGCGCTGGCCGAGGAGGAAGGCACTCCCAAGACCACTCCTCCACCGGCGCCACCGGGCGAAATGGCGGGCGCGGCCAGGGAAAAGATCGCGGAGCCACCGCTCGAGGAGGAGAAGGCCCCGTACCTGGGGATTGGCCTGGTGCTGGACCTGATGATCACCGCGGGCAAGCCCTCGAACACGTCCCTGGGCTCGGGAGAGACCTTTCCCAGCGGAAATCACGGCATTGGCGTTCCCCTCCTGCTGAGCGTCAAGGGCTACATTCCTGCCGGGCAGATGCTTGTCATCTCGCCCGGGCTCGAGGTGGGCTGGTGCCGGCTCTGGGGGGATGGCGGCATGGACCTCCCCAACGACCCGGACTTCGGGAGCTTCAGCTACTCCTGGACCATCGACAGCCTTCCGCTGTTCGTCGGGGTGTCACTCGTGCTGAAACCCCTCCAGGACATCCCCCTTTTCGTGGCGGTGGGAGGCGGCGTCGCGGTGCTGTACGCCTGGGCGCAGTCCACCTATGAGAAGGAGGGACAGGAACCGGTGACCGACGCGGTGCAGAGCGATTGGGGCGTGGGATACTACCTGGGCGTCGAGGCGGCCTACGGGCTCGGCCCGGGCCGGATCACCCTGGAGTACCGCCACTCCAGCGCCCGCACGGATCTCCAATTCGGGGACATCTACGATGGCGGCTACAACCAGCAGCCGGGAGACCTTCAGGGCAGCAACATCATGCTGGGGTACCGCCTGGATCTTCCCTGGTAGCGAAGCGTGTCCGGATCACACTGCACAAATCGATGGTACAGAGGAGGAAGAATCATGAAAGCGTATCGAGGTTTATTGGTCGCAGCGGCCCTGGCGGTCTTCCTGGCGGGCTGCGCGGATCAGCCGTTTACGGTGGACGTGCCTATCAGGGTCGTGGCGATCCACCCGGCCGGATCCGGTGTTCCCCGTGACATTCAGATCGAGGTGACCTTCAGCGAGGACGTGGTGGAATCCACGGTGACCGACGGGGCCAACTTTTTCCTGGAGGACATCACGGATGCGGACAACCCGGTTCTGGTGGAAGGAACGATCACCTACGATGCTTCGGATGTCTTCAAGGCGACCTTCCAGCCTTCGGACCTGCTGGTGTACTCCACCGAGTACCGGGTCACCCTGACCACGGGCGTTCTGCGGCTGCGCGATGACGGGGCCATGCCGGTCCGGGTGACCGGCACCTTTCGCACGCTGGACCCGCCGCCGCTCAGGCTGGTGGGCAGCAATCCCGGCCCGGACAGCATCGGGGTGCCGCTCGAAAGCGACATGGTGCTCACCTTTTCCGAGCCGGTCGACTGCGCCAGCGTGGAGGCCGGGATCGCCGTGGTGGAGATCTTCGACCCCCATCCGCACACCGGCCCGGGCCAGCGGGATGTCGCCGGCACATGGTCGTGCTCGGAGCCCGACTCGATCAACGTGGACACCTGCGACGGCAACGACCACTGCGTGGTGACCTTCACGCCGACCGAGCCGTATGAATATTCCTCCGAGGTGACCGTGACCCTCACGGGCGGCACCCGGGAGGACGGCGCGGTGGAAAGCCACCGGGCCACGGACTTCGGAGGACAGCTCCCCGAGGACGTGGTGATGACCTTCCACGTCGAGGACCCCCCGCCCTTCTACGTGTCCGAGACCCTCCCGGGGGCCGGCACGAATGGGGTGGCCCGGGCCAGCCAGATCCTGATCTCATTCAGCGAGCCGGTGGAGTGCGCAACGCTCCCCGACAACCTGCTGATCGAGGAAACCCTGGACGCGCATCCCCGGCTGGGTGCCGAGGCGGGCACCACCCGGCAGGTGACCGGTACCCTGACCTGCAACCCGGCGCCCGAGGGCGACTACCTCTGCGGCGACGGCGGCATCGACGACCCCTGCGTGGCGACCTTCGTACCGGACGCGTCCTTCGAGTGGTCGTCCACGATCACCGTCACGCTGCATGGTGCACCCTACACGCCGGGGCAGGCTCCCGCGGCCCGGACGACCGAGAGCACCCGGGCCACCAGCTACGGCGGGAACCTGACCGATGACGTGATCTACTCGTTCCGGATCAAGGATCCCGCGCCGCTGCTGGTCTCTGCGGTGAATCCGGGGCCGGGAGCCGAGATGGTGGACAGGAACACGATGTTCGCGTTCACGTTCTCGGCCGCACTGAACTGTCCCACCGTCAACGACGTCACCGTGGTGGTCACCGAGACCCTCGACCCGGTTCTCGGCGGCGGCACTTCCACGCTTGCGGGGACGCTCACCTGCACGCAGGGCGACCTGACCGTGACCTTCGATCCGGGCACGATCCTCAACTACTCTTCGCTGATCGACGTGGTCCTGAAGGGCGGGTTGTTCGATGCCGCTTCCTATCCCGACCACGCCATCGAGAGCGCGGTGGCCACGAGCCGGGGGGGCCAGCTCCCGGCCGATTTCGCCTACGGCTTCATCGCTCTGGACCCCCCGCCGCTGTATGTGATCGGCACCTCGCCGGCGGCGGGGTCGATCCGGGTGGCCACCGACGCCGACATAGAGATCACCTTCAGCGAATCGCTGGACTGCTCGACGATAACGGCTGCCGCGTTCACGGTGAACGAGCAGACCGATGCGGGCGGAAGCATCGCCCACACCGGGACCATCACCTGCAACGCCGGAGACCCGGTGGTGGTGTTCGACCCGATCCTGGAGTTCCAGCTCACCTCCCAGGTGACGGTGGCGCTGGACGCCGGCATCCGCAGCGCCCGCGGAACCAGCCGCGGAGGTACGCTCGGAAGCGACTTCGTCTTCACTTTCTCCACGGCGGACCCGCCGCCGCTCCTGGTGGTCAGCACCTCTCCCGGAGGCTCCCAGGACAACGTGTCCGCATACACGGACATCGTGGTGACCTTCAGCGATGAGGTCGATCGCAGCTCCCTCGACCCCTCGACCTTCGTGGTCGAGGACATCTCCGATCCCATGAACCCGGTGCCCGTCGAGTGCGGGGTGCCGGACGGAACCTACGAGTTCTCCAGCGGCGACGCCGTGGTTGCCTGCGACCCTCCAGGCAGCTTCGAATACGACGCCACCATCCGGGTGACGCTCACCACCGGCATCCACAGCGTCATCGCCACCTCCGGGGGCGGACGCCTGCCTTTCGACGTGGTCTGGGCGTTCGACGTCATCCCGGTGCCGCCGGTCGAGGTTGTGGAAATCGTCCCCCATGACGGCTCCCAGAACGCGCCGGTGTCTACCAACGTCTCGGTGATCTTCAACCAGGACGTGCTGGAGTCCACCATCGTGACCTACCAGGACCAGCGCCCGTGCGGAGCGGACGGGGACTGCCCGGGAGCCATCGCCTGCGGCAACGACAACCCGGGCTTCTGCGATCTGGATCCGGCCAACATCACCGCCTGGCTCAACCCCGGCGCAGGAAGCGACATCACCAGCCGCGTTGCCATCGATCTGGTCTCTTACGACGCCGGCACCTACATGGCGGTCTTCGGCCCGGTGGTGGATCTGACCGCGGGAATGCAGTACACCTTCACCATCCGCGGGGGCCTGAGCGGCGTTCGCGGGCGATTCGGGGCCTCCATCCTGGTGGCCGACTTCATCTCCCACTTCGCCACCGGCCTCAACGTGCTTCTGGGGACGACGATCCCCCGCGACGGGGACGCCGGCGTGGCGGTGTCCACGGAGGTGTGCGCCATCTTCCTGGAGGACATCGATCCGGCCACAATCACCACCGGAACCTTCGTCCTCACCTTCGACGACGAGTTCGGTACCCACCTCGTGCCGGCATCCGGGTTCACGTACGAGGGAGTGGATCCGGGCACACTGGAGCCGGATGGCACCGGGACCTACAACAACAACAAGGTGTGCCTGGTGATAGCAGAGGAGTTCTGGGACTGCCATCCCGACGCCCGGCCGCTACTGTACAACACCACGTACCAGGCCACCCTGGCCGACTCCATCTGCAATACGGACGGTTCGCAGTGCCTGGACGGAGGCTACGCCTGGACCTTCTCCACCGGCGGACCGCCCCAGGTGCTGGGGGCCTACGGCGAGAACGCCGTGGTCACGGTGGATCCGCTGGACGGCGGAATCGACGTGCCCGTGAACTGCGCCTTCCACGTCGTGTTCGCGACCGAGCTGGATCCGTCCACGGTGGACGGCGTGCGGCTGCAGATCCTGGACACCACCGGAACACCGGTGGCCGCATCGGTCTCCACCTCTCCGGATCTGCTGGAGGCGGTGATTACCCCGGACGCGATCCTGGACTACGCCGCCGCTTACACGCTGCGGCTTTCGGGAGGCTACGGCGGCGTGTTGCTGGCCGACGGATCCTACCTGGACGCCGACTTCCTGGCCTCGTTCATCACCAGCCCACCTACCTATGCATACATCTCGCCTCCCCAGGGCGAGGATCTCTACATGACTGCGATGATACCGATCGTGTTCTCCCGCGCCATGCACTTCCCGTCCCTGACCGAGCAGAACATCTACTCCATCGACAACACCGACGGGCTCACCATGCAGGGAGTGGTGGCGACCAACAGCGGGGACCTGGACAGCTGTATCCTCTCGCCCGTTCCGACCTTCCTCAAGGACCACGACATAGATATCGTGGTCTCCACCGGGGTACAGGACTTCCGCGGCAATCCGCTGGCGTCCGAGGCCCTGGCGAACTTCCCCATAGTGGGCGAGGTCTCCGCCGGCACCTCGCGCACCCCCGACACGCTCTTCGCATCGAACGTGGCGCCGGCGAACGGGGCCCAGGTGGCCGGGGACCAGGAGTTCGTGCTGACGCTGATGGTCGGAGCCCACATCCGAGACCGCATGCTGCCGGCCACGTTCAACAGGTACACCATGGAATTCCTGGGGACCGGCGGGGCCGCGGGCTGCACCGTCGAGATGTTCGGAAGCACCAATGTGTACAACATCGGACCGGCGTTTCAGCCGGACTCCGTGATCATCCGGGCCAACCTCTTGTTGCGCAGCGGCTGTGGATACCGCCTGACCTTGCACCAGGACCAGTTCGCCAACATCTACGGCCTTGCGAACGAGGATCCGCCCATCGTCATGGACTATGTCGGCGAGGATGTGCCGCCACAGCTCTTGCCGGCCGATATCCACGTCGACTCGATTGGCGGTGCCGATGTGCCGGCCGACGGGTTGAGCGATGTCTGGCCCCGGACTTCGGTGTGGGCGACATTCAACGAGAACATGGACCCGGCATCGTTCTCTGCGGCCACTTACACCCTGGTCTGCGGCGGCAATCCGGTGGCGGGCACCATCTCGGCGGAAGGGACCCTGGCGATATTCAAGCCGCTGGTGCCTCTGTCTGGAGCGGACTCCTGCACGGCCACGATTACCGGAGCGGTCACCGACCTGGCGGGCAACCCCATGGGCTCGACCGTCGCCGCCAACTTCACCGTGGAGTCGGACGCGCCAACGGTGGTGGCCACCAATCCCGCCAACGCGCAAGCCGATGTGCTCGTCTCCACAGGCGTCTCGATCACCTTCAGTGAAGAAGTGGATCCCGCCACCCTGCTCGGCAGCACGGTCGCGGCGACCGGCACGGTCCGGCTGGTGGAGCAGGCGACCCTGGCCGAGGTGTATGGCTGCATCTGGCCGGGCCCGGTGCCGGAGGAAGTGATCTTCAGCCCGTTCAGGGATCTGCAACCAGCCACGACCTACGACATCACGGTCACGACCGGCGTTGCCGACTTTGGCGGAACGCCCGTGCCGGCGGACTTCACGGCTTCGTTCACCACCCAGTAGAAAACGTGCCCAAAGAGCCGGTTACAGGCGAGTAGCTGAGCAGATTTCGACCTCTCGGCTGTTGGATGTTAGACTGATATCCACCATGGATCATGGGGAGCGACATGTCTGACATCCCAGCGGCTCCTGGTGCGGGTCGAACGGGCCGGCCGGGTGAGCGTGCATTTCGGCCCCCTGTAAACATGGACGGCCCTGGATACCTCCGCTTTCAGTGGCTCCTTCCCTCAGCGGTGATCCTGATCGGCGCCGCGGTGGGCGTCTGGGCCAGCTTCGAGCAGGGACGGGTCCGTCACGAGCTCGACCGGGCCTTCGAGGAACACGTCGAGTCCGTGGCCCGTCTGATATTCGAGGGCACGCGGGAGGCGACCGCCGCGATCGACGTCCTGTACGCCCTGTCGGAAGAAAGCCTCGCCTCCGCCGCGAGGCTGGCCGCGCGAATAGAGAGCAACCGGAAGCCCACCGAGGAGGCGCTGGCGTCCGAGGGCGTGCGGGTATGGCTGGTAAGGGCGGAGCCAGAACGGCTGGTCGGCGCCTGGGGCCCGGTCGAACAGGACTCGCGGAGGGCGTTCGTCCGTGAGATCCTCGATGCCGAGCCTTCCGAGATCGTGGAGTGGGGCCAGGCCCGGCGCCACGGTCTTTACTGTGCGTATTTCCGGATGGATCCGGAGACGGTCGTGGTGTGCAAGGACGGGAAGGAGCTCGCCCGGCTTCGTCGCGAGACGGGCCTGGGGCCGTTGCTGGTCGAGGTCGCCAGGAAGGGCGTCGTGTACGCCGCGATCCAGGATTCTTCCGGCATTCTGGCCAGCTCCCCCGGCGCCCGGCTCTCCCGGTGGGACGACGACCCTCACCTCGCGCGCGCCCTGGAGGCAAAACAGCCGCAGATGGTTTTCAGGATCCTCGACGATCCAGAACGGCCGCTGTTCGAAGGAATCGGCCCTTTCCCGCTCCCTGATGGAACCGTGGCCGTGCTGCGGGTCGGCGTGGACGCGTCGCACCTTTTTGCCGTCCGCGAGGGGCTCGACCGGCGACATCGGTTGCTGCTCGTCGTGGTGGTCGCGCTCGTGCTGGTGTCCCTCTTCGGTACCTGGCTGCTTCGCCGGCGCGAGAAGCGCAGGATCGAGGCCGAACAACGGCTCGCGGCCCGCGACCAGGAGAGTCGTCACTGGCGAACCATCGGCCAGATGGCGTCCACGGTGGCCCACGAGGTGCGCAATCCCCTGAACACCCTCAAGATGGTGGCGCAACGCCTCGGCCGCGAGTTCCAGGTGCAACAGGCCGAGCGGGACGATTTTCACGAGCTGCTGAACACGCTCCAGGGCGAGGCGGATCGCGTCAACGCCGTGGTCTCCGATTTCCTGGACCTCGGCCGCCCGATCGTCCTGGAGGAGGAGACGGTTCCGGCGTCCAGCCTGCTCCAGGAGGCCGCGGTTCCGCTTCGTCTCCGGGCTGAACAGGAAGGCAAGCGGCTGGTCGTTCAGCCCGCCGGTGAAGGTTATCTCCGGGTCGATCGAAGGCGTTTCGAGCAGGTCCTGTCCAACTTGACGAGCAACGCTCTGGATGCGGTTCAGGAGGGCGGAACCGTGAGAGTGACCGCCGAGGTGAAGGACGGCGGATTACACCTGATCGTTGAGGACGATGGCCCGGGCATGGACGCCGAGACGCTGGACAGGATCCAGCATCACTTCGTGACCACCAGGGCGAAAGGAACCGGCCTGGGTCTCTCGGTCGCCAGGCGACTGGTCGAGGCGCACGGCGGCAGGCTTGCGCTGTCGTCCGAGCCGGGTCGCGGCACGCGTGCGGAGGTCTTCCTGCCCGCCTCCAAAGAAAGGAAAGGATAACGTGCCAGGTGAAGATGCCACCATCCTGCTGGTAGAAGACGACGAGCCCCAGCGCAAGACCCTCGCAGGCTTCCTGCGCAAGCGAGGTTTCACCGTTGTCGAGGCAGCCTCCGCGCGACAGGCCGAGCGACTGGCGGGCGAGCGGGAAGTGGACCTGCTGCTCACGGATCTCAGGCTCGGGGGGCCCGACGGCATCGCCCTGCTCGAAGCCCTGAAGCGCGGCGCTCCGGATCTGCAGGCCCTGGTACTGACCGCCTACGGGACAGTCGAAGACGCTGTTCGGGCCATGCAGGCCGGCGCGTACGACTTCGTCTCCAAGCCGGTGGACCTGGACCGGCTCGAGGCCCTCATGGACAAGGCCCTGGAGCGGGTCCGGCTGGCGCGGGAGAACCGGAGCCTGCGCGAGGCGGTCAAGGCCACCGGGGCCTTCTCCGAGCTGGTAGGCGAGAGCGAGGCCATGCGCAAGGTCAAGGATCTCGCCATCAAGGTCGCGCCTTCGCGGGCCTCGGTGCTAATCCTTGGCGAGACGGGAACGGGCAAGGAGGTGCTCGCCCGGGCCATACACCGAAACTCCCCGAGAAGAGAGAAGCCCTTCGTGATGGTCAACTGCGCAGCGCTGTCAGAGACCCTGATCGAGTCCGAGCTGTTCGGTCACGAGAAAGGCGCCTTCACCGGTGCGTCCGGGGAGAAGGAGGGGCGATTCGAGATGGCGAACGGCGGCACCCTGTTCCTGGACGAAGTGGGCGACATCCCGCTCTCGTTGCAAGTGAAGCTGCTGAACGTTCTCCAGTCGAACCGCTTCGAGCGAGTCGGGGGGACGAGGACGAGGGAAGTGGACATTCGCCTCGTCACCGCGACCCACCGGGATCTCGAGAAACTGATAGAGGAGGGCAGATTCCGCGCCGATCTCTACTACCGCCTGAACGTGGTCTCCATCTCCCTGCCGCCGCTCAGGGAGCGCGTCGGGGACATCCCTCTGCTGGTGGAGCGCCTCGTTCGCAAGCACACCGATCTATCCGCCGCTCGGGTGGAATCGGTCGAGCCCGAGGCGGTGAAGAAACTCGCGGGCTGGCCCTTTCCCGGCAATGTGCGCGAGCTCGAGAACTGGATAGAGCGTGCCGTAGTGCTGGCCGAAGGTTCCAGGCTGACCCTGGACGACTTCCCGGCGCAGCTTTCCGGAGCGCCCTCCCCTGGTCCCGCAAGCGCCAGCGGGGGCCTCGAGGAACGAGTGGCACAGCTCGAGACGACGCTCATCCGGGAAGCGCTTGCACAAAACCTCGGCAACAAGAGCGCAGCTGCCCGGGAGCTGGGAATCACAGAGCGCGCCATCCGCTACAAGATGAAGAAGCACGGGCTCGCATAGCTCGACCAGGACGTCGAACGAGGCTCGACGAAAACGTCGAGACAAGAGCCGGGACGCTTCGCGCAACGCCCAGGACCGCATACCGGTGGTTCTACGACGACCGCTCTTCGATCTCCGCGGATGCCTGGGCGCGCGGCCAGGTGTCCTTCACCCTGCCGACCCGCACGACCTTGTCACCCCGCGCCGCCGGCGGCTTCCGTTTCTACACGCACACGGATTCCGCCGACC
>SDBT01009426.1_pt1 | contig 15830 bp, 28 predicted proteins | sample 2277101 | NCBI WGS metagenome assembly SDBT01 (sample SAMN10404973, study PRJNA504765) | marine sediment metagenome | isolation source: marine sediment core GS10_PC15, 103 cmbsf | place: Arctic Ocean: Southern Knipovich Ridge | collected 2010 | reverse complement strand
TGGGAACCTTGCAACCTTTACTGTTAGTTCTGCGGGTGCTTTCAGCGCGGTTCTTGGCACCTCGGAGTTTGAATCTACCACCTTCGGGGCTTGGCCGAGTATGACCACAATTTCCGGCTCAGTTGTGTGCGTGGTTTATGAGGGTGTTGATATAGATGGATTCGCCAAGACATTCTTCATTGACGGATTACCCATTGCTATAAGCACTCAAAACAGTACAGATGTTACCGGAACCACTGCTACTGGTAATGGTAATATAGAGAGCTTGGGGAACTCTTCTGTAACCGCACACGGTCACTGTTGGGATACCTCGTCAGACCCGACCACCTCTGATAGTTCGGTGGATAATGGTGCTGCGGCTTCGACCGGAGCGTTTACATCGAGTATTACCGGATTGTCCGCAGGAACTCTTTACTTTGCTAGGGCGTTTGCTACCAATACAGGGGGTACGAGTTACGGTGCCAATGTCTCCTTTATAGCCAGTGCCCCTACGGTTATCACTCTGACCTGTGAAGACGTTGTCGGGGTTACTGCAACTGGCAGGGGAGACATCTTACATCTAGGCGGGTCTTCTGTTACTGCCCACGGTCATTGTTGGGACACTTCATCAGACCCCGATACTGGGGATAGTTTGGTTGACAATGGTGCGGCTTCGGCAACGGGGGGATACACATCTGCAATTACTGGACTAACTCCCGGTACAGTCTACTACACAAGGGCCTTTGCCACCAATTCCTCTGGTACAAGCTATGGTGCCAATGTCCTCTTCACCGCCGCTTTAGACAGAGCGGGGATTATCTGGATGGAGGGCTCTAACCTCAGGGGCTTTGACGAGAACGCCATTGAGGGCAAATATATCCGTACCGCCGATGTGGATGACACTCCAGTAAACGGAGAGACCGAGTTTCCTATATCTAGTAATTGGTCATTTGACCACGTAGCCGCTGCCGACCCCCATGTAGGTTATGTATTGGAATCTCTGTTTGATGCACAAACCGTTCTTCACGCAACAAGCGACGACACCCCTGTTGCCCTGACGGTCACCGAGCAAACTCTAGTCGGCAGATTGACGGGCGGCAATATAGCAGCCGTGGCCCTTGGGATTGCAGACAATAATGTTGCCCAGATAGACCATGCCTCCGTTGCCGATGACGATTATGCCAAGTTCACCCCCAGCGGCCTAGAGGGTAGGAGGTATCAGGAACTCGTCAACGACATCAGCGGTGTTATCAAGGCTACTGATGTTGAGGTATCAGAGCTTTCTACAGCCACCTACGATGATGTTCAGGATTATATGAACTTCAAGGGGGACAGGACGCTCCTAACCGGTGGGGATATCACCGATAACGGGGACGGCACTATCGCTGTAACTAGTGGTACAGCTTGGGCCAAGGCCACTGACTCTGATACCGCTGTGGGCAAGTTCTTCAATTTCTCTGCTGACAATAGCGTGGGTCTATCTGACCTGGCTACTAACTACATCTACCTTGACTACAATGGTGGAACTCCCCAGATGGTAGTTGCTACCAGTATCCTAACTCATGGTTTCAAGCAAGACCATGTGCTTGTGGGTACTGCTTTCCGAGACGGGGTTATCTCTCACTTCCACCATGTAGACACAGTGGGAATAGGACGAATGGGCAGAGTAGATATGCACCACAGGGAGGAGCACGCTGTCCATCGTGTAGATGGCATAGTCACTTCCTCAGTTGGAACTCGTAACCTTAGCATAACTACTGGAGTGCTTTATGAGGGCATTAGTAGGCATACTACATCTCCATTCACTACACCTAACTCGGGAACCGCCGATGATACCGAGGCTAATACACTGCACGATGCTGACGGGGGCTTTGCCACTACCGATGTAGGCAAGACGGTTCACAACACTACTGACGACACCTACGCAGAAGTGACTGCCTTTGTGGATAGTGGCGAACTCACTCTTAGTGCTGACATATTCATCAGTGGGGAGAACTACGACCTGGACTCATTTACCTACTGGTACACGACTGATAGCGGTTCTACGTGGACTGAGGTTAGGGGCGCTACCGCTATCAGCAATACTCAGTATAACAACATTGCCAGTGGGCTGGTAAACCTGACCGCCAACAGGTATGGTGTTCACTGGGTCTACATGGAAGTAGATGGTGAGCACTTCCATGTCCTTTATGGGCAGGGAAACTACAAAATCAATGAGGCTGAGGAAGCAACTCCCCCAAGCATAGCACCCAACATCGTTACTCAGTACTGTGCGCTGATAGCCAAGATTATCGTTCAGCAGGGGACTGATACTCTCAACATCATGTTCCCCTGGACTACAGTATTCACGTCTAGTTTCGCCACCGACCACGGCTCGCTAGGTGGGCTTGCTGACGACGACCATCTACAGTATATCAAGGATAGTGAGTTCACCGCTGCCGATGAGGTAATTGTAGGTACTGGCGCTGGAACCTTTGGTCAGGTGACTTTGGGTGCTTCCCAGTTCCTTGCCAAGAAAGCGGCTGGTGCTGCTACCAATGTAACTGCCACTGAGGCAAGGGCCATACTCAATGTGGAAAATGGTTCTACGGCTGACCAGACTGGTGCCGAAATGGTCACCGCGCTTGAGGCTCTGTCTCCCGGCAGTCAATTATCTCACGACCAACTAGATGATGTTAGCTCCGACGACCATCATGCCCAGTCCCACACTGCTGCCTCTCACAATGACCAAGGTGCCACGGGTGCTGAACTTGAGGCGCTTACGGATGGTAGTACAACAGCTTTGCACAATCACGCGGCTGCTGCCCCCGCCGCCCATAAAGATACTCACGACCCTGAAGATGGGTCTGATGCCCTAGATACGGCTGGCCCCAATGCGATACTGGAGGTTCAGGCCCAAGCTACCGGCACGTCCCACAGCCTGGCCCGCGCCGACCACGACCATGCCATCGTCCATGATATAACTGACAACTCGCTTGTCACAGTTGATGGGCCGACGGCGGGTGCCCCGGCCAGTGGCGAATATGCCAAGTGGACTGTCAATGGCCTGGAGGGTAAGTCAAAGGCTGAACAGCTATCCGACCTCAACGTGGCCGATGGGGCTGACGTTACGGGTTCCAATGCCCCACAGGCTCATAAGGCTGCCCATGAAGATACAGGTGGGGATGAGATAAGTGTCACTGCGCTTTCTGGACTCCTGGCCGACGACCAGCACGTATTGGATTCCGAGGTTATAGCGGTAGCCCTAGCCAAAGCAGTCTACACTACCAAGGGCGATATAACAGCCGCCACAGGTGCCTCGGCCCCCGCCAGACTTGGCGTGGGTGCGAACGACGAGGTCTTGACTGCCGACTCGACACAGGCAACGGGAGTGAAGTGGGCTGCTGCTGCCGGCGGCGGGGTTGATACCAGTGGTACTCCAGTAGATAATGACTATGCCAAGTTCACTGACGCCGATACGATAGAGGGCAGGTCATTTTCGGAAGTTAGGACTGACCTGAATGTAGCCAATGGTGCTGACGTGACAGGTAGTAACCCGCCACAAGCTCACGGGGCATCACTTCATACTGATATTACTCGGGAGTTGTGGTTGCCTGCCAACGAAGGTCGCGTCACCGCAGGCACGTCCATCAGTGATTTGACGTATGCCACTGTACGCGGGGATGCCAATGGGAATAACCCGGAAGTACAGTTGACTATTATCGTCCCTGATGATTTTGTCTCATTCGGTAGTGTCAAGGCGATATGGTATTGCAACACTGCTGCCGGTAATATGTTTTGGCAGCTGTCTGCTACCTACGCCGCTACGGGGCAAGCACGCAATACACATACCGATGCCCCAGCATTTGGACTTACTGCCGTCGGTGGGGCAAATATCATTATGGAGCAGGAAGGTGCTAACCCTTTGGCTCTGGCCAGCCTAGTTGCTGGAGACAGGTTGGGATTAAAGTTCCGACGCGCGGGTGCCGATGGGTCGGATACCCTCGATACCAGTATGTTCTTTCTCGGATTAGTGTTCACCTATACAGCGAATCAGTAGGGGAATGATGCTAGAAGTCCTATACTATAAATCAACAAAAGAAGTCCGGGGATGGTGTGCTGACCCTAAGCAGTTCGGTAACTTCACTGCTAAGAAGGGACAGGGGGTTGTGATTCTGGACTGCGACATCCCCGGCGAGAGCGACGTTTACACTGTAGACCTTGTGGCTCAGACGATACTCGGCAACCCTGATTATGTGGCTCCTGTGAGGCGCAACCTTGAAGCCGAGATGGACGAACTCAGGGCAGAGATGGGGAAATTGAAAAATGCTGCATGACCACGAACTCAAGATAGACTCCACAACTGACCACTTTGAACTCATGCGCGACGAGAATGGTCAGGCCATGTATCGCGTTGAAACTATTATCAAACAACACCGCGACCCCTTAACCTTTACTCAGGTTTCTTGGTTGGGGGGTCATGGTCAGCATGATATGAAGTCTGATGATATGTACTTCGAGGGGCAGAGTATTGATACAACCCAAGAAGGAAGAGTATTCTTAGGCCCGCTGATAAACGAAGTCAAAGAATCAGACGACACTGATTTGGACTCTGCTCCTGTGAAGTTTATGTGGAATCCTACTGTTGGTGAGCTTATCTGTGCTACTGGTGGGGAGATTTACAGATACGATGTCGGGTCTAATGGTAAGTGGACTGCCCAAGCGGGGTCTGCCATTACAGGGGTGACTGATTTGGCCATGTATAAGGGGGTTGCTTTTGCTGGGAGGGGGGCTTCTACGGCCTACGAGTACTCTACGGATAATGATTCGTGGACTACCTCCACCCTAACAGATAAGTTCGCCAACTACTTCTTGGTCTCCCCTGATTTGACAGGGCTGACTGAGGTGTTGTGGAAAGCCAAGACTCCCAACGAAGTAGCTAGGGCACAGACAGGAATCAACGGAGCTACCGGGGATGATGATTGGAGAACCCCTAACTTTGTTGGAGACACCACGGCTAACATTACTAATCTATTCTTACTGAATAATCAACTGATGATTGGCAGAGTTGATGGGCTGTGGCATCTTGATTCAGACGGCAACACCCATCAACAGAGACCCGATTTACTGGCTAACAGGTCAACCGATAACTTCAAGTACGTTACCGAGTGGCAGGCTGGGGTCTATCATTCTGAAATAGACGGTATGGGGGAGATTTGGTCTTACAATAACTACGAACCAATGGGGCCACTGTTTAGGACTGATGATATAGCCAAGAGGGGGGATATTGTTGGACTGGCCGCTGACAAAGATCATATCTATGTAACCATAGATGACGGTACAAACAGAACTATCTATAAGGGCAGGGAGGTCAGGAAGGACGGCGACCTTAGGTGGGAGTGGTGCCCGTGGGTGTTCTTAGGAACCAAGGGAAGCGCGGCGCTTGCTGTTGTCCAGCACTCCGCCAGCGATAGACGGCTGTGGTTCGGGTATGGTAATTCTACTGCGTATGTAATCTTATCAGACAACCCGACAGATGATAGCGCCGCTCGGTTTGCTCCCTCAGGTTTTGTCAGGATGAGTTACGACTTAGGTTCAGACCTGATAAACGACAAGCTCTGGCAGTCAGCGGTCTTACAGGTAGTCGGTGGAGCATCGGGTGAGACAGTACAAGTAAAGTACAGAAAAGACACCGACACAGGGAACGGTACTTCTATTATAGCCGCCGCTGCTACCAATGGAACCTTTGAGACCAACTTCTCTTCGGCCCTAACCTCAAAGAGGATTCAGTTTGAGCTTCATCTAGCTTCTGATACCTCTACGGCTACGCCTGAAGTTAGTTACTTCCAAGCTAAGGGTGTGGAGAAACCCACCGTAGTAAGAATCCATGAAGCTGTCTACAGGATGGGGGACAAACCTACTGATAGGGTCTCTACTCTTAGGGCTTTACTAAGAACGGCGGGGTCTACTACTAATCTGATACGGTTTGCTGACTTGAGATATGGGGACAGTACAGTGGACGGGAAGACATACGTGTGGTGTTCGATGGAACCCGGCTGGCCAAAAGAGGTCGAATCCGAGAGAATAAAGGGCAAACAACCCGAGATAGGAGTCCAAGTTAGGCTTCGGGAAGTGCAATATACCCTTGCGTAAGGAGGGGAACGATGGCTACGTGTCCCCGTTGCTGGGAAGACAGACGAATCAAGTTCCAAATGAGAATAGAGAAGTATTACCACCGTTGTCTATTATGCGGGCATAGAATACTGAAAGGACAAGAAGATGAACGCACAAGACCGGCTTGAGTTTGAGAAACTGCGCGACATCCTGACTGACTATACCAAGTTGATGGGAAGACTCGATGAGCGTTCTATCAACACCTATAATCTCTCAGAGAAGATGGAATCTCACCTGGAGAAGTCCAACGGAAGGCTCAGAAGGGTAGAGAATCGGTTTTGGTATATCTCTGGCGGGTTAGCCGTTGCCCTCGCCTTGGGTGGGGTAGCCCTAGCGTTGGTGTTCTAGCGATAGCAGTTCTCTTCGATGGCCATATAGATACCAAATGTTTTCTCATCGGCGTTGCTGTAAATCCATAATCCGCCCGTTCCGTTGGTGTGGTCAACATCATCCATATAGTCAATGAGGTAAAGGATAGTTTCGCAAATCTCTTTCTCATTTGGTATGTGGTCACCGCCGCCCCATGTCCACCCGAGCAAACGATAGATAGGCGCAACCCGCGCCGCAAACACCGGGGCGCGTTCCTGTAGTTCATCCTTTACATCCAGTAGTTTCATCCTTGCCATAACTCCTCCTAGTCCTCCTTGGGCGGCTTATATTTAGTGGCTACTGTCTCGGTACTGTAAACCCAGTCCGTCCCGCAGTTCAGGCAGCGGTGGAAGGTCTCGGTTTGTTTTTCGCCATTACTACCATCGGTAAAAAAGTACAGTGGTTTCGGGTGACGTTCGTGTAGTGTGTCATGTCCGCATTTCCCACAACCCCTGACTGACACATCTAAGTCCGCCTTCTCCCACACCTCGATGCTGTCACCCAACTCATCAAGACCCTTGCCGATGTCCGTGAAGCGTTTGTCAACCTCCCTTCTTAGTTCCTTGTCCTTCATAACCCCTCCTTATTCATACCCGCGACGCAACAGGAGCGCCATACAGCCCATCTAAACGACTTGGGCTACACTACTTGCCACACCTTTCGCATTTCTCGGGCTTGGCAGTGCCCCGCTTTATGTAATCCTCAATCTTACCAGCCGCTTCGGTTAGTTCCTCTACCGTGTATGTCGGCTTGGCCCTTCCGCGAAGCTGCTCCTTCGCATGATACAGTGCGTGTTCCCTTATGTCTCTGTTGTTCATGTCACTCCTATGCTCCCAATAGAGTAGTGGCCAATATAACACTATTAGCCCCCCGATTACTGTTATTGCCCATCCCCAAGGTTCCATTATTTACCTCCTAGCCTTGCTGCCCTGCGATATACTTCTTGCCCCAGTGGAAGTGCCCTTCAAGGAACCCAAACATATAGATAGACCAGAAGATACCGACCCCCAACCACCCCAACCATCTATAGATTGCCACACCAATGAAGAACCACAATAGCTGAATGACTATTGGTGCGGTGTGATAGATGTCCCTCCACACATAAGTCCACGGCCTGCCTGTCGTCCAGCCCCATATTAGCGTCTTATACCAGTCTGTCATGGTGTCACCTCAATAATGGGCCATACCTCAAACTCACTGGTGGTGTTCATTATGCGTTCGTAGCCGCCAGCCTGACTCGATATGGCGTATTCCTGGCCCTTTAGCCTGCCACGCTTGTAATGAATCTTGTAGTCACGGTCACCGGCCTCCCCATGAAGAGTAACGATACCACTGCCCACTCCGACTACTCCAAAGTCCACATCGGGGTACATACCATTTAGGTGCATCTCAACACAAATGCCCCGATTAGCTTCGGCGAATGTTCTGACGTGTTTGTACTTCATCACCCCCCTCCTGTGTCTTTGGTGTTAGTCTCTATCCCTGAGTAACCGTGTTACGCAATCCGCGAATGCCGCTGGTGTCCAGCCGCCCCGCTGTGGTATAGCTGTCGTGCAAACGTCCTCCACATCATCAGACACCCTGTAGCAAAACGAGGCCACCATAGGAATATCGTTGTCTCGGCAGACCTGAATCACCCGAGTCACTAATGGCGCTAACTCGTTGTCATATACCTGTTCCTTATCAAACTCCATCATCCCCCCTGTCTGGTGTCGTCTGGTGGGCTATACAGACTCGGGAACCGGTCTCACTTGAATATCCGTGAACGCCAGTCTCGCGGCAAGGAAGATGAGCGCCCAACCCTCGCAGCCCGCACTATAACGAGACGGAGCTTGGCAAAACCCTCACTCAACCGCCGTCGGTTTGCCCTACGGACTCTAAACTCAGTATCCATCACCCCTTCACCTTGACTCGCCTGAAGCCAGCCTCTTAGAGTCCTTGAACGTAGCGAGGGCCAGTTCAATGTGGGTGTCACGGCAGAACTCAACCACCATCCCACTCTTGGCCTTCTCCAGTAGTTTCTGACCTTCCTTGATTTTGGCTAAGTCAAGAACGAATTGCGCGCCCTCATTCCACACCTTCGCAAGTGCGGGAAGTACAGGCCATTTCTTGTGTGGGTTACCCTTGGCTATCTGCTCCTCTACGGTTGGTTCTCTGGTCTCGTCTGTCATTGGGGTGGCCTCCTAAATGTCACCCAGAACATGAATCCTATCGCCACCATTGCTAGGCCAACCACAATAACAATTGCTGTATTCTCGTCCATTATTCCTCCCCTGGTATCTTGCCCTCATTGGCCTTAGCTATCAACGCATCTATACACTGGTAGCAGCCCCAACGCTGTATCGCGTGCTCTGCTTTGTAATGGTCAGTACAGTGGGTTCTCAACCACTCAGCCACAGCCTTTAGGGTCTTGGTCTGTTGGGCTTTGGCTATTCGTCCGTGGAGGGGTTTCACACCTCTGCCATACTCAATGCCGAGCATCTTCTCAATGTCTGAGTCTGTCAATAAGCTCATGTCTACCCTCCCACTACTCTTATCTTACCACACACTCCACCGTTTGTCAAATGATGGGTCTCAGTGAATCGGGGATGTTTACCCAACTTTCCTTCAACATAAGTCAAGGTCTCTAATGTCCCGCAGGATTCACAGATTACCTCCACATCCTCACCGATGGGTTCCTCTGGTACAGACTCGTCATATTTTATATTTCTCTCAAGGACACAATCATCTAATGGGCAATCCAAACACAAGATTCTAGCCTCTTTACTAGAGGTGCCCATTGTAATACCATACGAGTCTAGTATTTTGCATCCTGTTTTCTTGTAGGGGATAGTGGTCACAAATTAGCTAACTCCATCAGGACATCGGCGTGGCATGGTTCGGGGGCACACCAGCAAACCAAGTCCTTACCCCGTAGTTCACGAACATCAAAGAGATTCCCGTCAGCACCAGCCCCGGTAACCCACTCGCGGTACTTCTCAATCACTTCAGCCCTGGTGCCATCCTTGCCGATAGCAAAGGGGTTCCCCCACTTAGAGGGTCTGCCCACATAGATTGCATCGGGCGGGATGGTGTCTGTGCGCGTGTTTAGTACCCTCATAGTCCTATTCTCCCCAGGAAGCGTTGCCATAGTGTGCGGGGTTTGTACTGTTCTTTGCTGGGCGGTGCGTCCCTCCACGCTTGGTACTGCTCGCGAGCCGATGGCCCCACCATCCGTATTGGCCCAGCCTTTGACTGAACAGGTGTAACGGTAATGTTGTGAAAACCTGGCCCCCACTCATCCATAACTATTACACTGGGGTTGTTCATATCATCGAGTTCTTTGGGGAGCCTGCCCTCGTTTATCCAATGCTCTGTCTGAATACAACAAAGGGCATTCCACGCCGCAGCCGCAAGGTGGTCTTCTACCCTTGACCCACTGAGATACTTGAACAGGTGCCTTATGGCAGAGTCCAGATACCTTGAAAGAGGTTGCCCCTTCTCCCAATTTCTATCCCCATATTTGACCGCGCCGTTGGCGAAATGAACCGCCAATCTATAGATAGCCTCTGGGGGCAAAAGGTCATAACGGCCCTTGCCCTCTCTGGTGTCTCTCACGCTACCAGTATTGAACTCTTGTCTCTTGCCGCTGTCTTCTACGTGGTTATACATCGTCCGTTTCCCACGGCATCGAGTTCCTTAGTAACCCAGTGTGCATCTCGCGCACACAATCGACGCAATCCATCCTCAGAGCTTCATTATGCGGGCAGAAGTCAATCAACCAGCGTGCCATTGCAAGACGCTCGTTTCTAATACGGGTCGAAACGGCCCTGTTTATGTCCCCTTGCTTGTAGGAATACGGACTACACATCATTCCACCTCCTTGATTCTTACTTCACCAGCATATTTAAATAGCTTTTCATCTCTCAGGAACTCTTTGATTGAAGGATACCTAGCTATCACTAAAGGATGATTCGACAGGATACATTTATCAGCATACTCTCCGATTAGAATGACAGGCTTTCCCGACCCTACAGCTACCCCCAGTTCGGCATACGACCCCTTATAGGGTAGGTCTTTCACAAACACACCCACATAACAGTCAGCATCCAAGACTCCCTGAGTGTCGTCTACTGCATATTGTGTAAGCATGGCTGTTCTACCCACTACATCGGGTGGTAGTTTATCTTCGAGTGTCCAGTCATGGGTTATGGTGTGGCCCGCATCTGTGAGTATCTTCATCACCTTACGCACAGCCGCTTTCTCTCCAAACTTTCCGGCTACATATATCCGCATCTATTTCTCCCCGTCGGGAATGAAGACCACCCATCCAGATTGAGGCCGACCTTCCTCTGGCGGGTAGTATTCAGAACCACCCCCCTCTTTTAGCGCCGCTAGCATCGCATCGGCTCCGGCTTCGTAGGTGTGTTGGGTGCTCTCGCTATAGCTAGTCCAGGGAAGTTTCCATCCCCCCGGTCTCCACCCACTCATCCGAACACATCCCCATTCTCTACGATTTTCTCATTTTCATAGGGGGCAAGCACGCGCCGGTACGCTTCCATTTGGGCGCAGGCGAGAACCCCATGTCGGGCATTCTGGTCGGTGTAATTCCTGTCGTAGAGCATTTCCCCAAGAATGGTAATCACGAAGTTATACTCCCCGTCTCTCTTTCCTGTCCCCGATTCTACAGCAGCTTGGATTTCCCCAGCTACTTTACTAATCAGGGGGTATAGTTCTTGGCGTCTTTCTTGTGGTATGTACGGCATCTTTCTCCTCCCACGGGGCTTTGCCTTCACAGTGCGAATCACCCTCGCCTATTACCCAATCCCAATACTCATAGCGACATTCGCGGCAGTTCATTCTCGGGTGTCGCCGGGTCAACGAATGCTTATGCTTGTCACAATGCGCTAACCACCACTCAGCCATCACCCTTAGGGTCTGGGCGATAATATCCGGCTCATTGCTGGCAATCATGCAGTTAGAACAGTTCTGAGAATACCATTCATCATGTACTTTGCAGTGGTAAAGTTTCAGTTCCCCGTCTGCCAATAAGCTCATCTCTTCTTACCCCCACTACCGTATAGTTTACCGGCGTATACGAATTTCCTGTTGATTATTTGCAACTGTTCGACCCAAAACCTGTCCCTGGAAAAGTGAACCAAGCTGAAACCCTGCTGCCAGTTGGGCCAACTAATCCAATCAGGGTTTAGGGTACACAAACAACCATTCTCCCACCACCCATAGACGCCAAACCTGTTCCTTTTGTAATAGCTCCCTAAACGGTGAGAGTGGCCGTGAATCCCACTACCACCATGTTTATCCGACATCCCCTTGGCGGTGTAGGCTGAGTGCGCCCTGATTATATCCCCGTGACTCACCATGAACCTGTCATTGACCATCACCACCTCGTCCTGAGCGACCCACTCAACCCCATTCTCTACTAGATTGTACTGGTACTCCACCGTGTTGCTGTCAAGGGACGCTACGGGCTTCCCATCGCCGCAGAGATACCTCCTAAGCCTGTCCTCGTGATTCCCAAAGAGCAGTATCTTCCTGGCGTCGGGGCAGAGGTTGGTATGCCGCTTGAACATAGCATCTACAGCATCCATGTCCTTCTGGAGTGTGTCGGTTCTAGCAGGGTTCTTATCAAACTTAGACAACTCATAGAAGTCTGCTATATCACCTATGTATAGGATGAGGTTGGGTTGCAGTTCGCCCAAGAATAACTCAACCTCCCTTAGGGCTCGTTGGTCTTGGAAGGGAATATGTAAATCCCCAATTACTGCTGCTGTTCCCTGAAAGTTAATCTTCATCTTTCACCTCCTCAAGTTCCAGCCCAAACAGGGCGCAAATAGAAAGTAGCTTGACATAGAGGAGGTGCGGCAGGTGCTCATCATCTGCGTGGTCATAGCATAGTTCGCCGGTTATCAAATACTTAACATCCCGCCTAGTCCCTGTACCCATTATTTCCCCTCCAATTCAGCAATCTCTTCTAGGTAATGTTGTTTCAATTCATCTAGTTCTTGAACGGTGAACTTCTTTATCTCTCTGGCTTCGGCTTCTAGTTCCTCGTCCGCCCCCGCACCATAGAGTTTGATTACTTGCCTTCTATACTCTAAGGGCATTCCGTGACGCAAGATATTACACGCCCTACATTGGGAGTGAACGCCCCTTTCCGAGAACAAATTAGCGTTGTGCCTACCGGGAATGAAGTGCCCCGCTTGTAGTTGGTCGAACTCCAAACTTGCGTCACAGGTAATACACTCCCCATAATGAGGCGACCCGGTGGTTCTTAAGCAATCCCGCAATCGAATCCACCGGCTAAAGACCTTCCAACAAGCAGCCTTAGCAGAAGATATAGACCGGCGTTTCTTAGTCTTGCCCATCAATAAGCTCCGGGTTCTCGCAGATGTTGCCGACGACTTCCAATGCTTCGTAGTAGTTGAACATGAAATCGTAGTCACTGATAGACCACGCCGCATTGGTAACGTCCCACTCGACAGCACCCGTATGATGAAGCGGATTGTCATCAGGGATGTCGCAGAAATCAACTACGACTATATCCCCCTCATATATCTCCACCCCGTTCTTGTCAGGCAGATTTACAAAAGCATCCTTTCGGTTATGAAGGATAGGTGCGGGTCTCCAAGTTGTCCCGTCGAGCGAATACAGCCAACAGGGGTGCGCTCGCCAGTAAAGGTCACCTGGCTCATCGGGTGTAACCTCGGCCAGTTCCCCCGGATACCACTTCTCGTACCCCACTATCTCATTGTCTAGTCTGAGCCGAAACCTTATCTCTCTCATATCGCCTCCACATAGGGTCTAATGTTATAGAACTGAGACCCATTATTCCTTATCTCAAACGAGAACTTCTTGCCGTTAAGGTTTTCCTTTCTGCATTTCTTGGCCTTCTTCACCAACAGAAAGTCCTGGCCGTTCTTATCCCTGTCAATATGCAGGACTATTCTAGCACGGTGTTCGGAGTACTGCCCCCCAATCGCATACTCCGAGCCCATCTTTTTCTGCATGACAATAAACACCACCCCATTAACCAGTTTTCTCCTGATGGCGTCCACTTGTTGTCCTATCAGATAGGGATTCTCGCCGGGGTCTAAATAGTCAATCACTGTCAGTCCGTTGGGCAAGATAACGTCTTGGAAGTTATCATACCTCACAGCAGTCTCAAACTTAGGTTCACCGAATTCATCTGTCAACTCGTAGTGTTCCTCGAAGTTACTTAGCCTGTCCTTTAGTTCCTCTTTCCCCATCTCATTCGTGAGGTATCTACACTGCCAGATGCCGCAGTTGAGAACAACTACATTGAGCGCCAGCCCCGATTTACCTAAATTGGTTGGCCCTGAAATGACCACAATGCTGTTGGGGAATAGGGTCAGGTTATCGTCAAAGCCGAAACTAGTTTCATCCCCCCAACCGTAGGGCCACCGTATATCCAGAATGTTCTCAGTGTCAGCCTCTACCCAGTCCAAGCTCTCAAGTTCGGTATTGACAAACCTATATCTCCCCCTCTCACCATCTAGTTTCCCTTGACTCTTTAGAGTAGAGAGAACCTGAGCTATTATGTGTTTGTCGCGGACTTCGGTACAGTTGAACTGCCGTTGGGCGTGTTCTATATCGAATTCCCGCCCCTCGGTAAAGGGAAGCCACTCTGATATTAGCTTGCTTGCTTCCGCTTGGGTGATTCCTTTGGTCACTTCACCACCTTGAACGTCAGCGCCCACACCCACGGGTTCACGTCCCATCGCTTCGGGCCTTTACCATTGATGCTATCCCACAGGTAAGCGAAGTCCACCCGGTCAACGCCGGAGGGGCGTGGAGCCACCATTGGCGTTCCTTCCCGCTCCACATCCGATTCGCTAATATCCTGAATCCTCTCGACCTTGACGCCGGTTATCTCCAGGGTGATGCGGCTGGCCCATCTCGGCATATGGATTGAGGGTCGCCACCGTATCTCGCCCATATCGAACTCGGCTGGGTAGACACCTTCGCCGTCAGCACGATAACAAACGTCAAGGTACTGCGAATCCTTGTCGAGTGGCCCATACATCTCTTCGTCCCACTCGAACCAGCATACATCGTCCGGGTACTCATGCCCGCCAGTGGCGTATGTTGGCGCCCACGTCTCTCTCACCCACAGCCTGTCACCGACTTGGCCGTAGGGGCAGTATGTTGACAGCGCCCATTGTGACCGCTCCAGTCCCCGCCATCGGAAATATGGCTTTCCATTCAGGTCAGCACTGTCAAAGACTGGCTGGGGCTTGATAACCCGCCGTGTCTGAGTCTTGCGCCCTTCCAGTATGGCCTTGACCATCTCTCCGTTGAAAATTATCGGTTTCATTTCCATGCCTTCTTGCGTTTGTATAGTTCCTCTCGAAATCCTATAATGTCGTTGTGTATCCCCGCCGCCCAATCATACATTGCACCCCGATTCCTTTCAAGGGCCGCGTAGGCTTTCTCCAGTTCGTCCACCGTGTACTTTTCAAGCATATCTAGTCTGTGGGCCGTCCTATTTGTCCCCTCACAGTGGATGTCAAACAAATCATAGAGCATATCAAGGCGGGCTTTGAGTTCGGCCAGTTCTTCGGGGTCAGTCGTATCCGTACTCATCACTGATGGAGTCCCTTAGTTCCTCAAGCGTGTCGGCCTCGTGAATGTCCTGCGGAACATGATGGCACCACGGTTGCCCGTACCACTTGCCGCCTTTGTGCCATACACGAGCATGAAAGTTCCAGCCGGGGTAATCGGCATAGGTGCCGGGGTTGTCGATAAGCTGTTGGGCAACCCCTTCATTGACCACACCATCGAAGTTACTCACCGCGTACTCGCTTGTATCAAGTGGCACCATTGGGGATACTGCATCTTCTACCATCATCTTCCCTCCTAGAACGGGTTATCCTCTGTCTGTTGGTTCTCGATGTGTTCGGCCAGTTTGGCAGTAAGGTCACCCAACTCTTCCTCGGTTATCTTGTTGATGTCCTTACCGAACATCTCTTTGGCGGTGTCCTTCAGCCATTGGTTCTTCTCTGCTACTGTAGCAGACCACTCTTTAGCGTCTTTGGCTATAGCAGCCAGACCCTTCAAAGCGTCCGAGTCAACGATGGCACTCTCCAGTACACCCTCTTTTACTAGGGTCTCTACGTGCTCTGTGAGGGTTGGTGTGCCCATCAGGAAGGGCATGAGTTCCTTGGCATACTCCACTAGCACGAACGACGTTGGGCAGGTTTCCCCATAAGCCGCCTGTGCTACCTTGAGGGCCACTGCGCGGGCTATCTGGGCATCCTTGCCATTAGAACTTGCGGTGGGCGCTGGCGCGGCTTTGGATGGGTCTGGGG
>SDBT01009425.1_pt1 | contig 15831 bp, 13 predicted proteins | sample 2277101 | NCBI WGS metagenome assembly SDBT01 (sample SAMN10404973, study PRJNA504765) | marine sediment metagenome | isolation source: marine sediment core GS10_PC15, 103 cmbsf | place: Arctic Ocean: Southern Knipovich Ridge | collected 2010 | reverse complement strand
ATCCTTGAGAATGGTTTCATAATAGATATTTTCTGCAGGGACGTACATAAGGGCAAAATCGAATGTGTGCTCGTCTGGAAGAATATATTTCTTGGCAATTTCGGAGATATGTTTTTTGACATCGATGACGAATTTTTTTCGCAGATTTTCTTTTTCTTTGGGATTGTCCTCGTTGAGATATCTTTTGAAATTATCCAGCGGAAACTTCGAATCAATAGGAACGAGGTTGGTGCCGATTTTGACGACCGCATCGACGATATCACCGCTTTTGAACTTATACTGGAGGTTGAAGTGGGCGGACGGGAGGATTTGTGAAAGCAGATCGCCGAGGAAGAGCTCACCGAGACCTCCTCGGAATGTCGGAGCCCGAAGCAGGTCTTCCAGATTTGAGATGCTTTTGGCTTTGTCCAGAACCTGCCGTGTGACATGTTCCACTTTTCCAAGGTCTTTTTTGACTTCTCCCAGAGCACCTCCGATATCGCCCGTGGTTTTTTGGAATTGCCCGCTTAGGTTTTGCAGCTGCTGGTTGATATTATTTGTGAGCTGGCCGATCTGCTGCTGCATGAGGGAGAGAGCTTTACTGTCATCTTTGGATTTCCGTAAACTTTCGATTTTTTGTGTGGTGTTCCGGATGGACCAGATAAGGAAGGCAAAGAGGATTAGGAGCGCGGCTCCAAAAATAATGATAAAAAGTGTTAGGTCCATATGGCGTTAACTTATGCCTGGTCATTATAGATGAAAACAAAAAAAAGTTAAATTGACAACTGAAAAAGACTTTTCTAAACTATAGGGGCTTTATGGCCCGTTAGCTCAACTGGTAGAGCAACAGACTCTTAATCTGTAGGTTGAAGGTTCGAGTCCTTCACGGGTCATTCTCTTTTTATGGGGAGGAATAATGCGCATTAAGAAAAAATTTAATTTTCACTCTGCCTTATTCTTGGTCTTTATTTTTTTCCTTTTATATTTGAACATTGCTTTCGTTCCCGGACAGGAGAGGACTCAGGAAGCCGCCACTGTTATGGCGGTAGAAGTCCCGGTCAGGGTTCTTCAAAAAGGGCAAACAATAAAAAACCTTACTAAAGAGGACTTTGAGGTCTTTGAAAACGGCGTTAAACAGGCAATCACGTCCTTTGAAGTCGTATCCAGAAGAATTTCCATACGTAAAGAAATATCTCCGGACGCAATGAATATCCCACCCAAAAAGAGAACTTTCCTTTTAATTTTCAATATCTTTGATTACAACGATGCTGTAGAAGAGGGCATTGATTACTTTTTCCAGAATATTTTTCAAAGCAGAGATCAGATAATCATTCTCGCCGAAGATAAACTGCTAAATATTGAAACTGGAAAAGGCATTTCTGCAATATCTCAAAACCTCAAAGAAACTCTCAAAAAATTCAAAGTAATTTCGACGGCTCAAACCATTCGGGCCTATAAAGACTTGAGATATGAGGCTGACAGGCTTCTTGCAAACCTTCGCCCTGATGTTCGTAATCTAAGGAATTCTTGGGATCAGGATATCTTGAGATTTTATAATAATTATATAAGGATTTGGGCGGATTATAAAAAACAGTACATTATTCCTGATATCGAGATATATCGAAGTATCATAAAAAGAGTAAAACTAATAGAGGGGGAAAAATGGGCCCTGTGTTTTCAGCAGAGAGAAATATTTCCAAAGCTGAAAAATGAAGGCTCGCTTGAGAGAGCGATTAGAGAAAAAGTTGATGTTTCATCGGCTGATCCAACATTAACGGCCCAGCAGAGAAATATTAGAGCTAAACAATGGGAACTCCAGAACAATCTTGATGTTTCAAGAAATATTCCTACGGAAAGATTAAAAAATCTCTTTATGGAAGCTAACATCACGTTTCATTTGATACTCTTAGATTCTGCTAAATTTCTTATAGCCCAGGACTTTGAATTGAGGAAAGTCAGCCAGGATTATGATGACTGTTTTAAACAAATAAGCTTTTCCACCGGAGGCTATTCGACTTTTTCCAATAATGTCTCCGAGGCCTTGCAGAAGGCAACCGAGTCGGAAGATTATCACTATCTCTTGGTTTATTCGCCTAAGGATAGTCAATCAACCGAGAAACGAGACATTGAGGTTAAGGTTAATAAGAAGGGGATCGATATCTTTTACCTAAAACAGATTCCTGAAATTGGGGAACCGCTTATCACTATATCGAATTTTAAGATCAAGAGAAAAACCATAAGCTTCTCTATTGTCAATTATATAAGGACTCAAATCGAAGGGAAATTGACAGGAATTGGAGAGATTAAAATTACTATCTTCGATGAAGAATCGAACAAAGTCTTTGACGAAGGAAATACATTGAATATTATAGACGAAGAATTTAATATTTCTTTAAATTTCGATTGGCTGGAATCGGGGAGTTATTTCATCATTATTCAAGCTATTGATAGAATATCCCAAGAAGTCGATGTGTTTTCCAGTGCGATTACTCTCTAGATACTATAGTTTTTCCAAGAGTCGTAACACATTTAAGGCCAAAAGCTCACCTTGTGAAAATATTGGAGCAACGTGTTCAGCCTGATTTTTTTCCTCGTCAGCGTCATGTTTCACAATTTAATGGTAAAAGATGTGTCGCTGTGAGAGAGTTACTTGGATCGGGAAAAAGGAGTTGTCTAAAAAGACATGACAGTTGCGGTTACCTTACTGGTATTTGCTATCGGCTACGCTTCCTATTATCTTATGTCTCATTCCAAAGACAACCATAAACGTCTAAGTCGACAATTCGGAGACGCTAGGATTTCTCTCATATGGGTTGTCTATCAGAGGTTGACCGGCGTGGTCTTCCTGGGTTTTTTACCGGGACTTCTGGTGTTGTCTCTCTCATTCTGGCGTTTCCCGGATCTAGGTGTGGATTGGAACTTATCAGGAACGATCGTATTCTGGACATCTGGATTGGGGATATGTGTACTGATTATCAGTTATTTTTTTTCACAAAAGCCTGAAAATTTCCATATGTATCCACAAATCAGAGACAATCCGTGGACAATCAAAACAGTGGTCATCAATGCCGGGAGCTGGCTGGCCTATCTTATTGCGTATGAATTTCTATTCAGAGGATTGGTATTGTTCACTCTCTATTCTGCTCTGGGATTATTGCCGGCCATTGTGATAACTACTTCTCTTTATGTCCTGGTCCATATCCCTAAAGGTCTAAAGGAGTCCATAGGCGCTATCCCGTTTGGTGTGGCTCTTGGCCTGATAACTCTTGAAGCAGGTACCATTTGGCCGGCGTTTTTTATCCATGCGTTACTTGCACTGTCCACCGATCATTTTGCCCTCCGTGCTCATCCGGATATGCGCTATCAAGCGATTGGAAAACTTAGAGCAAATTAGATGCCGAAAAAAATATTTATCAGTGGAGCCACAGGTTTTATCGGATCACACTTGGCTCTCCACTTAGCTGATGAAGGGTATACCGTTCATGCATTGTTCAGGTCATCTCAAAAAGCCAAAATTCTGGAGCATAAGAACATCCATTTGTTTGAAGGAGATATCTGCGACAAATCCAGTCTTGAGAGGGCGATGACTTTGTGTGTGGAAGCCTATCATCTTGGTGCGTTTGCCCGGTTGTGGGATAAAGACCCGACATTATGTCGGAGAGTTAATGTTGAAGGAACGTTAAATGTCCTCGACACAGCAGTAAAGTGTGGAATAGAAAAAATTGTTGTGACGTCAACTGCCGGAGTTCTGGGGCCTTCAAACTCAAAGCCCGTCGATGAAAAGTGTGAGAGGACAACTAAAGTTTTTAATCCTTATGAATTGTCCAAGTGCGAGATGGAAAAAAAGGTGATGGAGTATGCTGAGGAAGAGCTGGAGATTGTCCTTGTCAATCCCACCCGGGTTTTTGGTCCGGGTATTCTGAGTGAAGCCAACTCTGCTACAAAGATCATACAGGCATACCTCCGGGGAAAGTGGCGAATTATACCGGGTCGCGGACACAGCATCGGCAATTATGCTTTTATCGATGATATCGTCAAGGGACATGTTTTAGCGATGGAGAAAGGTATGCCCGGGGAACGCTATATTTTGGGAGGAACCGATCTGAGTTTTTTGGATTTTTTTCGTATTGTTTCCGAAGTCAGTGGCCAGAAATACAGGATGATACGGCTGCCTGCTCCATTACTGATGAGTATGTCCGGTCTGATATTCTTTTTTTCTCGTCTTCTTGGAAAGCCCCCACGGATTGCACCTCAGTGGGTTAAAAGATATCTCCAGAACTGGGCTGTTTCCAGCAGGAAGGCGGAACTTGAATTGGGGTATACAGTGACGCCGATTGAGGATGGTATCCGGAATACCGTCCTGTGGCTTCATAAAGGGGATATAAATGAAAAATGAGAATTTGGATTTTTTCACTCTCATTACTGGAGCCAGTGAAGGGATTGGAAGAGCTTTGGCCATCGAAGCTGCCAAAAGAGGCTGGAATCTTGCTCTCGTTGCTCTTCCCAATGAAAATTTGCAGAAAATATCGGAGAATTTGAAACAAACTTATCAAATAAAGACAGACTTTTTCGAAATTGATCTAACAGATGAAAAGGCTCCACATTTGGTCTTTGAATGGTGTCAAAAAAGGGATATTCAATTGAACAGGCTTATCAATAATGCAGGTGTAGGTATGGGAGAACAATTCGACAAGTTGTCTTATGAATTCTACGAAAAAATGATGAGGTTGAATATAGTATCTTTAGTTAATTTAACCAGATTATTCCTTCCGGAGTTAAAAAAGTCTCCCACAGCCTCGATCCTCAACGGAGGCAGTTTAGCTGGATTTCACCCTTCACCCTATAAGTCGGTTTATGCGGCATCCAAATCTTTCGTCATTATGTTTTCTCTGGCCTTGAGGGAGGAGTTATGCCGATCAGGTATAAATGTGAGTGTTGTGTGCCCGGGATCTGTTCCGACCAACGAAGCCGCCAAGAAGCGGATTCCTAAAAACGGCTATTTAGCAAGAGCGGCTGTATTATCCTCAGAGCAGGTTGCCAGAATTGCTTTGAACAAAATGGAAAAAGGGAAAGCCCTTATTATTCCCGGCTTTGTAAATAAATTATACTATTTTATTGGGTTTGTTTTTCCGTTAAAGTTAAGAGCCAAGTTTCTTTCCAAGCTGTTTCGGAAATATTATCTCTTGGGAAATAGGATGTGATATCGAAAGCTTTCCTTCACAGATATGGGGATGCTTATCGGGCGATATAAACGGTTGAATTTTGTGAGTAATTTTGGTATCTTAATTGTTTACAAGTTTTTATTGAAGAGAGAGGCGTCTTTGAAAACATATATAGACTTTGACAGCAAATTCAGGTATGTGATAGTGGCAGCAAAAAGAGCTAAGCAATTATTAAAAGGATCCAAACCCAGGTTGGAAACTAAATCTAAAAATTTGATCCGGATCGCACAGGAAGAGGTCAATCAGGGATTGGTGGAGTATATAATTATTGATTCCTCACCGGAAGAACTTTTGGTTTCAGATAGTGATATGTTCATTGGTGAAGAACTCAACATAAATGTAGAAGAAGTAAAGGAAAAAGTGGGAAAAGCAGAAGCGAAAAAAGAAAAAAGTCCTCTGGACAGCCTTCAGGATACGATCAAGAAAAAAGTCAGCAAGAAAGTAGGCAAAAAAGTTAACAAAAAGAAAGAATAATCCTGTCTATACTCCATTCAGAATTTGAATTCTGGTTTTTTCCCGAGTTCGGTGTAAAGATCGATGTAATTTTTTTTTATAAAATCTGATCTTGAAAATCCTAAAGATGATGCGAATTTTACGATGTGATTCTGTTCTCCCTCCAGTTCGATAAAAACTCCGACCGGGGTTTCGTCTAAACAAATATTCAACTTTTTTTTTCTGAAAACGGTTCTGAACTTATCATACTGAAATTTTGGCACTAGGCCTAAAGATTTGATGATTTTTTTTATCTGATTCGCATTTTTGACTTCTGTTTCAAATTCTTCGCGGATTTTGAACTGTCTGGATTTTTGAGGAGAACCTTTGAATGTTAAATAGGTTTTTCTTTTAATTTTTCGCAGTCGGAAAGCTTGCTTTTTTTTGGTTAGGGCAAAGTCCGGGAAATCATAGAGTGTATTCTCCTCAAAATAGCGTTCTCTCACCAATTGTGCTCCGAGTTCTACAATCTTTCCAGCTATTTCTTTTGAATTTTTAATTTGGATTTTTACTTCTATCTCGAGCATCGAGAAATCCCCTTTTCTGGGTATTGAGTCTTATAGAGATCTGTTCAATACAAAGTCTGAGACCATTGCGAGGGTGTCTCTAAAGATGGAATCGGGAAACAAATTTATCAAATCTTTAGACATGAGTGCGAATTCCTCCGCCTTCTGGAATGTATATTCCAGAGCTCCATTAGATTTGACCATTTTGATAATTTCTTGTACCGAACTATCAGACAGTTCTCCTCCCTCCAAGATTGTGCCGATCCGGTTTCTATTTTTTGTTCCATCAACCCTTAAGGTGTAAATGAGAGGAAGTGTGATTCGTTTTTCATTCAAATCTAAAAGTACGGGCTTTCCGAGAACATTGGCATCGCCAGAAAAATCGAGAAGGTCATCGATCAGTTGAAAACTCATTCCAAGGTTTCTTCCGAATGAGAGGAGACGGTTGAGCTCAACTTCAGTGGCTCCCCCCAGTATTCCCGCAATCTGGCAGGATGCAGCAAAAAGCGAAGCTGTTTTCTTGTCTAAAATTTCCAAGTATTCGTGCTCTAAAATGTTGAGGTTTCCGCTCATGTAGTATTCAAACAATTCCCCATCGATCATTTCAGCTGAAACATCGGTCAGGATTTTAGTGATGTCTTTGAAATTGCTTTCGAGAGAAAGCCCGAGAGTTTTGATGTACAAATAATCACCCAACAGGACTGTGATATTCGGCCCCCATTTGGTATGGACGGTCTCTTTGCCTCTTCTCGTGTCCGAATGGTCGATAATGTCATCATGAAGAAGGCTAGCCGTGTGAATAGTCTCTACCAACGCAGACATGCGGATGTGCTCTTTCCCTTTATACCCAAAGAGTTTTGCACAGAGAATGAGGAGAGCCGGCCGGATTCTTTTCCCACTTTTCTGAAAGAGATAGGAGCTGATCTCAGAAATGATGGGATTGGAAGATTTGGAGAAGATCTGGAGGGATTTTTCCACCTCATCTAAATCGCTTCTGATATTTTTGTAAAGTAATGCTAAAGAAGGTTTTCTTTTCAAATGAGATGAGAAATAATCTTTAACTTCGTTTTTCATTGTCACAGGACTGAATTCTGCTTGATCTTTCATAGTCGGCCTTATCTTAACATCTCAAATTTGATATTTCAATTCCAAAAAGAGTGGTGAAATTTAGGGTTGTTTGGTCTGAAAAATCAGGCCAGGAAATATTTTTTATCTCAGCGATATATTGAGCGATGTCTTTGACGAATTTTGGTTCATTCCTTTTTATCTTTCCTCTGAACGGGCTGGGAGTCAGGAAGGGGGAATCGGTTTCTATGAGGAGACGATCTAACGGTATTTTTCTTGCGACTTCTCTCAGTTCATGTGCTTTTGGAAAGGTGACAATCCCTGAGAAAGAGATGAGAAAATTTTTATCCATCATCTTTTGAGCAAAATCCCATTCTCCGGTAAAACAGTGAAGAACTCCTCCTCTGGTGTACGTCTCTTCTTCAATACAGTCGATGATGATTTGAGAGGCATCACGGCTGTGAATGATAACGGGCAAGTCCAGTTCCTGTGCCAGGTTGAGCTGCTGCCGAAAGGCAAGGATTTGGGAATCAGAAGGGGAAAAATTGTAGTGAAAATCAAGACCGATTTCACCGACAGCGTGAATCTTTTTTTCTTCTGCCAGTCTTTCAATTTTTATCAATGATTCTGCCGTAAAATCCTTCGCCTTGTGAGGATGAACTCCTCCGGATGCATAAATATTTTGGTGAGTTCTGGTTAGCTCTATTGTGATGTGGATACTTTCGGGCTCTGTGATTTCGGCAGGACAGAGAATAGCTTTGATCCCTTCCCGGAATGCGGATTGGATCACTTTAAAGCGGTCTTCATCAAATGCGGACATGCTCAGATGAGCATGGGAGTCGATGATAACGTGTTTTTTGTCTTCGATTTATTCTCTAGCCTATTGAAGTATCAATCGTTTGAGAAATCTGAAAGGGATAGCTCCATGACTGAGCACTTCGGACAAAAAATCTTTTTGACTGAAGGCATCGCCTTTGAGTTCCTTGTATTCTTCTTCTAAAACCCTGTATTCCTCCAGACCGACATAAGCATAGGCGGATGACAATGGGTTGAGAAGAATTTCATCCCAGATTCTTTCCGCTTCGGTCTGCGAAAAAAATCCGACTCTTTTCATATAATTGATGGCATCTTCCTTTTCCATTGAACTTTGGTGAATTTGGAACTCAATAATAAAAGTGACCACCGGGAATAAATCTAATTTGAGCTGGTTGAGCCTGAATTTGAGGTCATAGTTGCCGTATCCAGATTTCATTATCTGTTCTCCAAATTTATAAGGCCATCCCATTAGGACGGGCATATTTGGAAAAAGTTTTCTGACTAAAGACGCATTGGCGTGGGTTTTGACTGCAGGTACAAAATATCCAGGATATACCGTTTCGGCTGTCCAGAAAGGGAGGAAATTGTTTGTATACTCTTCAAGAAGCAGCAGAAGTTTATCTTTTCCTATATCCTCAAGGAAGGGAGATATTTGAAGACTGAAAGTTCCCGCCGAATCATAGGGGGCCGGGAAAACGAGTTTCAACCAGGATGTCTGAAGAGCTTCTGGCGGAGCCGGTACTATTTCGAGAGAATCCGTCGGCAGATCGGCAAACTGCTTGTCAACTAGATAGCTTTTGATTTCCGGTATGAGAGAATTGATCTTAGCGGTAAATTCGTCCTTTGTCACATGATCGTTTTTTATTTTATCAAATACATGTAAAATGACGGAATTGATCAATTGGTCTTGAGAAAGGTTGCCGGGTGGTTTTTCGATGTCGAATGTGGGATTCATGATCTTATAAAGAGCAAAACAGGTTTTAAACATCTCATTGCGAATATTTTTGGTATCGGCTTCGGCCTGGGCAAGCAGTTCCTGGACGGGGATCTCATTCTGGAAAGTCGTACGGACGAGTCTGGCATGAGCTTCCATAAGTCTGAAAGTCCCCGTCGATCTAGGCAGGAGTTCATTCTGGAGGAAATTCTGGTAGTCATCTAAAGCCGGGAGTATTTTGGCTAGGTTGGCTTGAAGTTTGGCTTTAACACTGCCGGGAGCCTGGTCAATGATCCCAGGGAGTTCATTGTGATAAAAATTATTTATAGTTGGGAATTGATTGATAGCGGTTTGAGTGTAAATTTCAGCCGGAGTTTTGAGGTTCTTTTTGGATTCTGCGATAAATTTCTCTAAATCCTTTAATCGTGACTCCGCATTTTTTGCCTGTGCTTCCGTAGGTGCAGTTCCTTCCGTAAAAAGAGTTCGAATACAGTTCATGAAAATTTTATTGAGATACAGGGGATTGTATTCCCATGGGACAAGCATTTCGTGCTGCATGATGTCAAGATCTAGAGCATTGACAAGAAGAGCATGGTCGATCTGAAAATCCGGGCTTAAGAGTTGGTTGTTAATGTCTACGACTATTTCCTTATGGAACTTGTCCATTTCATCACGGCGCTTATCGATGTTTTTTTCCCTGAAGTCCTCGAGTTTGTTATTGTATTTGTTGAAACCGGCGAGAGTGGCTGCCGTCGGAAAAAACTTCCAATAGGCATCAAAATAGGAATCCATAAGTTTCTGGAATTTCTCATCTTCTGCATTTTGCTGAGAGTAGAGTTGGGTTGTGCTTAAAAATACAAAACTCAGTGCAAATAACAGAATAGCTGTTTTCTTCATCGAATCCTCCTTGCTAGTTCTAGTCTTTTAGATCTGTTTTCGGGATCTATGTGTTTATCAATAAAGCCAAAAGTTTAAAATTATAAAAAATTTCCTGATTACCACTTTATCACCGCGGATCCCCATGTAAATCCCGAACCAAATGCTGTTAAGACAACGATGTCTCCTTGTTGAATTCGACCATTTTTGACGGCTTCATCAAGACCTATCGGGATCGAAGCGGCCGTCGTGTTGCCGAAGCGATCGATATTTCTTATAACTTTCTCGATCGGGATATTCAGAATTTTAGCGACCATCTGGCTGATTCTGTCGTTGGCTTGATGAGGAATCAGATGGTCAACATTTTCTATGGCCAGTCCGTTATGTTTTAAAGCGATCTGAACAGCCTTGGGCATTTTCTCCGATGCATTCTTGAAGACTGCCCTGCCATTCATTTTTGGGATGTGTCTCTTATCTTCTAAAAATCCAGGGTAGAACGTGGGGTGGTCTTTCGGAGATGGGGATTCCATCCAGAGCTCAGTGGCAAATCTTCCGTCTGCAAAGAGATGTGTGGAAAGTACTCCGCGGCCGTCGTCTAATTCGTTGGGCTCAAGAATGACTGCTGCAGCCCCATCTCCAAAGAGTACGGCCAGATCTCTCCCCTCATCAGAATAATCAAGGTTTGAGGATTGGACTTCCGCAGCAACGAGGAGGATTTTTTTGTACATGCCTGCCTGAATGTAGCTGGAGGCGATTGAAAGTGCGTAAAGAAATCCACTGCACTGATTGCGAACATCCAACGCACCAATCTCTGTTAATCCCAGTTTTGCCTGGACAAGAACCCCAATGCCGGGAAAATAGTGATCGGGAGAAAGAGTGGCGGCGATAATAAAATCAATGTCCGATTTATCAATCTGAGCGTCTTCGATCGCTTTCAGGGCTGCTTGAGTGGCTAAATCTGAAGAACCGACGCCTTCTTCCGCGTAGTGTCTCTCGACGATCCCTGATCGTTGCCGAATCCATTCATCGGTTGTGTTCATGACCTTTTCAAGATCATAGTTTGTCACAACTTTAGGGGGGACATAGTGTCCCGTCCCGGTTATAATCGCCTTTTTACTCATGTTTAAATTTAGAATGATTATAATAAACAAAATTAAGAGAGTAAAGCAAGATAAAAAGCTTGACTGTGTATGAAGTGGAATACAACATATCTCCTCTTTCTTTAATCATTTACGTCTATTCTCTTACAATTGTTTACCCTCTAGCAAGTCGACCAGAAATCACGCTTCGTTTTCTTCTGCTTGATTGGTTGTTGAACTTTTCCTGGTGTTGATCTATCATCGTTTTTGTGAGATCGATGAAATTAAGAAAGTATGTGATGATCTTTCTTCTCGTTTTGATGGTATTTTCTTATCTGGGGAGTCAGGAAGAGGATCTTATCAAGATTGATGCTTCGATTAATCCTTGGCGTCTTTCTAAAGGAAATGAAGGGAATGTCGTTATTAAGTTCATCGTAAAAGAAGGCATCACTATAAATCCTCAACCTTCCTTTACTATAGAACTGAGTCCGTCAGAGGAACTTGTCTTTGCCAAAAATTTCTTCACGGCATCAGACCTCGAGGTTGAAATATTGGAAGATGAAGGAACGGAATATCTGGTTCTAACCAAACAGATTAAGATTCTTTTTACAGTCAGCGATGAAGCTGTGAGGGGAGTGCATTCCCTTGAAGGGAAGGTCAAATATTTCGCTTTTTCCAAATCTGAAAATTGGTGCTTAAAAACAACGACTTTGTTTACGGCCTCATTCTACACTCGCTAAGAAGAATTAGGGCCTGGCCTGCAAAACATGAATAACTTTCTACAGAATTATATGAATATCGAGAAAGTTTTTCATGTTTTGCAGGCCTGGCCCTAAAGCCATCCTGCGATTTTGTACCAATCTATCGTTTCTTGTACGGCCTCTTGAAATGTGAGTTGTGGTGTAAATCCAAGTTTTTCTTGGACAGCATCTGTATTGACAATCCAGGCCGGTTGTTTCATTTCAAAATATTTCTCTCGACTTAGAATGCTGGGATTGTTGCTGATTTTTCCGAAAAATTCTGCCAAAATGTATCCTGGGTAGAGGGTGCAAAGTGGAAGTTTAATTGTCTTGAGATTCACGCCCAGAGCTCGTCCGGCGGCCAATCCAAGCTCGTCCCAACGTCGGGGAATTGGGTCAGCCACATGGAATATTTCTCCACTTTTTAAGGATTTCCTTGTTGAGAGATCGAATGAATTGATCAGATCTTTCACATAACACAGACTGATGAGTCTCTGCTTTCTTCCGAGAGAGGGGAGAATTCCCTTTTTGATGAATTTAAAATAGGGGAGAAGAACAGGATCTCTTGGTCCAAAAATGGTGGGAGCTCTTAAAATGGTAAGTGGAAAACGTTCCTTGAATTTGAGGGCTTCATTCTCAGCTTCCAGTTTGCTTTTTCCATAGGGTGTGATGGGAGCCGGGGGGGCATTCTCCTCGACTGGCCGGCCGTTGGAACTGGGCCCGCTGACGGCCTGGCTGCTTAGAAGAACCAGTCTCTTCAAGCTTATTTCTTGGGAAAGCAGTGCCTGCAAAAGACTTGCTGTCCCATATTGGTTTACTGTATAATAATACTTTGATTTGACGGCTTTTGTGATGCCGGCAACATGAAAAACAAAATCGAGATCACTGGGAAGTAAAGGAATAGAAGATAAGTCACCTTCAAGAATATGAAGATCAAGGCCTTCCAGCCATTTCAGGTTTTTTCTATTCCGGACTAATACATAAATGTCGGCGTTTCTCTGATCAAGGAAATGCTCGATCAGTTGGCTTCCGATGAATCCTGTTCCTCCGGTGATGAAGATTTTCATTGCTTAAATTGTATGGAATTCAACGAGATTGGTCAAACAGCGATGGGACACAGAAGAAAAATATGATTGTTTTTGTTAAAATAATAATAAGAATAGATTTCCTTCATGGAGGTTGTAGTGGGCCTTTTTGATAAGTGTTTAAATTTTACACGAGCGGATGAGGCCAGACAGATTGGTATGTACCCTTACTTTACTCCGATTCAAAAAGTACGAGGCAATACAGTAAGAGTTGACGGCAAAAAAATGATCATGGTGGGATCTAATAATTATTTGGGACTTCTTGATCATCCCAAAGTTCAGAAAGCAGCGAGAAAGGCTGTCACGAGATATGGAGTAGCGACATGTGGGTCAAGGTTTTTAAACGGAACTCTAGATATTCATGTCGAGTTGGAAAGGAAGCTCTCAGAATTTTTGAGGAAAGAAGACGCCCTTGTCTTTAGTACAGGATTCCAAACAAATTTGGGAATTATCTCGACTTTGGCCGGCAAGGGAGAATTTATTTTTGCTGATCGTGGTGATCACGCGAGTATAGTAGATGCCTGCCGGCTTTCCTTTGCCACCGTCCTTAAGTTCAAACACAATGATATGAATGATCTTGAAAGACTGCTTGCCTCCGAAGAATAAGAAGCCGTGAAGCTGATTGTTGTGGATGGTGTTTTCAGTATGGAAGGGGATTTATCGAATCTCCCGGAAATTATAAATATTGCCAAAAAGTATAACGCCAAGATTTTAGTTGACGATGCCCATGGCGTTGGTGTTATGGGAAAAAATGGAAGAGGAACGGCCGAACATTTTGGTCTTGAACATGAGGTTGATCTTGTGATGGGAACATTCAGCAAGTCTTTTGCTTCTTTGGGAGGGTATGTTGCGGGTGAGAAAAAAGTCATTCAGTACATAAAGCATCATGCTCGATCAATGATTTTTTCCGCCAGTATGACTCCATCCTCAGTAGCAACAGTTCTGGCGACGCTTGAAATCATTAAAAATGAACCGGAACGCAGGGAAAAATTGTGGAAAATAACAAAGAAAATGAAATCCGGATTTGAAGCTATGGGATTCAATACGGGGCCAACAGAAACACCCATTATTCCGGTGATTATCGGCAACGATGAATCGACATTCCTTCTGTGGAAAATGCTCAGGAACGATGGCATTTTTACCAACCCTGTTATCTATCCGGCTGTTCCTAAAGACCAAACTCTTATTCGAACGAGTTATTCAGCTTCACACACTGAAATTGAGTTGAATAAAGTGCTTTATTGCTTTGAGAAAAATGGAGAAAAACTAGGACTTTTTAAGTCATTGGAACAAATTTAAAAATCTTCGAGTTTAAAACATGATGATAAAAAAAATAGCTTTAAGCATATTCATCGTTGTCCTTATCCTTGGAACGTGTGTTTCCCTTTTGAGAGCTGCCCAAATATCTGTTCAAATTCTCCCTGTTGACCAAATCAAAGCCGGTATGAAAGGGAAAGGAAGAACTGTGTTTGCCGGAACAAATATTGAAGAGTTCGATGTTGAGATATTAGGGGTTCTCCGTAATTGGCAGCCTAAAAAGGATTTGATCTTAGCCAGGCTTGGGGGGGGGCCACTTGAAAGAACCGGTGTTATGGAAGGGATGAGCGGAAGTCCAGTCTACATTGACGGCAAATTGATAGGAGCCGTCTCCTACAGTATTGCCTCTTTTTCTAAAGACGCCTTGTCCGGGATTACACCCATCGGAGAAATGCTTAAGATAGAAGAGAAGGAGCTTGCCAGATCTTCCATATCAACTCGGATTCCGGTGAAAAAACATATGAGTCTTGATGATCTTTTTGAGATTAACAAGGATTATTTAAGGTCCAATTCTTCGAGTGTGGTTCAAGGGCAGACGCTCACTCCTTTGAGTATACCTCTCGTTTTCAGCGGATTTTCTCCAAATGTTCTCGAGAAGGCGGCGTCATATTTTTCCCGGATGGGTTTTTCGCCCATCAATGCAGGTCCATCGGGCCAGGCATTGGAAGACACCTCTTTCCAAAATAATAGACTTCGCGGAGGAGATCCTGTTGGTGCCCAGTTGATTTCCGGTGATATGGATATGACGGCCATAGGCACGGTCACTTATGTCGAGGGCGATAAAGTATTGGCCTTTGGCCATCCTTTATACAATCTGGGCGGTGTAGATTATATTATGACCAAGGCTAAGATCTTGACTCTTGTTCCCAGCCTGCAGACATCCTCCAAACTTGCTGTCACGGACATTCCCATAGGCCGATTCACTCAGGACCGCAATGCCGGTATTTTTGGAGAAATGGGAAAAAGCCCAAAGCTTATCCCTTTGAATATCAGACTTATCAACGAACAGGAAGAAAAGAATTATACGGTCAATGTCGTAGAAGATAAAATATTAACCCCTTCCTTGGTCAATGTTGTTATTTCCAATATCCTGTATGCCGAAGAAAGAGCCATAGGGGATCTCTCACTTGAGCTCAGAGGAACGGTTTTTCTGGAAAACGGAATGAACATTCATCTTGAAGATCTCTTTTCCGGTAATAATGATTCCTCAGCATCAAGCCTTTCAAGCCTTGTGTCTTCGATTGTATTTTATCTTACAAATAATGAGTTTAGAGATTTATCTATCCACAGAATTGACCTTGCCATTAGGGCCTTCGAAGGATTGACGGTGGCTTTTCTGGAAAAAGTAATTCTGGACAAATATGATGTTTCTCCCGGAGAAAGAGTTCAAATTAAACTCTATACACGGAATTTCCGTGGAGAAGGTGAACTTAAGGATGGCATTTCGTTCCAGGTGCCCAACCTCCCTTCAGGATCAGAATTCTACCTTGTTGTTGCCGATTCAAATTCTTTGCGGCAGGTTGAGTTGAGGCAGTATCAGGCTCAAGCTTTTTTGCCTAGGAGTTTCAACCAGCTGATTAGACTTTTGAGCAGCTTACGTAAGAATAACCGCATCTACATAAAAATCATCGGTTCAAAACCAGGGCTGTTTCTTAAAGGTGAGGAACTGCCAAACCTCCCCCCATCAATGAAGTCGATGTTTTCATCGTCTCGAGCAACG
>SDBT01009424.1_pt1 | contig 15831 bp, 14 predicted proteins | sample 2277101 | NCBI WGS metagenome assembly SDBT01 (sample SAMN10404973, study PRJNA504765) | marine sediment metagenome | isolation source: marine sediment core GS10_PC15, 103 cmbsf | place: Arctic Ocean: Southern Knipovich Ridge | collected 2010 | reverse complement strand
GGTCGGGGTCGGCGAGGGGGTCGGTGAGGGGCTTGGAGTGGGCGTCGGCGGCGCGACCGGCTCCCAGTCCGGGTGGAACTCGTCGGGGCTTATCTCGGAGCCCGGCACCACTGTGGCCGAACCGCCAGCGGCCGGAATCGTGTAGATCGTGCCGGTCGAGAACGTTATCGCGGGGCCTATGCCCTCGCCCGTCACAAACGGTGGTGTCGTGTCTACGACCGAAAATGCGACCTTACTCCCGTCGGGAGAGAACGCCGGGCCTGCGGGGAAAACGTTTGCCTGCGAGAAGTAGATCGTCTGCGGCACGTTGCCCGGGAATGTCCTGACGACGATGCCTGTGTCGTCGGTGTGCGTCAGCAGGTTGCCGTCCGGCGCCCAATCCGGCGGCCCCTCCGATACGCCCGGCGTGTCCATGAGCTGAAGCCCGCCGAGGCCGCCCGGGTCCACCGTCCAGATGTCGTTGGCGGAGCCGTTGATGCCGTTGACGCCGGGCGCGCCGGTCAATGCGATGGCCGGCCGGCGCAGGAAGGCGATCACCGAACCATCGGGCCGGTATACCGGCGCCGTGTCCCAGAAGCCGACGGACTCCGTGATCTGCACGTCACCAAAGCCGTCGACGTTCATCTCGCGGATCCAGCCGTCGCGCGAGTAGACGATACGCGTGCCGCCGGGCGACCAGGAAGGCCACGCGCCGGGGCCAACCTCCGTGGCGTCGCTGCCGTCCGGGTCCACCGTCCAGATTGACGTAGTGATGAGGCCGCCTGAGATCGTGTTTTCCCACCGCTCGAAGACGATCCTGGAGCCGTCTGGCGACCAGCTGGGATAAGAGTCGTCGCCAGTGGTCACGGGCTGACGGTTGCTGCCGTCGGCATCCATGATCCAGATGCCGCCGTTGACCTCGTCGCGGTAGAGGATGCGGCCGTTATCACCCGGCCACGCCGCGTCACTGCCGCCGCTCTGCAGGACAACGAGCGCTGAAATAGCGATAACAACCGCTGATAGGACGACGAGGAATCGCATCGGACGACCTTCCATTAACTACGGGTTAGGCGCGCAGTATATCGGACGCGAACGGTGCGGGGCTACTCGGACCAGAGCGCGTGCTGGGCGCCGGGCGCGTCGGCGGCGTTGGCCGGCACCTCGAGACCAAGGTGCGCGTAGGCGTGGCGCGTGGCGATGCGGCCGCGTGACGTGCGCTGAAGGAAGCCGACCTGCATCAGGTAGGGCTCGTACACGTCCATGATCGTGTCCGCATCCTCGGAGATCGAAGCGGCGATCGTCTCGATGCCGACGGGTCCGCCATCGTACTTTTCGATGATCGTGAGCAGCACCTTCTTGTCCACTTCGTCGAGGCCGAGTTCGTCGATCTCCAGGCGCTCCAGCGCCTCGCGGCTGACGTCAGCCGTGATGCTGCCGTCGGCGCGGACCTGCGCGTAGTCGCGGACGCGGCGCAGCAGCCGGTTGGCGACGCGCGGCGTGCCACGGGAGCGCGTTGCGATCTCCTGCGCCCCTTCGTCATCGATCGGCACCGCGAGGATGCCGGCGTTGCGGCGAACGATCGTGGCGATCGCATCGTGGTCGTAGAAGTCGAGGCGGTAGACGGCGCCGAAGCGGTCCCGCAAGGGCGCGCTGAGCATCGCGTAGCGGGTCGTGGCGCCGACGAGGGTGAAGCGCGGCACGGCGAGCCTCACGCTGCGTGCGCCAGGCCCACGGCCGAGCACGATGTCGAGCGCGAAGTCCTCCATCGCCGGGTAGAGCACCTCTTCGGCGGCGCGGGGCAGCCGGTGCACCTCGTCGATGAAGAGGACGTCGAACTCCTGCAGGCCGGTCAGGATCGCAGCGAGATCGCCCGCCCGCTCGATCGCCGGACCGGAGGTGACGCGTACGGAGACGCCCATTTCGGAAGCGATGATGTGGGCGAGCGTGGTCTTGCCGAGGCCGGGCGGCCCGTAGAGGAGGATGTGATCGAGCGGTTCTTCGCGCCTGGTGGCGGCCTGAACGGCGATGCCGAGGTTATCCTTGAGCTTCTCCTGGCCGATGAAGTCATCGAGGCGACGCGGCCGAAGGGTCGTGTCCAGAGATTCGTCTTCGTCTTCCTGGACTTCTCCGGCGATGATGCGGTCTTCAGCGGCCGTCGTACGTCCCCTGTCCTACGTCCTTCAGACCCGTTGGGGATCCGTCGGATATCGAATGCACGTTCTACTCGGGCCATTATAGAGGCGCGGGCGGCGCTCAGTCGAGGGGCCGGCGGCGCGGATCAGCAGAGGTCGGCGACGGTTGGGTGCGCGAGCCGCGCGAAGTCCGCAAACGCCATCTCGACGGTCTCGGTGTGGCGGCAGGCCTGGAAAACGATGCGCTCGTCGGCGGCGAGCTGCCTGTCGACGTACACGGGCATTTCGTACAGGTTGCCGAACGGCGGCATCGCGCCGACCTCGCAGTCGGGGAAGGCTTCGGCGAAGTCCTCCTCACGGGCGAAACGTACGTTGTCGGTGGCGACCGTGTTCATCAGCTTGAGCAGGTCCACGCGGCAGGGAGCGGGCAGGCAGAGCATGACCAGCTCCTCATCGACGACGGCGATCACCACCTTGGCGACCATCCGGCCGGGGACGTGTTCGACCGCGGCGAGGCGTTGCGCGCTGTACGCGGGCGAATGGTGGTGCACGGAGAAGTCGACGTGCTGCTCGCGCAAGTAGGACTCGATAGCCGGGGGCGGGTCCTCGCGGGCGAGGAGTCTGTTCAGCAGGCCCATATTCCACTCCTTCCCAGGCCCGATCCGTCCGCTTCGCGGGCCGGTCAAGGGCCACGTTGCATCGTTCCTATCGGCGATGTGAGGAGCAGTAGTTGATTGACATATTCAATCGCCTACCTATGTGGCATTTATAGACCCGACCCCGGAAAATGTCAAGCCGCGTGTGCCCTGGATCGCCCGCTTTTCGGCTGTTCGCTATCGTAGTATGCTTCGCGCCACCGGAACCGACCCCAGGAGGAGCCCATGCCGTCCGAACTCAACTTCAAGCCCGCATACGAACTCGCCGAGGCGATCCGCACGAAGCAGCTCTCCCCTGTCGAGCTGATGCAGGCCTGCTTCGACCGCATCGACGAGACCAACGAGACGCTCAACGCCTGGACGGGGATGCGCGACCGCGACGAGCTGCTCGCCGAAGCAGGCGAAGTCGGCGACCGCATCGCCAGAGGCGAAGACGTCGGGCCGCTGGCGGGCCTGGGCTTCGGCGTCAAGGAGCTGGAAGACCTGAAGGGCTTCCCTTCGACTCACGCGTCGGTGCCGTTCCGCGACAACTACCCGAAGTGGGACTCAACCGAGGTGACGCGGCTGAAGGCGGCCGGCGCGATCGCCATGGGCAAGACGAACTCGCCCGAGTTCGGATACACAGCGATCACCAAGAACCTCCTCTTCGGCATCTCTCGCAACCCGTGGAACCCCGAGCGCACGCCCGGCGGCTCCAGCGGCGGCTCGTCCGCGGCGGTGGCTTCGGGACAGGTGCCGTTTTGCACCGGCTCCGACGGCGGCGGCAGCATCCGCATCCCCTCATCCTGGACCGGGCTGCCCGGCTTCAAGAGCTCGTATGGCCGCATCCCCATGGGGCCGTTCGAAATGGCGGACTGGATCGACACAAGCGTTGTCGGGCCGATGGTGCGCACAGTCCGCGACGCAGCGCTGTTCACGGACTGCGTCGTCGGCACCTCCGAGACGGACCCGAACTCGCTGCCGCACCCGGGCTTCAAGTACGAGGACGTCCTTGAGCAGCTCCCGAAGCGGCTGCGCATCGCCTACAGCGCGGACCTCGGCTACGCGAACATTGAGCCGGACGTCAGGCGGGAATGCGCGAAGGGCGTTAAGGCGTTCGAGGAGATGGGACACGACGTAGACTACATCGACCACGTCATCGACGACCTCGGCGGGGCCTGGGGGATCCTGGGGGCCACAGCCGCCTACGCCAGTATCTACGAGAAGCTGGAAACGGAAGACCGCGACCGCTTTGGCCGGTCGTACCTCGAAGGCGTAATGACCGCTGAACGCGTGGACTGGCCGAAGTACGGCAGAGTTCACCGCGCCCGCGCCAAGCTGAACAACCAGCTCGCCGAGTTCTTCGGTAAGTACGACCTGCTGCTGACGCCGACGCTGCCGTTCGATGCGATCGACGCGCGCGGCGGCTGGCCACCGGAGGTCGACGGCAAGCCGCTCGCTCACCCGCTGCACATTGTGCCGTTTACGCCGCCGTTCAACATCTCCGGCCACCCGGCGATCAGCGTGCGCTCGGGCTTCAGCGACAACGACCTGCCGATCGGCCTGCAGATCGTCGCCGGCCGCCACCGCGACGACCTCGTCCTCCAGGCCGGCTACGCCTTCGAGCAGGCGCGGCCCTGGAACGACAACTGGCCGGTGCAGATCCCAGCTTTCGCGAGCTAGCGATGCCCGCCGCGACCGTCAACGGCATCGAAATCCACTACGACGTGCTCGGCAAGAACGGGTCGGGCACGCCGCTCGTGCTCACGCACGGGTTCGCCAGCGCGTCCGCGTTCTGGCGGCCGGATATCGAGCCGCTGGCGGAGGCACGGCCGCTCGTCATCTACGACGTGCGCGGCCACGGCGAGACGACGGCGCCCGACGATCCGGAGTCCTACTCGCTGCCAACGTTCGCGGCGGACCTGGCGGGACTCCTGCGAGAGATCGGGATCGAACGCGCGCACATCGGCGGCCTCTCGATGGGCGGCATGATCACAGCGCAGTTCGCGGTGGACTTCCCGGACGTGTGCGAGTCGGTGCTGCTCTGCGACACGACGTGCGGGAACGCCGCCGACCTCGGGCCGGGTGGCGACTGGGAGCGCCGGCTGCTGGAGGGCATGAGCGCCCTGCTGCACCTTGTATCGACGGTCGGCCTGCGCGACACGCTGATCCGCGAGTGGGAGTACAAGGAAGCGAACGCCCCGCACTTCGGCGTCACGCCGTATTCGCTCGAGGACGACTTCCGGCGCCTCGAGATGATTACGGTGCCGGGCTACGTGGGCGCGGCGAACGCGATCATGGCACGGCCCGATCTTACGGATAGAGTTACGTCAATTGCGGCGCCGACGCTGGTGATGATCGGCGAGTGGGACGATTTCCTGCCCTGCGCCGAACGCGACCACGGCCTGATCCCCGGCTCGCGGCTCGTTGTGCGCGAGGAGTGCGCGCACGGCTCCCGCTGGCGCAACGATACGTTCCGCGCCGAGATCGAGGCGTTCCTCGCGGACGTCGAGGCGGGGCGGCCGGTGGCCGGGGCGCGGAGGGTGTAGATGCGCCTCGCCCTGGCGTCGCTGCTGGTGGGGCTACTCGCACTCGCTGCGTGTTCAGGTGGGGACGACTCAGACCAATCGCCGGCTGAGACGTCCACGACCGACGCATTCTTCGTCATGGAGGGTGCCGGCATGAGCCCGACGATAGACAATGGCCAGCGGATCGAGATCATCCCGTACGGTGATGCCGAGCCTCAGCCCGGCGACATCGTCGCGTTCCTGTATTCTGGGCCCGACGAAATTATAGTCCTGCTGCCGCGCGTCTTCGTCAAACGCATCGTTGCGCAGTCTGGCGACTCGGTCGAAGTCCGCAACGAAACGGGAACGGTCGTGGTCAACGGAGCCGAGCTCGACGAGCCCTACGCTCAGGGAGAGACGACGTGCAGAGTTCCGTGTTCGTGGATCCTACCGCCTGCCGGGAGCGGCGACAGCCTGGGCGAATGCCCAACCATCTGCTATTTCGTCCTGGGAGACAACCGCCAGAACAGCAGCGATTCTCGGCAGGACTGGCTCGTCCCGGCGGAAGACATACTCGGCTGGATCGACCGCTAGGCTTCCCCCACCTACACGCCGCCGCGTTCGAGGCGTTCCTCGCGGACGTCGAGGCGGGGCGGCCCGTGGCGGGAGAGCAGCGAGTGTAAAGGACGAACCGGCCAGCTCAGAGAGTGTGCGCGGAAGGTAGCGCAGAGATCAACCGGGGGCGGCTACGCCTGGCCACGATATAAGGCGACGCCAGCATTCCCCCGATTAGAGTCTGGGCAACCCCCAATGCCGTCCAGCGTTTCCACGACCAAATACTACAATCTGCCTCCGATGACCTCCGCCCACTGATAGTTGCCCTATAGCGGGCTGAAATGATCTGCGGACTTCACTGTGAATGTGAGCTGATCAGCCGACGGATTATAGACCATGCGCAAGCGATCTAATACATCCCGGCCCAGGATTGAGTTCAGCGTGTCATCCACACCCTCTGGGTGGGAGATGTGAAAGTAGTCAATGTTGTATGTGACAAGACGGTCTGCCTCTCCAAAAACCACTAACGCTGGTTCGAGGAAACACTCCATGTCTCCGCCGATCCCGCCAGTATCAGCATGGCCAGTCAGCTTCGAGTAATCCACCCCCATGAGATACCCATCCAGCGGGTTCAGAAGCGTTACGTCGGAACCTGTGTCAACTAGGAATGAAATCTCGCTGCGAATGTTCAGTCGCGTAAGAATAAGGAGGCCCTCTAAGTAGGGCCTCCCTGACGTGTCTCCGAATCTGCCGTGGAGCATATGTCACAGGATCAGCGTGCGCTGATTCCTGTCTATGAACCTCACGATGATCTCATGCCTTGGCAGGCCAGCACTATCGACCTTCGAAAGTAATGACCGCAGCGTTTTCCCTGTCTCTTCCACGCCACCCTTATGAATGGCCACCCATTTGTTCGGGTACTGATCTATTAGACGGGGGTGATGCGATGACAGAACTCGCGCAGCCCTCTGGAAGCTGCGGAGTTGTCGGGCAACCTCGCGCGGGTTGCCGATCTGCTCCCTCACAAGAGCCTTAGTCTTGGTATCCATCGACTCAGCCTCCACTTGAAACGATATCATAGTTGAGCAAGGGCCTAGCGTAAAAGCGAGCGTCACGTCGCCTGAGGCACACACGTCCTGAGATCGTCGCTTCTGCCCGCGAGAACTCTTGATAACGCAGACCCGCACATAGTCAAGACGCTCATAGACACATGAAGTTGCACCTTGTCCCAGCCCCCTTGTTCGGATGTCATCCAGCTGGCGATAGGCCCTTTAGTCTGCCAAAGACACTCTCGATCGACACCCGCTTGAGCAACTACACCCCGCCGAGTTCGAGTTCCTGGGTGTAGTCGCCCTTCTCCGCTGAGTAGCGGAGGCGGAGGCCGAGGACGCGTCGTTTGGCAGCGGCGAGGCCAGCGACGGCGTCGGTGACTTCGATCACGTCGTACAGCTCCTGGGCGCAGTTCGGGCGCACTGTGATGCGGCCGTCGAGGGAGTCGATCGCGGCGTCCCGCAGGACAGTGTCCGCTCGGTCGGCGACTTCGGCGGCCGTCGTCAGGTTGGCGTCGATCACCTGCGTCGTGCGGTCGTACGACTCCTCGATGCGGGGCCAGTCGAAGGCCTCCGCGAACACGCCCTCGCCGAAGACCTGGGCGCGGTTGCCCGGCGGCGCGACGTCCAGGTAGCGCCCGGCCAGCAGATCGTGGTCCGTCCCGTAGGAGTACGTCACAGCCTCCGCCGCGACGGGGTTCTTGAGGAAGGCAACTTCCGCGCGCTGGAACATGACGTCCGGGACCGGACGGAGGACGCGCCGCACGGCGGTCAGGCCCGACTCGCCGGCATGGACGGTGAACGCCGGCCTCAGCGTGAGCGCGGGCAGGCTGGCGCTGACCGACGAGAAGTCGAGTCCGGCGCGCCCGAAGAGGAACAGGAGCAGGTCGAACACGGTTACCGCCCCGGCCTCCCAGGCGAACTGCCGCCGCAGCCGCTGCGAGCCGAGGATGCCCCAGGCGTTGTGCCCGCGAACCTCGACGGCCCCGCGGCCGCCGCCGGTTATGCTCTCGACGCCCTCGATCCAGTAGCGGGGCCCCTCCGAGGACTCGGCGCCGAACGACGTCTGGTACCCCGGCTCGATCTCGATCTCGGCGCCGGCACGCAGGGGCGACGGCGCGTCAGAGTAGCGTCCGTCGTCGTTGCGGATCAGGAGCCGGAATTCGCCGCCGAACGGCCGGTCAGTGACGTCCGCCTCCAGGACGTCCGCCGTGACGTCGAGCGTGTCGACGGTCAGCGGGCCGCGCCAGACGCCGTAGGACGTGCAGAGCCAGGCAGCGTTGATGTCGAAGGCGATCGCCAGGCCGTACTCCGTGTCGAGGTCGAACGGGATGGGCTCGCGCCAGCGGTTCTCGGCGAAGTTGGCCGGCGGCGGTCCAAAGGTGTGGTAGGCGCGGCTGTACGCGGTCGTGCCTGTGTACTTCTCGACGAACGTCGCCCGGTGGGTCGCCGGCCGGCCCAGGAACGGCGCCCGGAAGCTGACGGAGGACCCGGCGCTGGCGCGAGTCATCTCTCGCAGGGTTGACCAGGTACCGGACGTCTGCCAGATGCCGTCGCCGAAGATGCACGTCCAGACGTACGCCAGACCGTCCGAGTCCGTACCGGCGACGGCGACGTTCCAGTCCGCCTGGTGGTGGCAGGCCAGGCCGCTGACCGACGCCACGGAGTTCGTCCAGGCGACCGGCGAGCCCCAGACGCCCGACGTCCGCTTCGCACGGTAGACTGTCGCGCCGACCGAGTAGACGAGCACGGAGTCGCCGTTCGACTTGACGTCGGCGGCGAGCCACGTCACAGCTCCCGCTGCCGACGCCGCCGTGACCGCGCCGCCGAGCGTCGCACCGTGGTCGGTGCTTTCGCGGACGCGGACCGTCGTGCCGTCGGTGTCGACGTAGAAGAGGAGCACGCGCGAGCCGTCCGCGCAGAGCGCCGTGTCGGCGCCGGCGACGGCTCCGAGGTCCGTCCAGGACGAGAATGTGCTTCCAGAGTCGGGGTTCGTCACGCGCTGGTAATACAGACGCCCGCCGTCAACGCGCGAACGGACGAGCGAGCCGTCGGCGGGCATCGCAGCGGCGTGGTAGCCCTCAGGCTCACTGCCTGTGTAGAGGCGCTCGAACGCCAGCCGCCTGACGCCGCCGACGCGGTCGAACAACACGACCTTGAGGTACGGCACCGCGGAGGCGCTCTTCTGGGCGGCGAGCAACGTCGGCGAGATGCTGCGCAACGCTACGGTCCCTGTACGGTGGACTGGTCCGCCGGCGCGGCGGCGGGCGGATACAGGCGGCGGACACGGACGGCGTTGCGACGGCCGTGCTTCGCCAGGGCGCGCTGAAAGCCGGCCAGGCGCTCCCGGCCCCAGGTGAGGTAGTCGCGCCAGACGTCCTGCCCGCCCACGTTCACGCGGTTCGTCGCGAACGACGACCACTCAACGGCAGCGTAACCTCCGGCGGCGCCGGCGATGACGTCCTCGAAGCGCGGCGGTATCGTTGATGACGAGACGTCGAGTGTGTGCAGCGTCGTGTAGTAGATGTTGACGTCCTCGCCCCCGGACGGCGTGCTATCGATCAGCATCGTCAGCGTGTTCAGCCAGACCGAGTACCGCACGAACGACGGCGGGTACTCGCCGACGGGATACTCCACCGCCTCGATCGCCACGAGGTCGTTCAACGAGGCGATCGAGAGGTCGCGGCTGCCGGCGGCGGTCGTCAGCGCCGCGGTCGCCTCCAGCGGCAGCGCGAGGCTGAACTCGCGGACGGCGCGATCGACGTGGCGGTCCAGTTCGGCGTCGGTCCAGCGGTAGTTCGCGGCGTCTTCGTCGTGCAGGTCTGTGCGCAACCTGGCCCGCATTTCGGAAAGGTCCATCGTCACTCCTCCTCGTTCACTGCCCCAGCCGCGCTTCCAGCACGCCGATGAGGACGTTCGCCTGGTCTCGCGTCGTCGCCAGCAGATCGGCAATCTGTTGCGCGTCGGCGGGTTCGAACTCGAACCCGAACGTGCCGTCGGCCTGCTCGCTGAGCGAGAGGCCGAGCAGCGGGTCCAGCTGTTGCTCGATCAGGTTGGCGAGTGTCGTCATGAGCGACGCTGGCTCGCGTTCGGTCTGCGCGACGGCGTCGCCGTTTGCCATGCCTGTGCGAGATGTCGGTTCCGGCATGGAACCAGCGAGCGAATGCAACCTACCGGCAAGCGTTTCGGCGCGCGTCTTGACGGCGGCCTGCTGCGTGCGGGTGAGCGTTATCTCGAGCGCGTCCGCCAGCTTCAGCTTACCGTCGCGGTGCAGAGCGGTGAGCGCGTCGAGCCGCGGTAGCCAGTCGTGCAGGGCCCTGGCGCGGTTCCTGATCTCGGCTATGTCCTGGACGTTCATGGTGTCTCTCCTTCGGATCCGTCGGACCTACGCTGCGATCAGCACTTTGTCGGCCGATCCGAGGTTCGACTTCTTACGCCAGCGGACCTGTCGCAGGTTGACGGCACCGTTCTCCATCCACGCGAGGTAGAGCTGGGAGTCGCCTTCGGTGGCCAGCGCGGCGTCGGGCGGGTTGCCGGCGTCGAGCCGGAGGGACGTGTTGACGGCGTCGCGGAAGGCGTGGATCAGGTACTTGTTGGTGCCGTAGGCGACGTGCTCGATGAGGACGCCGGTGCTGGTGGTGATGCCGCCGCCGACGTCGTTCTGCGGGCCCTGGACGAGGACGCCGATGAGGTCGGTGATGGCGGTGGAGGTGGAGAGGACGGACTTGAAGCCGTAGGCGGTGAGGGCCGCGGCGGTGGTGATGTTGAAGGTGCCGCCGGAGCGGATGGTCTGGACTCCCGCCTGGAGGCCGGCGAGGAGAGTGACGGTCTGCGTGCCGGCGCCGTCTGACCAGGGAGCGCAGACGTAGTCGCAGCCGACGACGGCGGCGTAGGAGCCGCCGCCGGATACCTTGGCCTGCAGGACGCCGCGCATAACGTAGACGCTGCGGTTGGTCTGGGCGTCGATATCGAGGACGGGGCCGATGGTGAGGGCTTCGAGGTTGGTTGTGAGGCTGACGGTGGGCGAGCATTTGATGAAGTTCGAGTCGTCGGACGCGGGGGCGGAGCGTATGCCGAGGTTGCCGGTGATCTTCGCGTCGCCGGTCAGTGCGAGGTGAGGCGACGCGTCCTGCAGGACGAAGCGCTCGGTGCCGGCGACCTTGCCGCGCACCTTGTCCTCGTCTGCGGATTGCTCGACGTCCCAGCCTGTGTCGGAGTCGGCGTCGAAGAGAGTTGTGCCGCCTGCGGCGGGCGGGCCGCCGCCGTGGACGGAGAAGACGACGGCGTCGTCGGGGTTGTCGTCTTCGTGGAAGAGGACCGCGCACTCGCGCCCGACGACGACGGACGCCGCCGCGATCGAGTCCGACACCGCGAGGCCTTCCAGCCAGACCGATAGCGATCCGGAGATGCCGACCGATGCCCGGTGCGTCCCGGCATCGTAGGACTTGATGGTGGCGCGCTTAAGCAAAGTCATCGTGGTGGTTCATGGAACAGGGAACACGGAACCAGGGACAAGTGCCCCATGTTCCATGCTCCGTGTTCCGTGTTCCTGTCTCTCCGCGCAGCTACGGCCGTACGCCGATGAGGCGGGAGAGCTTGACGGCGTTGAAGAGCGCCAGCGACGAGTACCACTTGATACGCGTGCGGCTCGCGTCCTTCGTCTCCAGGCTGCCGACGCGCTCCACGTGAAGGCCGCCGGGCGACGTGAGGCCAACGAGGCCGCCTTCACCCATCTGGAAGGCGTAGACCGTCGAGCAGTCGGTGCTCGTGCCCACTGTCTGATCGTCGGCGATGTAGTCCGACACGCCGAGGGGGATGCCGTCGTAGAACTGCAGCATCTGCCCGAACTCGTCACGCTCGGCCTCGAGGAACGAGCCTGACGTGCGCGCGAGCTTGTTGAGGATGCGGCGAGAGCGGCGGGACATCAGGAGGATCTCCGGCTTGCCGCCCTTGACAGCGTCGATCAGCTCGTCGAGCTTGTCCAGCGTGAGCGATCCGCCGTTGACGCCCATCGAGATCGTCTGCGCCGGGTCGCAGAGTTCGTCCAGGCCATCGAACTCCTTGGGGTCGGTCCCCTCGTCGCCGGTGACGAACGTCTGCTCGAACAGCTGCTGCACGGCCTTCGCCTTGAGCTGCACGACGGCGGTCTCGATGTCCTGGATGTTGGACCGCGTGGCGATGAGGAAGTTGTCGATGTCCGCATCGCCGCCCATGATCTTGAGCGCCACGGTCTGCTGCGTGAACGTCGGCGTGGATTCGGTCCAGGTGTCGCCGACGTCGAAGAAGCCGGCGGACGGCGCGGCGTTTTCGCGGTTGTACGTCAGGCCGTTACCGACGATCTCGATGAACGGCAGACGCTGCAAGACGGGCGAGTCTTTGATGATCGTCTCGACGACGCCGGTCAGCAGGACGTCGTTCGAGAGCTTGGCGGCCTCGGCCAGGGTAAGAGCCATTGCACTTCCTCCCCACACTTCAGGGGCGAGGTGACAGGTGTCAGGTGACAGCGGCCCCACGCCCCTCCCAAAATGGCTTGTGCGCGCAGATTAGCGGAGCGTCGGGGCTAAGTGGAAGGGGCAAGTGGCGGCGGCGCGGCGCGGTGCTGTCGCCGACATGGCGGACGACAGTAGTTACTTTTCGCCATTGACAGCGCTCGATTGCGGGCCTACTGTCGAAGTGTTCAAGACACGGGCGGCCTTGTCGCCCCGGAGAGGGGGTACGCCATGGAGCGCATTCGATCCTGCGGATACGCCGGCATTTTTGTCGCCGCGCTCACCGCCGTGCTGGTCGCCGGGGCGCTCCTGGGTAGCGGCAGTTCCGGCCCCGCGAGTGCCTCTGAGACTTCCCCAACGCCTGGTACTGCACCGAGGGGCTCAGCCATCGTGACAGTCCGCTACACGCTGGATGGAGTGCCTCTCGCAACGAACGTCGGCCGGCTACCCTTCGCAACCGTAGACGGGCACGAATGCTTCAGGGCTGTATTTTTCGACATTTTCGAAACGATCGTTCAGATGGTTTTCTGGCCGTGGAGCGACGATCCGCCCTGCAACGCCACCGGGGTGCCTGTCCGAATGTGCCAATCTAGTAGGGCGACTCTTTGTACACAAGAGTTCATCTTCGAAGGCGAGGATGTGATGGTCGACATGGAAAGAGACGACCACCCCCCAGGCCTGAGTGATTATCCCGCCGTTATGGTGAACTTCGGCCACGATGGCGTGGCCCAGCCGGTCACCCTCCTTTGGTGGCACTTCGGCTCTCCCAGCGTTGACTGTGGAGTTGGCGGCGTGGAGTTCCCTGCCACAGTGTCGAGCTTCGTGCGGGTGTGGCCCACGGTTCCCAGAGAGGAGTGTAAGACTCTCGGGCTGGACCTCACGGCCACGTTCGATACTGAAGAGTTTGGTGTCCTGCAGGCCTCCTTTCAATGGCAGGGCGAAGACGTGACGCTCGAGATTGACACGGGCTCGCTACTGAGCACGCCGACTCCCACTCCCACCCCGGCACCGACGGGGGCCCCCACGGCTGGGCCAACGCCAACCGGCACGCCGACTCCCACTCCCACCCCGGCACCGACGGGGGCCCCCACGGCTGGGCCAACGCCAACCGGCACGCCGGGGCCCGTCTCACTCCCGGAGGCAGGCGGCCCGCCTCCGGGCGGAGGCACGTCCATGCGAGCGCTTGGACTGACGTTCCTCGGTGTCCTTGTTGCAGTCACCGTTACCGTATTTCTTGCCCGGCGCCGGATCGACATAGCCAGATAGCTGTTCAAAGGGGGTACAATCGTGCGATCGTTTTTTCTTACCGCAGTTGCTCTGTTCCTCGTTGTCGTTTCCCTTCCCACTGCTCGCACGAGTTCGAACACTTCTTGTGAGCCGGTCATTGAGGATGTCACGCCCGCGAGCGTCTTCGTTGGCGAGACGATAGTCATCAGCGGCACTTGTCTGTCGGAGGGGCTGGCAGGCGACGGCGTGACGGTTTCGCTGGGTGACGCGCCAATCGTCGTTACCGCAGCGAGTGCTACCGAGATAGTGGGGCAAGTCAACACGCCTGACATCTCCGATATCGTTACGCTCAAGACGTCTGCGGGAGAGGCCGAGGCGGCACTTGACGTTAAGAACTGGATAGAGCCCCCGGAAAGCGTCTTCAACGCCGGTGTGATTGAAGTGAAGTTGAAGGCGGGGGCAACCATCGAACAGCTCATTGCTGAGCTCGGCGGACACGGCCCTGAGTTCATATTTGAAGGTTGGGACTTTCCCGAATTGGCTGGTTGGTGGCGCGTTCAAGTGGACGGCGACACGATCACGCGAGTCCGCGAATGGGCCGATCATCCCGATGTTGAATGGTCTCAGCCAGACGTGGTTATTCCGATGACGTTCAACGACGTCCCGAACGATCCCTGCTATCCAGATCCGACACCTCCCAGCTGCGACACGTTTCAGTATACGAGCGGTGGAATCATTCATGGCGACAATGGGCAGTGGGGCCTACAGCGCATCGCTGCCGAGGGCGCCTGGCCTATCGAAAGCGGCGACGCCTCGGTCAGGCTCGCAGTAATAGACTCAGGGATGGACATCGGTATTGGGGAAGAACTCTATGACGAGATCGGCGCGAGAGTTGTCGTGAGTCGAGACTTAACTGATACGGGTATCGTGCCATTTCATTCACACGGAACCCGCGTGGCGGGCGTCGCTGCGGCTAGTACAGACAATGGCCTTGGGGTGGCCGGCGTGGCGCCCGAAGTGAGCGTAGTCTCGTACAAAGTGCTTAACCAGTATGGTCTCTTCGTCGACGAGTGGTACCTCGCCTTGCTCTTCGCGATTGCGGATGGCGTAGATGTGGTGAACATGAGCTTCGGCTACGAGGGCGACGAGGACGGCGCGTACGACATGTTGGGGCAGGTCGTTGTTCAGGCGGCGCATAACAACGGCATCGTACTCGTGGCGTCGGCTGGCAATTCCGGCGATGACCTGGACGCCCCCGGCCTGTTCATCGCGCCGGCCGAATACAACCACGTCCTCACTGTGGCGGCAACGGGTGACAATGACGAGAGAGGACAATTCGCCGACCCGCCTAATCCAGTTGAGAGCAGCAACTACGGATCTGCCGTAGAGATAAGCGCCCCCGGTGTGGACATCATGTCAACGAATTGGACTCTGCAGGGGTCCCCTCCGTACCGGGCCAGCTCCGGCACGTCGTTCTCAGCACCGATGGTGGCTGGCGTTGGCGCTCTACTCGCGTCCCGGGGCTTCTATGCGTGCGAAACCGTGGAGACTCTGACCGGCTTGGATCAGTTCGGCAACGCCATTTCCGCGGACCCGATCACGTGGCAGGGCGGTGGCGTTGGCCGCCTGAACGCCCAGAAGGCGCTGGAGTGGTGGGGCGGCGGCCCAATCGTGTCAGATACTGTCTGGCCGGACGGGGCCGTCATCCACGAAGAGGGGAGTTCGGACCGCTACGTTAACAACGGCGGTGTAATGCAGCTGGTAACGGGCGGCTTCGACGAACGGAACGACCAGTGCATTCCTCCCGCCGTGTTCAACGCGATTGGTGACTCCGACGGCGACGGCTGGATCAACGGCGCAGACAACTGCCCCTCATGGCCGAACGCCGACCAGCAGCTACCGCCGTGGACTGTCCCGGCGAACGATCCGGACTGCGATGGGTGGACGTCGGCGACCGAAGACTTCATCGGCACTAACGCGTCCAACCACTGCGCGGCAGACGATACCGCCGACAACGAGCCGCTCCCGGACGCGTGGCCGCCGGACTTCGACGACAACCAGTGGGTCAACATCGCCGACATACTCAAGTTTAAGCCTGTCTTCGGGTCGCCGAGCGCACGCCATGACCTGGACGCTTCCGGCGGCAACATCAACATCGTGGACGTGCAGAAGATGCAACCGTGGTTCGGCAAGCAATGTGACCCCTAGAGCCGCCGCAGACGAGAAGGCCCCGGCGGATCGCCGGGGCCTTCGGCACG
>SDBT01009423.1_pt1 | contig 15832 bp, 10 predicted proteins | sample 2277101 | NCBI WGS metagenome assembly SDBT01 (sample SAMN10404973, study PRJNA504765) | marine sediment metagenome | isolation source: marine sediment core GS10_PC15, 103 cmbsf | place: Arctic Ocean: Southern Knipovich Ridge | collected 2010 | reverse complement strand
CTCTTCGATCAGCCGCGGCTTGCCGCCGACTTGCTTGGGCCAATCGTAGGAAGCGTAACGGATCGGCAGGCGAAGTTCCTCGTCGATGAAAACGCGTGCGAGGTGGTAGCGGAAGTGATCGCGTGGCAGCGGGTGGGTTACTTGAATCACGGTGCAGGCCCGGTCGTTCAGCTTTGCGCCGGCAAAGAATTCGACCTCGGTTTCGTCGTAAGCCAACTCTTCGCGGGCAACCTCCAGCAACCGCTCGATCATGTTCCGCAGGCCCATTTCGGTGATCGGGTAATGGTTGCCTTGCATCGCCAGTTCGCTCCGCGGGGGCACCGCCAGCGTAACTGCTGCGGCACGGAGCCCGTTGTGGCCGATCACCCTTCCCCGGTGTTGCCCTTGCACGTAGACGGCTTCGCGACCCTTCTGCCGGCTCGGCGCGGAAAACCGCATGTAGACCGAGAAAGGCACGACGACCTCCCCGTCGCGGACTTGTTGGTGCCGCAGCTTGACCGCCGCGGCGCCCGGGCTCGCCAGGCGCCCGTTGATTCGCTCGCGCTTCACCAGCGTGCAGGTGTAGTCCCTCACCTGAGCGTCGATCCGCCGGAGTTCTCCCTCGGCAAATCGGATAACCGGGGTCAGCGGATGCTCCTCCAGTGACGAGGCCGGGGTGTCTCCGGCAGCGAGCATCGCGAAGCAGACGGCGTAAGCAACCGAAGGCATTCAGACTCCTTGTGATCGGTGGAACGTGGCGCGAGATGACTACTGTGTAACTTCCCAACAACGCACGGCGTTATGTAATCATACCGCATTGGGGCAGACTTTCAACTTCGAAGACGCCAGTTGGGCCTTGTGCTGCCGATGCGAGGCGTCATTTTCGTTCCAAGCAAGAATCTCGCTGCCAGACACTTTACAGATTAGCAAACCACGGGAAGCAGTAGGGATTGCACCGACCGGGAACTCAAGGCGGGATGCCTCGACAAGGTGCCGAAATCCTGTTACGATGGAGTTATGTCCAGCCAATCGAACTGCCAACGCGAACCGTCGAATAATCCGACCGGCCTGGTCTTTGCGGTCAAGCGGTTTGCCGTACACGACGGGCCGGGGATTCGGACCACCGTCTTCTTGAAAAGCTGTCCGTTGCGGTGTCGCTGGTGCCACAACCCGGAAAGCTGGCACGACGGACCCGAGCATTCGCTGCGGGCCGACCAATGCTCCCACTGCGGCCGGTGTATCGAGGCCTGTCCGCAAGGCGGCATTTCCTTCTCCGGCGACGGGCTATGGACCGACGCGTCCAAATGCACCTTCTGCGGCGCGTGCGTCGAGGTCTGTCCCAGCGGTGCCCGGGAGATCGTCGGGCGGCGGGTGACCGCTTCCGAATTGACGGCCGAGATCGAAAGGGACGTGATCTTTTTCGACGAGTCGGGCGGCGGAGTGACCTTCTCCGGCGGCGAGTCGCTCGCGCAGCCCGAGTTTCTCGCAGCGGTCGCTGCGCAGTGCAAAGCCCGGGAAATCCATACGGCGCTCGATACGACCTTGCACGCCGCTTGGGAGGCCGTCGAGCGGGTCCGCCCCCACATCGACCTGTTCCTCTGCGACGTCAAGCACATCGACCCGGCCGAGCACGAACGCTATACGGGCGTTTCCAACCAACTGATTTTCGAGAACCTGCGGCGGCTTGCCCGGCTGAGGCACGAGATTGTCATTCGCATCCCGATCATCCCCGGCGTCAACGACGACGAGGCCAACCTGACGGCCACCGCCGAGTTTGTCGCCGCGCTGGGCGGCATCCACCGGATCGACGTGCTCTCCTACAACCATGCCGTGCAGGGAAAACTAGACCGCCTGGTCGGAGACTATGCACCGATGAAAATCGAACCGCCGTCGCCCGAACGGATGAAAGAAATCGCCGCGAAACTGGAAGCTTACGGGTTCATGGTCAAGATCGGCGGGTAGGTTCGTAGCGACCCGATTTATCGGGTTGATACCGCCAAAACCGCATGAATGCGGTCACTACAAACCACGTTACCTCACCGCTCGCGCTTCTGCCGGACTACTTCCTCAATCAGTCGCCGCATCTCGTGCATCTCGCCGCGCATCTGGTTGATCTGCTCTTGCATGTGATGGTTGGCCCTCTGGGGCTCCGGGAGTGGCCGATCGCGACGCTCACCGGTACGCTCGCGACGTCCGCGGATCGCCCGCTCTACTTCTTCGGCAAGTCGCTTGGCATCGTCGTGCCGGCCGGCCTCGTTGAGTTTGGCGATCTTGCGTTTGAGTTCCCCGATCCGGCGAGCAAACTCTTCGCGCTGTGCCGCTTCTCGTCGGGCTTGGGCGCGACGCATAGTCTCATGGATTTCTCGTTCCACGCGCTGCACTTCCTCGTGCGTTTCTCTCTGAGCGGCCTGTAACTCGCGCATTTCCCGTTGGATCTCTTCGCCGCGCTCCGCCAATTCCTCGCGGTGCCGCCTGAGCTCGCCGATTCGCGATTCGACTTCGTGTTGCTCGATCTCTTTCATTCGGCCGTGGATTTCGCGCAACGCACGGTGCAGTTCCGGGGCCTTCTTGGGGCCGCGGTCGCCGATTTCCCGCTCGACGTGCTCGGCCTTCTCCCTAAGTCCATGGAGTTCTTTCTCCAACTCTTCCATGTGCTGCCGACGTTCGCGCTGTTCGGCCTCGAAGCGTTCTTTTTGCTCGCGTGCTTCGTGTTCGTCTCGCTCACGCTCCTCACGCTCACCGTCCTGCAAGACGACCGTCGTCGTACCGTCGAGGGGATTGTCGGCCGCTACGTCGCCGGGAATCTGGCTGGCCAGCGTCACAAAGGCCATTGCGACCAGCAGGCGACGCCAGGAACTTGTCAGTACGCTCATCGTCGGGTCTCCTTCTGATTGGATTGAATGAACGAGATCCCTAGTGTATCCGAAAACGCCGAACAGACAAGTCAATTCCCGGCGGAAAATGCCCTCAGATGGGCATCGTCGCCACGGTTCAGCCGGGCGGCCTGCCCGAAGAATATCGCCGCGCGGTCCGGCTGGTCGTCGAAGTGTAGAAAGACGCCCAGCAGAAACATCAGGTCGGGGTCGTTGGGAGCCTTTTCGGCCGCCTTGGCTAGGGCGTCGAGATGGGCTCTCTTGGGCTCGTCGTTGTTGCCGTAGAGTTGCTGGCTGCTGAAACCCGAATCGGGCCAAGCCGGATCGAGCGCCAGCCCCCGTTTGAGGGCCCGGGCCGCCAGATCGTAATTACCCTGGGTGATCATCGCGTAGCCTTTGCGGAAGTATCCGTCGGCCAGTTCCGGGGCCTCGCGGACGGCACGGTGATAGCGGAGATGGGCGTCGGCGTATTTCTGCTTGCGGAAGTGGATATCGCCGAAGTCGATATAGTTTCGTGCGGTCGCCAATGCCTTCGCCGCGGCCGCCGCCGGGTCCGGACCAACATCGACAGGCCGGGCATCGACAGGCCGGGCATCGACAGGCCCAGCGTTGACCGGCCTGGCCACCGGCGGCGCAGCGACGACGTTGACCCGCTGACGGTTGACGCCGCCGACGCCCATAAACCGCTTGACCGCCTCCGGTCCGTAAAGTATCCCGGCCGGAAGGAACACGGGAGCGTAGTAGCGGGGCCGCCAATAGCGATAGGTGTACGGGTAATCGTAGCCGTAGGAATCGCGGTAGTAGGGGTCGCGATAGACGCCGCCGTAGCGCGGGTAGTAATAGACGAGGTTGGGACGGTGGTGATGCGAGTGACCGGTCGCAGGAGGCGACTTGTGCGTTCGGCCATGGGGAGTGCTCGGCCGCAGGTTTCCCATGCTGCGTCGGGCATCACCCTTGGGAAAGACCGGATTGGCTGCCGGGCAATCTCCGACCAAAACAGATGCGACGATCACGGCCCCCAACGTCACTGTCAGACGATTCATGGCCCGTCCTCCCGACTGCAATGCCCAACTGCGAATGATTGAGGCCCCGGACGTATTGTCTAGGGATTCCCTGAGTTGGGCAAGGTGCATTTCCCGTGCCCTCGCAGCGACCGAAATCTCTAACGTCTTGCAATGCAAGGAGTTATCGCAATGTATGCCATGCGACGCTCGTGAAGAACTGTCGTCGCAATGAGGGCGGGATGGATCGTATTGATTACACCGAGCCTGTGGCCGCTCGACTGGAGCGTCCAATTGGAGGTGACGGCGTTACTTGATTTCAGCCATCAACTTCGCCTTCTCAACACGCTCTGCCTTGCGAACCGTCGTCCCGTAGACAAAGACACCCGCCAGGGCAACAACGGCGCCAGTTGCTATGGCTGCGCCTGCCCAGTCGTGTCCCATAAGAACTGCGATAACCCCGCCGACTATACAGGTCATCGCCAAGATGAATCCGCACACGAGCCCTTGGCGCGATCGCTTCGTATCCGATTCGATCACCTGCTACTCCATGCGAATTCTGTGGTCCGTCTGCCGTGTGACCTGGGCTACGATTTGTTCGGCCAGCCCCGGTACAACGGCATTGTATTCGCGCAAGACATCGGGAGGGGGGAGCGGGCCAGAGAAGCTCGAAGTGACTTCCCGCTTCTGAGAAGAAATGCTTATCTCTGAGACGCGGTCGGCGGGGCGCGAAGGGGCAAGGCTGGCATCTGGCGGATCAGCCGGCTTGGCTGGCAGCCCCGGCGACTTTTGCGGCTTCCCTTTCCTCCGACTAGCCATATCCTGCTCAGCTAGGGTCGCGAGCTAAAGACGCCGGTTGTTCGGCGCGAATTGCACTAGCTATATCCAAGCCAACCATTCGCCAATCAGCCCTTACCGCCAAGAAATCGGCTTGGTCTGGTGTTAGCGACAGGTTGTACTCGTTCAGGGTGCTCCCGAAATCGACGAGACGAGATACGCCTTCAACGTAAGACGGAGTTGCACCCAAAAAGAAACTATCGTTCATGGCGATCACTTGCGATTATCTTACTCGTTTATACTCTCTTCGTCTATTCTACCCTATCAGTCCACAGCGATTCCACCCCCCTATCGTGAACAAGAGACGCCAACTCAAAGAGGGAGTTCACGCAAGATAACACAAACGGCCGAGACCATTCAAGCCCGGGGAGCAGGCCGCCGCCGATTCACACCCTCTGCGGAGGGGTACTCCGTCTGGGGCCTTGAGGTCATTCCGGTTGGCGAAAGAGGTCGTCTTGACGACAACCGCCTAGGGATGTAGGCAGTTCTAAGAGCGAGGCTTTGCTTTCGGCGACCTTGCGGCCGTAGAAATCGTCGGTGAACAGGCCCTCGGCGAATAACCGATAGATTTGCCTCAAACGTCCGGTGAGCTGCCTCTGCTGCTGCTTGGTCAACTTGGGTTTCTCGGCCGTCACGCCATCGGACTCAGCCGCCGCGTCACCGGATTCTGCCGGGGGGTTCTCCTCGACGGGAACCGCTGGACGGACGCGCTTGGGTGCCGGTTTAGCGGACGGATCGTAGACCACGACCTTCAGGTCCGCGGCGGGAACGAGATGCCGCCACAGGAAGGCCTGCATCTGGTCTTCCGCCGGCATGGCCTCGTGGACGACCTCCCGCCCGTCAATAATCGCGCGGCCTTCGATGACGAGGTTGACGGGTTTGTCCGTCGCAACCAGATTCGTTTTCATCCAGAACTTCACCATGTCCTTGTCAGCCGGCAAGACGACGGTCCGTGGCGGAAAACCTGGCGGCGGATTCTTCAGACTCAGCTTGACGGGGCCGGTGAATCCGTCTTTCCGGACGACGTAGACGTTCTCCGTCAGCCCGGCCTTGCTGCGGGCGACTCCGCTGGAGGGGGACATGCGCAACGCGAAATCGGGTTGCGGTGCGCCGATCCGCAGGCGGTAGGCGTAAGCTTCTCCGCCATGGCGAGCCGTATCGCCCAGATGAATGTAGTAGGTTCCGTCCGCGGGCAACTCGACCACCAGGTACGAATCGGCATGGTGCGTGTTCAGGCCCGATTCGGGGTCTCGATGATCGTCGTTGAACGCCAGCAACTTGCCGGCCGCGTCGGTCAGCTTGAGCATCGAATCCATCGGAGATTCGAGCCGACGCGCATAGACCTCCGCAACGATCGTATCGCCCGCACGGCCTTCGATTTGGAACACGTCCCAGTCGCCCGGACGATCCATGCGCCCGTTGACGATCGTGGGAAGCTTTACCTTCTGTGCATGCGACGGGTCGTTGTTCGATTCCTTGTCGAAACACTCCGGCAACGAGTCGAGGGCGAAAGGCACGGAGTTGGAAACGAATCCCTCCTTCTTCGCGGTGATCCGATAGACTGCCGGGCCTGCGTCTTTCGGAGGCAGCGTCAACCGAGCCGCCTCGAGATTCCAGCCTTCCATCTCGATCTCTGCCGCAGCACCCACCCGGGCACCTAACGGGAAGATACTCGTGACGAAGGGCAGTTCGCCGATGGTGATGCGATAGATGAAATCCTCGCGACCGCGGTAGATGGAGTCGTTGATCGCGAGCACGAATTCGCCGTCTTCGGGCACCTCGAAGAGAATCGTCGGATCGGGATTGAAACGGTAGTCGTCGTTATATGCCAACTCCTTCCCGGCGGCGTTGCGAAGCGTTAGCACGGGCTGAAACCAGCCGGGGACGGCGTCGGCAATGTAGGGGATCAGTTCCCGGGCGGCGGTCGAGATAACCAGGCGTTGCCCCTTGCTCGCCTCGAATCGATACCGGTTCACTTCACGGGCGGCGATTTGGCCGTTCATGGTACACGGCACGGTGACGCGGGCCTCCACCTCGTCCGGCGGGCGCTTGCGCAGCGCCTGCTGCTCTCGGCCGAGTATCGGAACGAAGCAGGTCTTCATCGGCTTCCTGGCAACCTCGGGAACCTGACCGACGTGGAAAACGAGCGGGTTGGTCACTCCGCGTTGCGTCACCAGCCTGATTTCTCGCGAGCCCGGTTTTGCGTCGGGAGCCGCCGCAACCTCGACCAAGACAATGTTGGAGATCGCAGCGCAGGCCGGCTTGTTGACCCATCCGGCAATTCTCTTCTCGATCCTCTCGATAAGCTCCAGCGTGGCCTTGTCCTGCTTGGGTTCGACCTTCTTAGCTTCGACCTTCTTGGCTTCACCCTTCTTAGTCTTACCCTTCTCGGGCGGCTTCAACTCCTTCAGTTGTTCCTTCAACAACCCGATCTCTTGGTTGTTAAGTCTTCTGTAATACCGGACCACCTTGGCCGAGACGCCCGTACCGGAGACGAGCACGTCGTTGACGTCGTCCAGCCGTTGTCCTCCCAGCTTGATCTGAAACGTAGTACCCTGCTGGCCGCCGGCGGGATAGACATAACCGATGTACGGTCGGGGCTGCGCCTGCGAGGCCGTCGCCGACAAGCCGGCCAGTCCCAGGATTGCGAGCCATAGAATTCTGTTCATAAGTCGCTCCAATGAATGACGAATGACGAAGCACGAATGACGAAACTCCGACTGCGTGTCTCTTCCTTCGTCATTCGTCATTCGTGCTTCGTCATTTACTCACATAATCTCCGTCAACAGTCCGGCCGACTTCAGTTTTTCCGATTCGGCGGCCAACACGTGGGCTTCCGCGCCCAACGGATGGGGCAGCTTGGCGTTGGTGTCGATGCCGGCCAATTGATAGATGCTACCCAACAGGTCTACCGGATAGACGGGCCGGTCCTTGACCTCTTCGGCATTCTTATCCGACGAACCGACCACACAACCGCCCTTGAATCCGCCGCCGGCAACCAGCACGCTGAAGACTTTGCCATAGTGGTTGCGACCACCGTTCCAGGGCGGTTGCCAGTCGACCTTGGGGCCTCGGCCGAACTCGCCACAGCACCAGACGACGGTGCTATCGAGCAGGCCGTGATCTTTCAGATCCTGCAACAGCGTTGCCAGGCCTTGGTCTAGTTGGGGTGTCTGCCGGCGCATGGTTTGGAAGTGGTTTTTGTGCGTATCCCATCCTCCGGGGTAGTTGATGGTGATGTAGGGCACGCCCGTCTCGACCATCCGCCTCGCCGCCAGGCACTCCTGCCCGAAGGTGTGCCGGCCGTAACGATCTCTCAATTCCGCCTTCTCTTTCGAGAGATCGAAGACCTCTCTGCCTTCTCCCAAGATCAATTCGTAGGCTGCTTTCTTGGCGTCACGCGCGGCCGCCAACTGTGGACTATCTGCCATTGCGGTGCCCATCGTATCCATTTGCTCGAGCAACTTGCGCCGGGCCTTTTGGCGGTCGTCGGTGATGCCTCGGGCGATGACACCTTCGACCTCGAACCGCGCGGCGTTCGGGTTGCCGCCGGTGGCGAATGGCTTGTACTTAGGTCCCAGAAAGCCCTCCGGGGAAAATCGCCCCGACGGCTTTGTCAGCACTACGTTGGGTGGAATCAATCCCTTGTATCCGGGGCTTTTCAGAAATGCGAACACGGCGCCGACGCTCGGATAGGCCACCCGCCCGCCCGGCTTGTGCCCGGTCTGCATCAGGTAGGCCGCCGTCTCATGGCCGTTGATTCCATGGGTCATGCTGCGGATGAGGGAATACTTATCGGCCTGTTTGGCAAGTTCGGGAAACAGTGCGCCGATCTGGATTCCGTCCACGTTGGTTGGGATTACCTGGTCGAAGGTGCCCATGTATGCACGGCCCGACTCGGGCTTCGGGTCCCATGTGTCATTGTGCGACATGCCTCCCCACAGGAAGATCTGGATAACCGACTTGGCTTTGGCTTCAGCCGGGGCTTTGTTCGGCTCTGCCGCTGCCGCCGGGGCACCGGATCCCAAGCGTTCGGCCGCCATCAACCCGGCCGCACCGGAGAGGCCCCGGCCGATTGCCTCGCGCCGGGAGATCCGCGCGGCGATGTTTGAGTTATGGTTTGTGCTCATGTTCTCAGTTTCCTTTGCTAGTGCCGATAAAGAAACTCGGTGCTGTTGATTAAAGCCCAGGCAATGTCGATCGCGGGGTTGCGTTTGCCATCGACGGGTCGGAGGTACTCCGCCACGGTCTTCTGTTCTTGCTGCGTCGGGAATCGCGAGAGAATCGTCAAATAAAGCTCTTGCACCTTTCCGCCCAATTTTCGTTTAGAAACGAGAATTGCTCTGAGACGGGGGCCCTGTTCGAGCTTGCGCTGGATATGGCTCGAATTGAGCATGTATAACCACTGGGCCGGGACGGGCTTGTTGTTGCGCTCGCTTGCCATGCCGGTCGCCCGCGCCGAGCGCCCGAACAGAGCCAGGAAGGGACTCGTGATGCTGCCGTCGGCAATCGCAATCGCGGGCATGTCCTTCGGGATATACGTAAAAGGCTCCGGGATGGCGCTGGTATAAAGATCCGACGTGCCGGTGATCTTATTGACGGCATCGATCAACACCTCGGCTTCCAATCGACGTAGCGGATAGCTGGCAAAATTGGCCTCGGCTTGAGGATTGCCGAGTTGGGGAGTCGAGGAAAACTGATACGTGGTAGAGGTCAGAATCAACCGGTAGAGGTGCTTCAGATCGTAGCCGCCGGCGATGAATTCCTTCTCCAGATACGCCAGCAGTTCGGGATTACTCGGCGGGTTATCGTCGCGAATATCGTCCGGCTGGTGGATGATGCCGCGTCCGGCGAGCCACGCCCAGACGCGATTGACGATGCTCCGCGCGAACCATGGATTCTCCGGCGTAATCAGCCAATCGGCGAAGACCTCCCGCGGATCGCGATTCGAGGGCAACTCGATCTTGGTTCCATCCGGAAAGACGGCCGCCGATGGCGCGCCGCCGGTCGACGGTTCGGTCACCTCTTGCGATGCGTCCTTGGCAACCTTCCCGGACGTGGTCACCGCGGCGTTTCCGGGCGCGGTGTTGCCGGGCACTTTGCTGCCGTTGAGTGGATCCCAGAAAACGTGCTCTTCCTTCCACTCGGCGGTCGGCTTGTAACCGATCTGCGAGAAGAAGACGGCCATGCCCGGCAGAGATTCTTTCGGCCAGGAATCGGTTCTTGATCCCATGAACGTCAAGGCCACGGTGGCGGCGATGCCCTCGGGGGTTTTGTTCTGGATGGCGCGGTAGAAGTTGACCGGGCCGACGCGGAAATTGCTTCCGCTGGAGGTGAGCAACTCCCGGACAAACTTGTCGTACGGTTTGTTTTGGGCAATGGACGCCCTGACCCAGCGGTGATACGCCTGCGCGCCGTTGGGCCAAAGATTGACGGGGAATTCCGATTTGATTCGCAGCACGTCGCCCCATTTCATCGCCCAGTAATCTGCAAACTCATCCCGCTCGAGCAGACGGTCGATCAAGGCTCGGCGTTTGTTCTTAGCGTCCGGATCTCGAATGAACTCCCTGGCCTCTGTTGCGGTGGGCAGCGTGCCGATCGCGTCCAGATAGGCGCGGCGGACAAACACCGCGTCGGAGCAGAGGACGGGCCGGATATCCAACGACGACAATTTGGCGAAAACGATTCGATCGAGTTCGCTCGTCGGGCTCGCTTGGACGGGGCTCTCGAAAATGTTCGGATTCTTCTCCGGCGTCTTTTTCTCCGGCGTTGCCGCCGGGCATGCGACCGTCCAAAAGACAACCGCCAAAATCAACGGGGTTTTCATGATGTTTTTCTAACTCCAAACAAGGGTCGCAACATCGAATCCGAGATTCTGGCGTTGCAATCTACCTTCCTATTAAACCGCCAATAGCGAGGAAAGTTTCGTAGTAACCTCAGTAGCTAATCTTCGTTTCGGGAAGGGCGTTGTTCAGTTTCGCCACCCCTGCCTTGGAAATCGCGGTGTTCGAGACGTCCAGTTCCTTGAGCCGTTTGAAACTCGCCAGATGTGGCACCGAGGCGTCGGTGATCGGTGTGCCGCGGAGTTCCAGTCGTCCCAGGTTGCCGATCGTTGTCAATTGCGCTATGCCGGCGTCCGATATTTCTACTTCGCGCAGAATTAGCGTTCGCAGTCCGGTCAGCTTACCCAACGTCTTCATTCCCGCGTCGGTCAGCGGCGTCGCCATCACGTTCAACGACTTCAGGTTGGATAACGGCTTGAGGTGCAGCAGGGCCTCGTCGCCGATGGGTGTGGCACCCAGGTCGAGCCACACCAGATCTTTCATGCCCTTGAGGTGGACCAGCCCGTCGCCGTTGATTCCCACCCGGCGGAGATCCAATCGCCGCAACTTGGTTAGCCCGGCAAGCTGTGCCAGGCCCTCGTCGGTGACCTGAAAATCCTGAGCCAGGGACAACTCCTCCAGATTGGTCAACCGGCCGACGAATTCCATGCCGTAGTCGCTCACGGCCAGCGAATCCTCGATGGCCAGCGTGCGCAATTGCTTCATGGTTGCCAGATACTCCAGGCCGGCGTCGCTGACCCCACGACTGCGGATGCGGAGAGTTTGGAGATTCTTCATCCGCGCGATAAGTTCGAGCCCGCCGTCGCCGATCTGGTCGCTGCCTTCGAGATCGAGCGTGCGAAGGTTCTCCAATTGGGCGATGAAATAGAGCCCACCGTCGCTGATGTAGTCGTCGGTCAGAACCAAGTGCTCCAGCCGCGGGAACTCCTTGAAATGCTCTGCCGCGGCGTCGCTCATTTGCGTTACGCGATGCAGCCGCAAGGAGTTGAGGTCTTTCAGCGCCGTGAGCTTCTGCACGCCGGCGTCGGTCATGGCGACGGTGTCCAGATCGAGGTGCGTCAAACCCGTCAGCCGGACCAGATGCGGTGTTGCTGCGTCGGTGATCTTGGCGCCCTTCAGATGCAGCCGCTTCAAGTGAGGCAGCGTAGCCAACGGTTCGACGTCGCCGTCCGAGGGGTTCGCCTTGAGCAGGTCGACTTCGGTCAATCGTCCATCGTTGTCGAATTTCACACTACCGCCGGCCTGTTCGAGCTGCTCGATCAGCGGCGCAAACAACTTCGCATCATCATGCAGTGGCTTCGTCGTTTCGGAATCGTCCCCACCCGGCGTCGACGGACATCCCGCGGCGACGAGCATCGTACATCCGGCAAGAAAAAAACACAGCCATTGCCTCATCGGGCAGACTCCTATTCTATCTCCCCCAAACCTACAATCAACAACCAGCCATAATAACGAACGGTGGCAAACGTTCACTGGAAAATTGGTGTGGGACGGGATTAACGGGATTGACAGGATAAAGAAGGAAGAAAAAAAGAATCCAAGTCTTTCATCCTGTCCATCCTGTCATCCCGTCAAAACATTCATCATTTGTGCTTCGTCATTTATCACGTCACCTCGCGTCCCACCGGTTTGACCGCGGTTTTCTTGGTCGGCACGAGCCGCATATCGGGCACGCCGGGGGTTTCGACGCCGCGGACATTGAGCGAGTTAGCCAGGGCCGGCTTGTCGGCTTTGGCGGCGGCGGCCAAAGCTGCCTTCAGCGCGGCCGTCGCCTTTTCACCCGGCAGACGCTCCAGTGTCATCCGCGCGTCTTCGCGCAGCTCCGAGTTGGTCAACAGCGCGGCGACCGGCTCGACCGCCTCCTCGCCGGCAATCTGCCACGTCATCCACAGCGCGTCGCGGCGGAGTTGCAGCGGGTAGTCGTTGTCGAGCAGCTTTAACAACTCGGCCGCCACGGCCTTCGCTTCGTCTTCCGCGCCGGGGCGACCGGTGTAGTAGACGATGTTCTGAATCGCTCGATTGGCCGCCCGAGCGACCTCCAACTCATCGCCGGCGGCGATCTTTGCCAACGGCAGCACGGCCTTAGCCCCCACCGCGCCCGCACCGTCGCGAGCGGCGGCGCGATCCGTGTCCTTCTCGCTCTTGATCTTCTCGATCAGCGCATCAAGTGTAAGCTCTTCCATCGGATGTATCCTTGTTTATGTCTCGTAGTGTAGGCGTCTCGCCTGCCCGGTCCCACAGGCGAGACGCCTGTGCTACGGGAAAGCCGCCTCTCTCAACGGGTCAAAGTGCGTACGGGTAACGTTGAGGCCGGCCCATCAGACGCTGGGCCTGCGCGTCGCCGACGATTTCGCGTTTGCTGTAGTCCCACGTGAGCTTCCGGCCCAACAGGAACGAGAGGTTGCCCAGCACGGTCAGCAGGGCCACGTCGACGCCGGCTTCGATGTTCATGATCGTCTTCTTGCCGGTTTTGATGCCTGCAAACCAATCCTCTTTATGGCCGGGGCTCTTATACACGTCGACCGCGTCGGCGCCCGGCTTCCACTCGCGGGCTTTCTTCTCGGCCCAGGTACCGCCGTCGCCACCCCAGTGGGTGAAGGTGCCCTTGTCGCCCGTATATACGGCACCGTAGCCGGGGCGGGAGATCTTGCCGCCCGGCTCTTTGCCGGTGCGTTCTTCCGGCGGCGCCGGCTTGCCGGGCTGATTCCAGGTGAGCACCCAGTCGGGGTTCTTGAACGTGTACGTGACGTCGATCTTCACGGCCGAATCCCAAAGCCCGCGCGTGGGAGCCTGGCCGGTGGCTTCGATCTCGACCGGTCCGGTGCCGTCGGCGTTCATCCACCACATGGCGCAGCTCATCACATGGGCACCGCGATCGCGAATCTGGCCGCCGCCCGACTCCATCAGCCAGCGGAACACGCCGTGGCAGTAGCCGCGATTGTACGGCCGCCAGCGGAGCGGGCCCAGCCATAAGTCCCAGTCGAGTTGCTCCGGAGGCTCGCCGTCGGGCAAGAACCCACCGGTGGGGCTGGGATAATGGAAGCAGTCGACCCGACTAACCTTGCCGATGATGCCGTTAGCCAAGTATCGATGCGCCAGGTAGGCCTCCGGCTGGCTGCGTCCTTGCGAACCGACCTGGATCGAAACGCCGGCCTTCTTGGCGGCAGCAACCATCGCCTTGCCTTCCTCGACCGTGCAGCAGGCAGGTTTCTCGACGTAGATGTGCTTACCCCGTTCGGCGGCATGCACCGTCTGCACGGCGTGCCAATGGTCGGGCGTGGCGAAGATCACCGCGTCGATATCTTTGCGATCGATCAAGTAGCGGTAGTCGCGGTAGCAGTCGGCTTGCGATCCGGCCCTGCGCGAAGCATTCGCCAGCCGCTTTTCGTCGATGTCGCACACGGCCGCGATATTCACCTCGCCACGTTTCATACGGGTCGCCATGTCCCACAAATGGTATCCGCCCTGGCCACCCACACCGACGTGCCCGAAAGTCAAGCGGTCGTTCGCACCGGCAGCACCCGGCGCGGCCAACACGCCGGAAGGAATCAGGTGCGGCGCAGCCAGCGCACCGGCCGCCACCGTCGATCCGGCGGTTTTCAGAAAGGCGCGGCGTGGCACGCCTGGAGTCTTCTTGCTCATGCTTTCTCCTCTTAGCGTTATATCATGGAGAACCTGGATATACCGAGTTCCCGTCTTTATAACCTTTTGACCAAGGGAAAGCCAGAGGCCCACGGGTGGGGTTCCGCCGAAAAACCGAGGGCGCTTTGCCCGCCGTGGGAGTGAAGTGCATGACACTCTGACGAGTTATTGACGACACCCGCCCACGGGTGGTGCATTCGGCGGTCGTTAAGGGTTGACGAACCATCGAGCGTCGCATTGTAGGACAGGATTGTATCCTGTCCAGACAGGTTGAAAACCTGTCCTACGCAGTTTATCCAGACAGGTTGGAAACCTGTCCTACGACAAGAAGATTGGAAACCTGACATTCGGAGTGTACAATGTGGCGGAAGCAACGTCGTGAAATTCAGATTGCCGAAGGGATTCCCTCTAAGTGTACGCTGAAAGACGCGGTGGCAGATGGCACAGATTCCTCCATTGCTGATGGTCGAGCCGGCAGCCGGGCAGCGTCAAGCTGCCGCCATCGTGGCTCGCAAAGACTCGCGGCTCGATCTGGAAGCCATCAAGACGGAACTCGGTGAAGTTCGCCGATATTGCCGCGACAATCAAACCTCGTTGGTCGAGCAGTACAAGAACAACCTCTCGCAGTTCGCAGGCGTCGAGTGGACCGTCGCGGCGGACGCCGCACAAGCTGCGGCCTACGTCAAGCAGGTTGCCGGTCGCACGGATCTCGTCTCGATCAACAAGTCGAACGTCGTCGTCAACGAGCTTAGGCCTCAGTTGCAGGCCGTCGGTCTGCGGACTTTCGTCCGTTACTTCAAGGAGTTCGACGCCTTCGAGAGGAAGATCGAGGACTACTGGGACCTGCCGGGACTGCACGAGAAGGGTCTGGTCGAGTCGTTCGACGTTGCCGGGACGTTTACGCACCTGAAATCGGGGCAAGTGCGAGATTACGTTGCCGTCGTGGGAGTCAACGCAGTCTCGGCCGATGACGGCTCCGTCTTCTTCCTGCAGCACATGGCCAACATCTCCAAGGACCTCCAGCAGGCGAAGAAGATCGTGATCGTGGTCTGCCCGGAGAAGATCGTCAAGGACCGCCCGGCAGCCCTGCTTCAGACCAGATCGATGGGAGTGTTCGGCCTGGAGAGTACGCTGCTCGATCTGGGTCCTAAGGAAGTGGAGAAGTACGACTTCGACGGGCTTCCCACGATTGCCACGGATCGAGGCACTGGTGATCGGGAACTCCACGTGTTGATTCTGGACAATGGTCGGAGCGAGATATTCGCCGGCCAGTATCGGGATCTGTTCCTCTGCATGGATTGTAGGGCATGCGCCCGGCAATGCCCGATCGGGCAACATATCGAGCTGGACGGGATGATCTGGAGCCCTAAGAACTACCTCCTTGGATTCTTGCAGGGTTGGGTAGACGCGACCGAGGGCTGTCTTCATTGTGGCTGCTGTCACGTGGAGTGCCCGGTCGACATCGATCTTCCCTCATTGATCTGGAGGGCCCAGTTGGAGCACTACGCAAAACACGGCAGGAGCTTTAGGAAGCAGTTGATGGACGAGCCCGAGTTGGCGGCCAAGATCGGGTCGATGACGGCGCCCTTTTCCAACTGGGCCAGCAGCCTCTCTATCTCCAGGCGGGTCATGGAGGCAGTAATGGGCGTCCACCGAA
>SDBT01009422.1_pt1 | contig 15833 bp, 29 predicted proteins | sample 2277101 | NCBI WGS metagenome assembly SDBT01 (sample SAMN10404973, study PRJNA504765) | marine sediment metagenome | isolation source: marine sediment core GS10_PC15, 103 cmbsf | place: Arctic Ocean: Southern Knipovich Ridge | collected 2010 | reverse complement strand
CAACGGGAATGAACAACGTACTCTTTTTCCCCTTGCAGTCTAACTGGTAGCTTTGGGAAATCCCCTGATATTTTATGACCAAACAATAAGCAAATAATCTTGTTCCTTATCTTACCCCCGCCATCCATTTTCTTGACTGGCCAATTTTCAATCCATTTCTGCAAAAGACCCGCCAAGGCAATGCCAATAATACAAGTTGTTCCGGCCAAGGCTCTGCATTTAGGTAAATTTGTTTCCAACTTAGCCATTATCCTGCCTCCGCCATCAAAGCCTCAGCCGGGCTACCCTCACCCGGACTACCGGAAGCATCTTTATATGCTTTTGATGCAACCGCAGCCTGCTCCGCCGCCCTTTGCTCCTGCTCTGCTTGCGCCCTTCTCTGTCGCTTTGCTTCTCTTTCTTCGACGGAAGCCATATCCTCGATATGAACGCCAAAGGTTCGGCCTATACGCGGGATAGCATCATCGAAGTCGATATTGTCAGGGATGTTCTGGTCGGGAAATTGAACGTGGGCCTGACCAACAAAGTTAAGCCATTCCTGGAATCCTCTGGCCTGTTCGCTTTTCAGGGCAAGGGCAAGAGGCCCGACATATTCCATACCAAACCCGACCCCTGAAAGTTCAGGCGGCGGCTGGTCTACAGCACGATTGCGAATCAATTCCAACACAGACCTTTTAAGCGTCTTTGTCAACTGTTCATTCCATATTCTGCCGACAGGCGGGCCTAATTTTTTCAATGTTCCCCGGATGCGTTCCTGTATCTCAAGCGTTGTTCGTCTATCACCTTTCAAATCGGCAAGAGGGTCGAACGCCTGTTTGAAAAATGCCCTGTCAATAATACCCGTCTGGCGTTCAAGCGACGCCTCGCTTATCGGGAAGTTGCCGTTCATTGCGGAATCGAGCGCCTTTATATTATCCATTGTAGCCACCCAATTCAATGCACCTGGCTTTGTCCTGACCTTCCCTTCAACTCCGTCAATTAGGGCTTGTCTCGGAGGATTGTTCCATCTATTCCCACACTCCTTAAAATTCTTTGTCATCTCGAACAAGACATTGATTTGCGGCAACATTTCAGTTCCGATACCGCGACCGTCCTTTTCGTATTCCGGCCTCATCCAGCGACCGACAGCATAAGGATTTTCAGGGAACCCGCCTTCCTGGACGGTGTGTTCGTCTTTGATTTGTATAATGTGGGCGGCAATAGGCATGTTCAAATTGAGCTGTCGGGACAGACGTGAATTGATACTATCGCGGGGCATCACACGATACAGGAACCAAAATTCATCGTGCATCGTTTCGGGTTTTGATACCGCCTTGACAACTTTCGGCCCTGCGTTATCACCATACAAGTCGTAAGCCTGTGAAGCGGTCATTTTGAATTTGTGGATTGAACCGATAACATTTTCCGAATCATCCTCGATAATTACATAGGAACCGATGTTTGAAACTTTGTAGTTCAGCCCCCCTTTTGATTTCTTCCATTCCGTGAATATACAACCGGGGCCAAAAGTAATCATCGAAATCAATACCTTGGCCATCTTTATCATAAAATTAGACTCGAAAATCTTCTCATGCGAAGCTTCGGTCAGGTATGATAAATATCGCTGAACTATGTCGTTTTGCGAATCTCTCTGTGAAACTCTAATCTCAAAGAATGTCTGGCCGGAAGGAATTAGGACTTGCAGGAAACCAGATACCATATCGAGCATATCGAGCATCGGCGTAGTGTCCTCAATTCTCGTTGTCCTGTCAGTGCCGATTGTGTACTCGCTGTCTATCTGAACATAAGGCCACATCGCGTCGCCTGTGCGTTGCCATAAATCACGGGAATTAGATTGCATTCCTTTCAGTCGCCCGTATTCGGCGATATACTCTTTTGCTTGTTGGTCAGGCATGGGTTATATTCTGCGCAGGTATTATTTGGTTTGTCAATCTTTTTTTTTCAACTAATTCACCTGTTTCTTTGTCAAGGACATACGTTTTTGATGCCGATGAGCGGGGTTTCGGCTTCGCAACAGGCATTCCGTATTCGTTTAACACGGAATTTCCGCTACTATCGCATATCCCGCGACGATGCCCGTCAACAATCGCTTGCTTGATTTTTTCTTCGTTTTGCCGCATTTGTCTTTCAGGGCTTTCTTGTACTTTTGCAGAGCTTCGTTTTTCCCACATTTTGTATCGCCGCGCAACCAAGCGCAGAAAAACGGTGAATCTTACATTTACTATCGTGTTCGTTCCACGCCTTCAACAACCCCTGAGCCGCCTTAAGTTTGGCGCGGAGTTCATCGTTCTCGATTTTCACTTGTTCGTATTGGGCCTTCCAAAATATTGTTCTTGGGGGTTTTGCTTTTGCCATCATTTCCTTTCGTTTTGCCGCATTTGTTTTCTTTCGGAAGCCATGATTATCCTCCACCTTCTACCAAATCAGGTCTTTCGGTTGTTTTGTAAGTCATCGCCCCTTCCCTTACAAGGTCAAGTGCTTGTTCATAGCCCGCATGGCTTTTCTGTGCAACCAAGTGTGTCAAATATTCGGCTACCATCATTAACATCTTAAATTCTTTTCCTTGCTCAACCTCACCCATAAATAATCTTACTTTACCTCTGCCTGGTTTCGGTGAATCGTAAACCCGAATCTTAAGCTCACCGAATTGTTGTAGGCCATCTTCCATTTTTTCAGAATCCATGATTATTTATCCTTCAGGACTTGCAATCGTTCAATAATCGCGGCCGATCTTTTGGTATCAGCGATTGTAGTTGCGGTCAACATCTGTCCAAGGTACTGAATTTCTTGTGTTTTGTTCATAATTATTTTCCTTTCATTCATTTATACAAACAGTCTGTCTCGTAAATCCTGCTTTCTTCACGGTCGGGGTTCTGTCCGCCGCTAACAAAAAGTAATTCAATGTATTGCGGTAGTGGTCTCCCTGCCTGATATTCCCGCAAGCTCTGTATCGCATCACGGTAGCGCCGAGTCTATCCTGCGTGGGATATTTTTCGCAGTTACAGCACTGTTCGGCGAATTCTTTCATAGCCGAGTCCCGCCTTGGTAGAATAATCAGACCGTTCGATAATACCCTGTGTGAACGGTCGAATATTCCCGTTCGATAAGTTTTTACGACACCCGTGTTATCGTTGAAGGCTTGTTCCTGCACGGGGCTGTCAACGTACTGGCATAAGAAGATTGTAATGCCCTTGGACATGCACTTCTTTTGGAACGCCCTTGCCTCATCCTCGTAGGGACGTATATCGACCACACCCTGCTTAACACCATACCTGAGAAACATATCATAAGCATCTTCAAACGATTTTATCTTCGCTACTCGAACTATATCATATCGCTCTTTGTCGAGCCTCGTACCGATGATGATATGCTTAACAAGCCCTACATCCACCCCCGCCGCGCAAGGCCCGGGGTGCTTGGTAGGCATGATATGATTTCCGCAATTCGCCAAAACAACATTTTCTCGAAGTTTATCCTCTGCGGAAGAAAAAGGCTCACCGAGCCGCATACGGTACACGCCGCCCAAGTTACCATAAGGCGGGTCTTCAAATTCTTTAAGAATTGTAACAGGATCATGGAAGATGCTGGTTAGATGTCCTTTTTGATAACCTTCAAAATCTATGATAGAGGGTTTGTCCGGTATCCACATGCCCGTCCCAGGCCCGGCCCATATCGGCAGAGGCTTACCACACTTTTTACACGCTATATAGCCCCTGTGTTTTCCCTCACGTTCACGCTCATCGGCATCGGGGTACTCCTTGACGCAGCCAGGAAACTCCTGTTCTGCGCAGGTCCACGCGCTTAAGTCCCCGCCGACACACGAACATTTTCTGTGCCAATGTCGCATGTCGGATTGTTTGTATATCAAATCTATTCCCGAATCTTCGCCTAACGGGTTTGCAATATAAACTTCTTCGTGAACTTCCGAAGCCCCCATGCGCCCTATCGCCAGGGCAATCGCCTCTGCGTCCATCAATTCTATTTCATCAAAATCAACTTTGTCCACGGAAATAGATGATAACGGGGCAGATGTCTTTCCATCGCCCGCCCCGTCTGCGCTCAGCGTTGCACTTCTCAGGTAGAGAAAAGCGTCGCCGATTTGTTTAAGCGAGGCACTGTCGGAACCCTTTGCGCCGGTTTTAATATACTTGCCGATAGCCGCCCTGTTTTTAGATATAAGCGGCCCGTACTTAGACTTGCCGAATTCTTCAACAGTGGCTTTCGTAGGCAAAAGATGAAGGACGCCTTGAGGATACCTGCCCGTTATCATCCCATGAAGGTTATCGATAGCTTCACCGATACTAAATCCATCTTGCGGCGCTTTCATTGCGCACCGTTTTCTTGCTCTCCTTTTTTTGTCGGCAGGCCCGTGAATCCATTCGGCAAGATACTCGCGGCCTTTAAGCGAAAAGGGGCCGGATTGAAGTTTCAATTTGTGATACGCGGCCCAAAAGCAAGCATTGCCCTCAGCAAGCAACTTGGCTTGTTCGTCCGATGTTTTAGACTTGAAGTATTCCGCTTCTTTAGATGTTATTGGAATTTTTTCGGAAGCCATATTATTTATTTTTCAGGGCTTGCTTAATAAATACTGGTGGGGGGATGAGAGTAAATGGCTTCATCCCAAATTTTTGTCCAGTTTCATTCATCGTTCGCATAGTTTTTTCGTATTCTTCTGTTACCTCTATGGATGACTTGAGTGCAAGTCGCATCTTCTTATTCTCGGCTTGGAGTTGGGTGTGTAAGTGGGGGTTGCATTTATCTTCTCTATACAATTCACATTCACTCATATCGTGCTCCTTTCTGTTTTTAGGTTTTCCACATCTTAGCACAGTTCAATCTCAATCTGCAAGTTTTATTGTCTTTTCGTCTTCCGGCACTATCTCAACAACCGTGCCCGGTGGCAATTGCGGTACCTCCCATCGCCCACACCACGCACCCGATTTAAGTATGGGGAAAAGGGCGCGTAATTCAATATTGGGCGGCCCACCGGCAATAGCAGACCCCGCGGGCAAAACAAAGAGCTTCGGCGGTTCCCACCTGCATTGGCCTTGATTTCCGTCTTTGTCTATCGGGAAATAAAATCTACAACTTCCGCATGTTTCCATTACGTTGGCTCCTTATGTAATTCTTGCCTTTTAATTGCCACCTGCACGCCAGTCATGCCGGCATGGGCGATCCACTTGCCGCCATATATTCCTGCACATTTTTGGGCGTCTCTTGCCGCTGCAAACGTCAAATCATCATCGCTAATCGGCTGCTCAGAGTGCAGAAAAGAATGAATAAAAACCCTTGTTCCTTCTTTTTGCAGGCAAAACTCTCTTCGATAACACGGCGCAACATAATAACATTTTTTTAATAAGGTTCTTACTTCGGAAAGTTTTGGTGTTTTGTAACTACCGGCCTTAGAATAGCCGTGTTCTTTTATGACCCGCAATACATCGTCATCGCGATACGGTCGTATTAAATCCTCCCAATCGCTTATCTGTGGACCTGTCGGCTCCCAATCCGGCCAGCGAGGCTGTATTTCCTTTGTAAAAAACTGATCAGGCCTGTCCATCGTGCAGCCTCCTGTATTCTTCGCGTTTTTCGGCTGTGGTCTTTTTGGGCACTTTACCTCGATTGCCCCCCCTCTCCTGAGTGCGCCGGAACCAATTCGTTAGAAACCGACCCCACTGAGATTTCTTCTTTGTCGGGTTGTCCGCTACCCAGAGAGCGGCACTTTTCAAATCGAGAACGATGTCAACGGCAGGAAAAGCCCCTTCCCATTGTTGTATTTTTTCGGGAGGAATATCCTCAAAGCACTTCTTGTCGTCATTATATATTATAGTTTTCTTTACTTTACTTACCTTTACTTTACTTAGTTGCTCAGCCGTTCGGCGGCCGTTCAACGGTCGTTCAACAGCCGTTCGCCTTGCTTTTCCACTCGCTTTTCCAGCTAAACTCTTTTGTTTTAGATACTTATGTGCCTTGTTAAGTTCGCGGGTTACTCGCTTGTGCTTAAGTTTGCCGTTTTTTATGATAAATTTATGTGAATAGTTTTTGAAAAAGATTTCAAAAGTTTTTTCGTCTGTATTGCACAAGTTCTGTAAATTTGAACGGTCGTTCAGCAGCGTTCCGTCATTACAACTCAAATACACAATCAATGAGTGGTAACACCCCCGCTCCGCCGCCGACATTGCTTGCCAGTCCGTATCTGCTGGATAAGCTGCCGGTTCTAATTGCAGATACTTTATGTCCATTATCTCATCCATGATAAAAAGTAGGCCCGCAGGGTGGAACGCATAGCTCAGATAAACCGAGAAATGCCCCTTTGGGCCTTTGAGTGTTTACGATATTTATCTGTACTACACGCTCCATAACCCACCATTTACACTATTTCCCGTTGAGGTCAAGCACGAAATTATTTATTTTTCAGGGCAATAAACATCCCTGCCCGCGTAACTGCCTTCAAGTTCAGGATCATCACAAAACAGAAACGGCTTCGAGCGCAAGGTTATTTCTTTGCCTTCAATATCAACCGTTGTTTCGATATGATACTCAGGCCACATTCTGCTTATTTGCTCCACAGATAGTATAGGAACTGCAATTATGCTGTCCACTTGTCTTGTTGCGCCGTTTTCGAACGTGGCGTAATAGCCGACCTTGTTCATGGTATTGAATAGAAGGATGCCAGCAACTATCCAGCACGCAACCATAACCAATAAAATATCCACTAGCCTTTTCATCTTTTCTCCTCCGTCACGGTTTGCCCGCAAGTAGGGCACTCTTTCGCCACGTCCACCACGATACCGAACAATGTTGTGCTGCAAGCAACCGGAACACTGAATTCGTTTCGTAAAACTTCGTTTCCTTTTTTGTCAAGAGTTATGCGAACAACCATGCCACCCTCCGCGATAACCGCTTCTCTAAAAGCTAACAAACTATTATGTATTTTGTCTTTCATCTTATCTCCTGCACATTTTTACTATTTCTTCGTGGCCTTCAATCGCGTCTTTTTTTGTGCTGTAACGCCGTTGGTCTTGGTCGTGCTCACCGCCAAATACCATAGTCTCAAAAAGTAAGGGTGGGCCTTCACCGAAACTATGGTCAAGCCCCAAGAAAACTGTGCTGATATATATCGGTTCCCATCGTTTTATTTTCAGTATTTTACCAAGCCAAAATTTCCAAGCAGGGGCACCTATGTCGTTTTTTGCAATGTGCCTATCGGTAGTTTCAAACCAATTGGCCCACTCCATCAGGTTATCACAGACCTTGGGTTCGCCATTTTCATCTAAAGTATATTTGTCACTCATATCTTACCTCCAACCAATTATCTAACAAAGCCCTTTAATGCCAAATTAACTAACTTGATACAACGCTTTCGCCTCTCAGACGCCATCTTCAACGTAATCTTTGTACCACAACCAGTATACAAATTTACCCCAGAGAGTATCAGGCGAACATGATCAGTCGCATCACGAACTGCACGGGAATATATCCTTACGACTTGGGCTTGACCGGATATGCTTAACTTTACCAGTCTTGTCATCTTACCTCCAACCAATTATCTATCTTTTTCTTTTCTTACGACATTATTGCCAAATAATATTATCTGAGGCGCCGCGCAATCCTCTGACAAAACAATGTCGCCCTTTATCCGCAATGGATAACTATCACCATGAATCAACCTAAAAACCAAATCAGTTTCCAAGCCTGATTCTGGAACAATAACCAGGTGCAAAACACCATCAATTTCCTTGTAACCCATTCTTGCCATTTCAGTTCCTATCCACCAACCAATTATCTGAAAACCACATCAAATCCGATATGTCCGTTTGGCCGTCATAGTCTGCATCGTACATTAAGTCGTATGCAAAATTGGGGTCATACAAACCAAACACATCATCATTCCACCTGGCCGCAAATAAACCATAATCTTCATTGTTTACTTCGCCATCGTAATTAAAGTCGCCATAAAAATTATCCCTTACGATTTCTAAATGTCCGCCTTGGGGGACATAAATCGCAGCATAAGGATTTCCCCATCTATCATAATACTCACCTTGTTGCTCAGGGAATTCCATCGGCAAAATAAAGCTCGTAGCCAAAGCGACAAGGTTATCCGAAATATAGTAAACGTGCGATTTTACGGGCAACTGAGAAACTATCCAACCAAAACTGTCTTTGCTTACAACTATGCCAGTATGTACCATTACCTGAGCGTTTTCAAGTTCGTCCACGGAAAACAATGACAAGAATAAATAAGGTTGTGATAAACTCATCGCAAGCATAACTTCGTCGGGGTCATCAATGTCTGAAATCCATGTAGCCACCATATTATGCGAATTCTTATAACCCAGCCCCCAAATCCACTGTTTCCAAATCCCATCTAAATATTCCCATCCCTCCCCGGATGTTGGCAAATCCGGGTAATCAGCAAAGCCTTCGTTCGGGTCAAAATATGTATAACAATTTGGATCGGGAATCATCGGCCCCGGAACCAACGGCCAATCGGGATCAAGGATATAACAATTCGGATCGGTTACCAAACAATTAGGGTCTGGAATCCACGGACAGTTTGGGTCGGGATAATCCAGACAAGTTTGATCTATCATATAGCCGGGGCAATTAGCATCTGGAAATATATTAACAATGTCCGCCCAAAAACAATTTGGGTCAATAATCAAAGGGCAGTTTGAATCAATAATATAAGAGCCTTCTATAAAAATACAATTCGAATCGTAAATCACAATTACCTCTGCTTCAAACAAAGCCTCACCACTTTTATCAGGCAAGAGATTTGAATATGGAGATTTTCTTATTAACTCCACTTCATCCAATCCCAATTCTCCCACCGGCCCCAGGTTAAGTTCGGCATCATTGCCACTACTTTTGTCTAAACTTTTAGACCAACCATTCCACTGATTCAAAGAAGAAAAAGAAGCCCCATAAATTCCCCCAAATGGTTCCCAGAAATCCTGATACTGCGATCTAAAAAACACCACATAACCATCACTCACAATATTACCAGAGGCTTTTTTAATAACAAATCTCACTTCCACAAGAGTTGATACCCCATCAGAATAATCCGGCCACAAATAACCAACATCTTGCCCTCCAAAACCCACATCAGGATCGCCTAACCCAATTAAAAAGACACACTCCCCTGCACTATCTGTATAAGCTACAGCCACCCCCTCATCATGATCCCAATCACCTTCTGGAACCGAACGCACATACCCATACTTCTCTCCATTTGGAGCATACTCATCCCAAATATCCTCTCCAATATCCAGCGGATCGTGATGAGCAATAATTTGGCATTCAACTTTTATCCCAGCCAAGGGAACGCCATCGGCGATCACGCGACACAAATAACCAAAGCCCGCCCCATAAACCTTTTCTTTCCCGGAACTACCGCCATTTCCGCCTACATGCCACACATCTAATCGATTGCAAATAGAGTGGCTACCAAACAATTCAATTTGTATCCCCTGAACAAACCGTACAACCGGCGAACCATCAGGGCATCCGCTTCCGACAACCACCATGATAATCACAACGGCCACAATTAGTTTTGTCATTAAATTTCTCATCATCGTCTCCCATGCTCATTTTATTACCCAATAGAATATTCATGCAGCCCCAACAGGTATCGGCTCATGCTACACCTCAGCTTTGCCGCCGTTTCCTGTATCTCGGCCTTCTGTTTCCCGCTCACGCGCAAAAGGATAAACTTGTCGCGTTTGCCGAGTTTCGGCTCTCGGATTTTTGATAACAGCTTGCGTTTTTCTTCCATGTTCATAATCACTATCCTTTCAGGAATTTAGCTTGCTCAATCGTCTATCAAGCGAAGTTCAAGTTTTTCAATCTCGGTTTGGAGTTCGTCTCGTACTTTTTCGAGTGCTGCTATTGCAAGCACCTGGAAAGCATTGTCAGCTTTGAGTTTCTCGATTCGTAAATACTTAGTTTGGCAATCCCCACATAGTTCCATCTTTATTTTCCTTTGCTAACACAACTTTGGTTCCCAACCATCCTTCTCTCCGCGCCAACAAAGGCGACAAGGCTCGGCATGAAAAGGTAAGGCTTTATATTTGCAGGTTTCACATTGGTCTCCTATTATATCGTGGGCATCCATTATATTTCCCGTATCACTCTTCCCTTTCGCTGCTTTACACATAGCCAGAGCCAAAATGATTATCGGCGCCGCTGAAAATAAACCTATCCAGAACATTAAGTATCACCTTTATTTACAATGTCCGGCTCTCTGTGATCTGTTCGCCATTGCAAAGCAGATGAGGTCTGTGCCAATGGGAAACCGCAAATAGGGCATGTTGCAGTTTTCAATGGTATCTGTTTATCCCACACAAACCTTATTCTGCACACTTCGCATTTTCCTTGCTGTGCCATTATTCCCCATCTTTCGCTTTTACGAAAAACGTTACATTCTTAACCCAATTCTTAAACCCCGTTTTGTCGGCTTGCGGCGGACAATACCTCAAACCCAAAAAAGTAATGAAGTCAAAAGGCCGTCCCTCTCTGAGCCATCGCTGTCGGGTCTTAACTATCGTAGCAGCCGCCCAGCCAGCTTGTGAATCCAGATCGTTAGCGTCGGGGTGCATCACGCCAAACTCCATCCCAGGCCCGCCGTTCTCATGTAGCCTTATCGCCAGGAGTATTCTAAAGTTCTCTTTTCCCGTACACTTGTTGCGAATAGCGGCCTTTACAATCGTGTCCAACTCAGAAGCACAGACCTCCTGCACGGCTGAACAGGTAGGGCAGAATAAGGCGAATATAATCCAGCAAACTGCTTTCATTATGTTTTATCTCTCATAAAAGGATTTTCTGTTACGTTGCCACTTCCAGCTATTCTACCACACCCCTCGCAGGGATGGCTTAGGTGATTAAGACAAGCGTTGTGTTTGCAGGGCTGTCCATCCTCGAATAGTATCTTTTCTTCTGCCACATCGACACAACCAACGTGTTTATCAAACGGGCAAGGTTCACAAGTCCATTTATCGTGGGGCTTTTTAGCTCCGCACTCCTGCAAGCATGTCTTTGCTTTTTTGCATATTACTTTCTTCATATCTTATCCTTTATTATTGCTGCCCGCTTACGGTGCGGGCGAACCGTGTTAGTTAAAGCCTTCAATCCATTTTCTTGTTTCTTCTGTGCTGTTCATGTGGCCGCCCATACTGAGAGACATCCCTAATTGGATTCCAACATGATTTGCTGTTTCTGGATGCTTCCCAATATCGCTCATCATAGAAGCGACCGCATTGGAACAATCTCCGTTGTCAACATAACCCAATGCTCGAAGTTTGCACCAATTTAAGTGTTCCTCTCTCGTCATTGTTTCTGGCATTCTTCACTTTCCTTTCAAAAAAGTTATCAGCCACCGAGGCTGGTTATTTACAGGCCCGACCACGGTTTCGCCGCAGCCGGACCCTTTCAGAGGAGGGTGATGAGGTTCATATATGTTTTTCGTGTTCATCACTCCTTCTCAAATTTCTTAGGGCTATCCTTAAGCTTACCCCACATCTTGTTGATTCTGTCTATCTGATCCCTAGGTGGGCCACGCCTGTTCTTAAAAGCCGAAATGAGAAAGTCAAACTGCGACTCAGTAAGGCCCGACTTTTTCAGCAACGCCTCGGCTTTCACCATAGCATCAGCCTGCTGTTTGCGAAATTCCTTACGCCACACACGAAGCCGCTTATTGCGCACGGCATTGATAGGGCGGGGTTTCCACTTTTCCTTATCCATTATTTTACCTCCCCCGCCACAATCGCGGCTAAGATGTAGTGGTGGGGCTGGGTGTCACAGGCGAGCCAAATATCCCAGCCTGAAGTGCCCCGAATCTCTAAAAAAACGTTATATAAGGCGTCATAAAAATCCCTGACATTGCACTCATCCCTCTTCTTCATCGCCAGATTCCAGTCAAACTTCGTACCCACTTGTTTTGCAAAATCCTCCGCCGTCTCCTCGTCATTCTTATGATATTTAGAATACACATCTTGCATCTGCTGCCAAGTCTCAGGATAAAGCAATTTCCATATTTCAAAGTCCCGCTCTTCTTCGGCCAGGCTTAATATGTGTTTTATGTCAATGGTCATTCCTGCTCCTTCGGCATCAAACCAAGACGTATAGCGGCCTCTTTTTCTTTTTTGCTAAGCTCGGGTATAGACCTTGTCAGTTCGTAATTACAATGAAGGCATTTTAGCGTTATCATAGATACGCAGCGTTCGTAACCTACAAGGCTACCTTCACGATAGAGATGCTCCCGATTAAAACCACACTCCAGCATCTTAATCCGGTTTTCTAATTCCTTGATTTTCCGCATTCCTGCTCCTCGTAAAAAACATTACAAAACACAACTAACATATTCACTCTTTTGGCGCCTCAATAAAAACAAGTTCCTCTGGAGATGTTGCCGCGCCTGTGTAGTTTTCAAAGTTATCCCAATCATTGTCGCAGTTATATACTACGAATATCCAAGTCTTATTCCAAGACTTTATGCGACCAACCTCAGCCACAGGGTAATGCCTCGGACAATACTTCACCCACCGACCAACATCGGATTCAGTCAACTCCTGTATGCGTATTCCCTCACTCATATTTCACAACATAACATATCCCGATACAAATGTCAATACAAAAAGTATAAACAAAATTGGAAAAGGGGGAAAGCGGCTTCCTAACGCTCAATTAAGTCTTTTTCCATCATCTCGCAATAGTATGGGCTTATCTCAATAGTTATACAATTCACGCCAAGTCTTTTGCACACTCTCCTCACGGTTCCCGTTCCCCCGAACATATCAATTACCAAATCACCTTTGACGCAGGAGAACTTCACTATTCGCTCGATTAGGGCTTCTGGGTGCTGGTTCGGGTGCCATTTGCGGCGCTCGTGAAAAGTCCCGCATACTCTTGAGAATTCCCATACATCGTCAGGAACACGGCCTCTGGGGTCTGCTCGTTTGTCATTATACTTGGTCTGTCGCAAGGACGGAACACGGATTGCATCGGGATACAAAGCGGCGTCGCCTTCGATTAGTCTCAAAATAGGACGATAACCACTTCCGCAATCGGACTGCCTATGTTGACCAAACGTGAACCTCCAAATGAATTGGCGGTAATTATCATCCTCATCAAAACAACTCCATACTGTTGGCTGATATTTGTGGTAATAACTAAGCCAGAAAATATCTGTGTAATTACGACAAGCCAGAATCTCGCGCAGCCATTGTGTGTAATCTTCATGCCTGTCCACAAACCCTTCGTATTTTAGCCCCAAGTTGTCCGGTGGGTCTGCGAATATCATCTTGGCCTTTGGTAAGGTAGGCAAAACCTCAAGGCAGTCGCCGCAAATGATTTTGTCAACCTCCATCAGAACCCCACCTAACCCAACCCTCAATAGCCAAAATCAGAAATATCGCATCACGAACCAAAAGACTCCAAATGCCAGCCTGAGAGTGAATAACCAAACTCATACTGTTCGATACCATCCAAACGAGAAAACACCAACGGAGACGCCTGTTGTTAGCCAAAACGCCAACCACCGCAAGGACTGTCGATATTGTTCCTATTAGCTCAATCAAAGGGTAAGCCTCCATGAAAAGTAACATAACAAATGTTAATACAAATAGCAAGGGAAATCTGAAATAAAAAAAAGCGGTTCAAGATAAAAGATGTCGGCAATTGCAAAACCAAGGAAAGTTGAGGTGGGGGGGTATTCATATAATCAAGACAATCAAATGGGGGTCATGGGGGTCCGATAATATAATATAATGCGCGCATATAATAGGAAACAAACAGGACACCAACAGCCATTGAATAGTAAGTGTGTGTGGTCTGATAATAACAGGCCTGATCATAGCATGAGTGATGATATTATCGGATCGTCCTATAATAATTATTATGTTACATTCGATGTGTGTTTATTCACTTGAATCAACGATATTATCGGGAGTGTGTTGGTTATCAGGAATGATAGCCCCACCATTCAAGGCAAGGCCATCATCCCGCGACGAATTATGTTCAAGCGGTTCGAACTCAGCGTCTAAGACACCGTCCGATAATAGATGTGCTGCGATACGCCTGGCCGCCTCTCTGTGTCCATCCTCAAGCTGCCTTGAGTCCTGTAGGTCAATCACGAGTTTATCATTAAGAAGTCCGTGATACTGCATCATCAAACGTATGCAAGCTACACGGTTGGTTGTATCCTTATCTGTTTCAGCGGCTTTATATGTCTCTTGTAGCTTAGTGAGTGTGTATGCCTTCGTTATATCCTCATTTACAGCTTGTTTTGCGGCTATTTCGATGTTCTTTCTTTGATACTGTGTAATCGCTTGACACATATTGCTATGTGCGAATAATCGACATGCTGCTTGCATCGCAGTTTTGCCTCTACATGAATATCCTGCCGCTACATAGGATTGGGTCTTATTTCCGAATGACTCTGATTTAGGATTGACATATAGTTCTACTGCGAGCGCTTGTTTTGGTGTTAGTTCCCTGTGTTTGCTATTAGGTCCCATAATGTCTATAGCTATACGTAAAAACCAAGTGTCGGTCAAGTGCTCTGATTTTCATTATTGCTATAAGTCTATTCTTTATAGTGTTTTAACTATTTATATTTATTTCATTTTCATTAGGGTTCTTATTGACAGACTTGTTGAATGTTGGACTTTGGTTATTATCGGACACTTGGTATGGTTGGACTTTTAGTGTCCTATTGTATTGAATACGCAATGGAATTATATTATTATTCTCTTGCTATTTGATTGTAATTATGTTATACTTTGTTTAGTGATATGAATGTTATTGAAGGGGATTAAAATGTCTAAGCAAACAAAAAAGAATGATTGGTATTACATTTCATGGTTGACGTTTTTAGTTACGCTGACCCTTTGGTTTGGCGGCGTATCGAACAGCGTTACGTTAGTACCTTAACACTATTGAAGGGGAATTGATTATGAATGACCGGCTTATCTATTTTGTTGGCGTTGTGTTAAACTTTATTGAAGGGGATTGAAAATGGATTATGTATTAGTAACAAACCACGACAAGGTCGATGTCGAAGATTTCTACTTGGTCGACGAGGCTTGGCTGAAAGATAACTGTGCCGGCGATGCAACTGCCGAGAGCTTACGGCAAGCCGCCAAAGATGGTGAGCTTTTCGAGGCTTACATTGTGTCCGCCCTGCGTTACTGCATCTATCGCCAGTTGGACGCACACCAAGTCTTTATCAATATTGATGATGAGGTTGTGATGCACTGCAAGGGTGCGATTATCGATAGCGATAAAAAGGATTGCTGGGAATATAAATACTAATTAAAGGAGAGACCATGAAAAACAAAATAAGGTACAATATAATTTACAAATGGAAACGGGCGCCGACGGGCGCACCAAGTGCAGCGTTGACGGCGTGCCCATGACTATTGCAAGAAACTCTTTTCATGTGATAAAAGAATTTGTTCCTTTGTTAAATCACAATTTTAAGACGTTTGCAAAACCACGGAGACGAACGGAACCTTTGCGACTACCAAATTCAAAGTCAATGGATATTCGGAGTCGTGGGGAGTTTGTAAGTTGGGCATGTATATTGCGTTTCAAGTTCAATGCCAATGTGATTACAAAAGAGCAACTTCTGAATTTGGTTCAGTTGGCGGGCTTTGGTGTGGGTGTCGGCGAAGATAGGCCGGATAAAACAGGCGGCATACAAGGTACATTTGAACTCGCGTAAACGCACTAAAAACAGGGCGGGTGAAATTCCCGCCTTCTTTATTTATGAGAGCAATGCTCCAGGCGATAGAGTCCGGGGCTATGCTGAAAAAGTGAACGGACAGTGAAGT
>SDBT01009421.1_pt1 | contig 15833 bp, 9 predicted proteins | sample 2277101 | NCBI WGS metagenome assembly SDBT01 (sample SAMN10404973, study PRJNA504765) | marine sediment metagenome | isolation source: marine sediment core GS10_PC15, 103 cmbsf | place: Arctic Ocean: Southern Knipovich Ridge | collected 2010 | reverse complement strand
AGTTTACAACCAAAAGGCCTTCGTCCTCCACGCGGTGTCGCTCCGTCAGGCTTTCGCCCATTGCGGAAGATTCCTCACTGCTGCCTCCCGTAGGAGTATGGACCGTGTCTCAGTTCCATTGTGTCTGGTCATGCTCTCACACCAGATACCCGTCATAGCCTTGGTAGTCTATTACACTACCAACAAGCTGATAGGCCGCAGGCCCCTCCCAAACCGCAAAAGCTTTACTCTTACGAGACTATCCGGTATTAATCCACCTTTCGGTGGGCTATCCCTGAGTCTGGGGTAGGTTCCAACGTGTTACTCACCCGTTCGCCGCTCCCTCACACTGACTTCGAAAGATTCAAAGGCAAAGTGAGGGCGCTCGACTTGCATGTGTTAGGCGCACCGCTAGCGTTCATCCTGAGCCAGGATCAAACTCTTCATAAAAAGTAGCTTAGAGCTACTAAAGTGTTTGAAAATAGTATCTCAATATAAATATTGAGGTGAATATATTCCTGTTATAGCTACCTGATAAATCAGGTACTAGGTTCGTCCGCTTTTAATAAAAACGGAAAAATTAAAACTCTAGATTTCTGCATAGTTGTTCCACCCCACCGTAGTGGGGCTTCTTGTACTAGTTCTGTACTGCATTTAAAATGCAATGCATCGTTTTGAAACTCTGTTGGACTTGGTTTCAAAACATCCCTTTGATTCAAAAGAACAAAAGGCTTACTTAAGAGCTTCTTCTATATGCATCTCAGTCTAAGCAAAAGGATTTTAGCTAAGGCACTAACTGAAGTCAAGAAAAAACTCGACTTTTTTTATGATATAATCAGACCACGTTATTTCCATAACAATTAAGCAAAAAATGACCTTGATTCAAAACCTCGGAACAACATTGGAAGATCCACGTTATTTGATTCCACTGCTAATCTGGTCACTGATATGGAAAGGCATATCTCTCTGGAAATGCGGTCGCAATAATCAGATGAAGTGGTTTGTAGTATTACTTGTGGTAAATACAGTAGGAATTTTGGAAATCATGTATATTGTCTGGTTCCAAAGAGATCACAACGCAAAGAAAAATGTGTAATTTGGTCTAACTAATGCCCTACACCTGTTCCGCTATTCATTTTCCTTAATAAACCTCTTCCACTCCTTGACACTCCCCCTGAGGCTCGGCTCTCTCCATCCAAAGCCATAGAGCATCTGACCATTTGCCTCAGAATCTACCCAAGGTGGAACGTCATCGGATTCAATTATCCCAAACTCTATGAAACGATACAGAGCTTGTCGAATATCAGATCTCTCAAAATTCTCTACTGGCAAAGCCACGTCCATCCTCTGAATCTCAGCTTTTTTCTCAATATCACTTTCTGTACTCAGGGGATGATGTTTAAGCCCAGCCTTTTTAAGCATACGAAGACCTTGATGTTTCTTATCCATCCCATTTATGTGATCGCCCTGCGTAGAAACCTTCTTAGTCGCTGCCATTTCAGCTTTCAATTCTTCTTTTGGAGCATTTGGTTGTGGCATTCTTTTTAATCTTAAATATAAAGTATCACAAACTCACCCTACGAATCGTAGCATTCTTTGTGGATAATCTCAAAAAAAAATCCTAAGCTATACCGCAAGCAATCTGACCTGTCGTGTCATCCCACACATAATCCGCATACTTGAGGTACAAATCGCGACGTTCCTGCCAAACAACATGAATTTCATTTTCTAAGGCCTCCCCCGTAAGCGAAGGACGTTTCTGATCATTCTTAATTCTTTTCGCAAGAATTCCCAAGCCCGCGAACACGAAAACATTCACCGAATTCTTCTTCAGCGCTTTCATATTTTTCGGACTCAAAACCACCCCGCCACCAGTGGCAATAATCAGACTTTTAGCCCCTGCAAATTCTGAACACATTTTTTGTTCGACCTTCCTAAAATATGGCCAGCCCTTAAGCTTAACGATTTTTTCAATTTTCATTTTTTCTTGCTTTTCAATCTCGTCATCCAGATCCACAAATTTCCGTCCAAGATTCCTTGCAATTCTCTTTCCGTGGAAGGTTTTTCCACTACATCTCATGCCAGTCAGAAGTAAATTTTTCTGCCCCAATTTAATCGGAACAAGGTAGGCTTTTTCAAAATCCTCCCAAAAATTTGGATAAGTCTTTTCCGTACAACCAGGATCTTCGATAACAATACCCGGAACCCTGGTTCCCAGTACCGCAAAGCACATGGCCATACGATGATCATTGTATGTTGCAATGCTAGCAGGCTTAAACTTCCCTTTGCTGATCGTAATAGAGTCTCTTGTCGTCTTTACCTTCACTCCGACCTTCGTCAGTTCATTCTTCAAGGCTGACAGCCTATCAGTTTCCTTAATACGCAAAGTAGAAAGCCCTGTTATTTTAGTCTTTCCCTTAGCGAAAGCGGCACAAACAGCCAGGGTCATTGCCGCATCCGGCATAGCTTCCATATCAATCGTTCGCGAAGTCCCCTTTTTCAGCATTTCTAAGACCTCGGGGAAGTTCACATCTCCCTGGATAGCCTTTTTGTAGTTCAGGTTCTCAAATTTTAGCTTTCCGCCATGCAAAAAATGCAAGGCACTAAAGTAAGTGGCCGCAGACGCATCCCCTTCCACATGGTAATCGGACTTTTTATACTGTTGAGACTCTATCTCAAAGGATTTGTAATGGTTATTCTTCACCTTCACTCCAAAAGACTTCATTACGGCAATAGTCGTATCGATGTAAGGCTTTGAAACAAGATTCCCCACTACCTCAATTCTAAGTGGCTTGCCCAGCATAGGCCCCAACATAAGCAAAGCTGAGAAGTACTGACTACTCTTATCCCCCTTCATTCTAACCACAAGGCTCTTTACAGCCTTAATGCCACCGATTCTGAGCGATGGGTATCCTTCCGAGTTCAGATACTCAATATCAGCTCCAAGCTGTCTAAGGGCATCTACAAGGTCAGCTATAGGCCTCTCCTGCATGCGTTTATTACCTGTAATCACAGTCTCACCTGCCCTGAGTACCGAAATAGCCGTTAAGAAGCGTGTAGCAGTCCCTGCATTATGAAGATCAACGGTAACTTTTCCACCTTTGAACTTTCCGCCCGTACCTGTAATTTCGATAAACTTTTTGGTCTCGCGCACACCCACTCCAAATTGCCTTAAGGCTTTTAGCATAACCTCAGAATCATCTGATTTTAGAGAACCGTAAACACGGGATTTTCCGCTAGCTAACGCCGCACACAAAAAAGCCCGATTAGTCACGGACTTAGAGCCGGGAAGAGACAAGCTCAAATCCAGCTTTTGTTTAAGCGGAATGACTTCTCTTGTATTCATGATAAGACTAGCCAAAAGAAGCAATAAGCGGTGCTAACGATGTAAACACAAGCGCCGCGATAGAAACGTAAACGATAATCTTGATGATTTTCTTATTATTTTTTCTCATAATTTATAGTTTATTCAACATCGCCCTCGGCCACAATAACTTCCTGGTGAGTGCTGACATTGTTCTTGCTGTCGGCAACTTCCAGAGTCACTGTATAAGAACCGGGGAATTCGAAGGTATGTGTAGGACTTCTGCTAGTGCTATCTTCATCATCACCATATTGCCATTGATAAGCAGAAACAGCCCCCGTAGAGCACTTGGAGTCAAAAGCTACAGTAAGCGGAGCCAGTCCACCAGTTCGGCTTGGTGTAAAGCAAGCCTTAAGAGGAATCTCGCGCACATAAATCAATTTAGTTTTAGAGGCAGATTCATTGTTGTTAGTTAGCACTCTTAGATTGACCTCGTAAGTACCAACTGTGTCATATTTATGAGAAACAATTGCACCAGTGATGGTTTTTGGACTTCCGTCACCAAAATCCCATTCGTAACTCACTATATTGCCCTGGTAGGCACTGGAGGACGAGCCATCAAACTTAACAGTAAGAGGTGCCGTACCCTCTTCAGGGGTAGCTGTAATAACTGAAATTACGCCTGGTTCCTCCACAACAACCTGCATAGAGGCAGAGCTTGTCTGATCCTCTGAATCCGCCACATTCAAAAGAACTGTATAGGTGCCGGCATCTTCAAAGGTATATGTCGATTTTTTTCCTTCCTGATCAACAGTTCCATCATTGTCAAAGTCCCACTCGTACTGAACGATATCATTGTCGGCATCCAGAGAATCGGAAGCATCAAATTCTACTTTAAAAGGCAAAGTACCCGTAAGAGGCTGCTCGTCCCCGGCAGAAGGGGTGGTAGAGATAATGGCCTCCGGTACCGAAGAAACAGACTGGGCTTCGACCTCAACCAAATTAGTTGATTTGTTGCCAAGGTCATCTTCAACACTGAGCACCACTGAGTAGAAGCCAGCCTTATCAAAAACGTGAGAAGTACTTTTCCCGGACTGCAGATCTGAACCATCTCCGAAATCCCACTGATACTTGATGATGTTCCCTTTTAACCCTGTCGAACGACTTGCGTCAAATCTGACCTGATAGGGAATAGTCCCCTTAAGGCCCGGTGTAGCATCGATTACCGCAGAAACAATCGGCTTATCAGTAGTAGTAACCTCTATGTTCCGATAATAATTTTCTACATTATTGCTCTTGTCGATAGCTCTTAGGTGAACTTTGTAAATGCCAATTTGATTAAAATTATAACGTGGCCTCAAATTATCAGGACCTTCCAATTCGTAAGTCCCGTCATCATCAAAATCCCAATCAAGACTTGATACATTTGCTTTTGTAACAATTACACTGGCATCGAACTGTACCTCTAAAGGCGCCGTACCGACAGATGGCTCAGCACCAAAAGCCGCGTTGGGTATAGAAATAATCTGAGTATAAGGATCGCGATAATCTTCTTCATCAGCCACCTTTACTTGTAGACCCACAGTATAAGTCCCCTTTCGATTATAAAGGTGAGTGACCTCAGGATCAGCGACAGGTGTCTCAAAAACACCATCACCATCAAGGTCCCAGTTCATATTGGTTATTTGAATACCGCCGCGCTCTAAAGCTATGGCAACATTAACCGCACTAAACTTAATTTCAACTGGAGCAGTCAAATCAGTTAAATCTGCGGGCTCCACAACTACAATTTTTGCGATAATCGTTTCGGCAGCAATTTCGAGAGTTCCAATGTAGTTAGCTAAAAATACCCAGATAACAACCATAAAGACCAGAGCAGCTGAATTCACAATCGTCATTCTCAGATTCCTGTTTCTCTTTTCTTTGTCTGTCTTCTGAGCTCCGAGAAATTTGAATAGACCAATAATAAGGAGCACCAGGAAAAGTAGGGAAAGTATGCCAAAGGAAAAACCGACAACACCCTGAAGAAAATTTCTCACACCACCCGGATCAAGCCCGAAGGCTTGCATTACAGGATTGGAGGCTCCGCTTCGGGAAATCATCAAAACCATCAGTATAATAAAGACTACAAAAAGAAGGATAAATCCCCCCATGCACCCCATAATAAAACGCCTCTTGGACTTCTCCATCTTTTCTTTGCCGATTTTTTTAGGAGGTACGGAACCCGACTGACCTGTATTTGCTTCGGATTTGGGAGTTGGAGTTGGCGCCGTAGTCGTGGCGGGCTGATTCACTGAAACGGCCTCCATCTCGGGATTAACCGATGCCTCAGGCTGAGGGCGAATATTTGAATTTAGATCAACATCTTCTGGCATTTTGTTTTTTGTTATTTTTCGAACTTTATTGTATATAACAGAAACAATATCGTCAATTAATCCAAGCCAAAAAAGCTCATCGATTACGATACTCACAACCACTCTTCCACCGACTCAAAAAGAACTAAGCATTCTTCAGCCAATCCGGTACAGGCCCGTCATCCTTATTCAAATCTTCACCTTCCTTCTTGCCAGGTTCTCCAGTAGGCTTGTCCGCCGAGGTGGGTGCTTCTGGCGCGGGTTCAGGAGCTGGCGCCGCAGGGGCTGGTGCAGGTTCATCAGCAATAGGTTTCTCAGGCATTGGTGCCGGTGCTGGCTCAGGTTCTGACACTGGCTCCTCTACCTCACCCTCAATAACATCCGGTTTTTCGGTTGTAACCTCAGCAGGAGTGGTAGTTTTCAGCCAATCAGGCACAGGTGCATCTGCCTTAGAAAGGTCAGGCTCTTCAGCAGGTGTCTCAGGTTCAGGAGTTTTCTCTGCCTCATCTGCCACGGTTCCAGAAGCAGTTGACTCAGGCATTGGCCTCGCTGCAGATTCAGGCTCTGCAGTAGGCTCGATCTCTACAGTTCCCTCAGCCACCGGTGCCTGTTCTGGCTCAGCAGTTTCATGGACTCCCATCATGCCGAGAATCTTGATCTTGAGTTCATCTATCAATTCCTCAAAAACCAAATCAGGATGCTGGATTTTAAGAAACGCTAAAAGTCCAACAACAATAAGTATAACCAACAGAATCACTGCCAAAATGATATAAAATATGATTTTAAATATGGTCCAGATGATTGAGCCACTGTCGCTATCAGAAGCTTTATTTTCTTCAACTTCATCAACAATAGGATTACCATCTTCATCCACTAAACCTTCTACAACCACTTTCTCCGTCGTTGTACTGGCCACCTGGTCTGCATCAACAACTGTCAAACTTACAATATAAGTACCGGGCTTGGTATATGTATAGGTAGGATTCTGCATACCTATTTGATTTTTCTGAGCCTCGTAGCTTTCAGAATCGGTATCGCCAAAACTCCAGGTGTAGTTCAGGGTCTTACTGGTAAGGCTAGGACTCACCACGGAAATGTTTGTGAAAGTCACTGTATTTTCTTCAATCAAATATTCAAAGTCCGCAGTCGTTACCACGGTATCTTTTACAAGTACATCCAGACTAAAATTAGCCTCATTCCCGTCTAAATCTCGCACAAGAACTTTAACTAAATGAATACCGGGAGTGTCATAGATATAAGAAACTGTATTTTCTCCCTCCACAGTTTGATCCACTTCACCATTTCCATCAAAATCCCAATCAAAAACATAGCTTTCTAAGTTTTGGACAAGGCCTTCTACAGCAAAGGTGATAGGGTCTTCCTTTTGAACAAATTCTTTATCAGAGCTAAGCTTGATAACTGTTCCAGGCTCGCTTACTTCCGTTGCAATCACCAGCGGCCTATCGGTGAACTCAATTTCACGCTGAATGCGACTTCCTGTTCCTCCTCTACCCACCACAATCAATTGGGTAATAATCTGTTCATCGGTCCTTTCATAAGCAGCTAGCCACACATCTCCGGTTTTAAAGGAGTTGTCGGATTGGTTATCGATATCGTTAGAAGGATTACCATCGCCATCAGAATCCACAAAAATATTCTTGTCGATTCGGTATTCAACAATGTCCCCCTGACTACGTCGGGAATAAAAAGCAATCGTATCAAGATCGTCATAAAGAAAAATCTTTTTATCCTGAGAATCTAAAAGGGGCAATGTGTCAAGAACGGCAACCACATTCCCCTCTTTATCTGGAACGGGTTCAAAAATTATTTCTACCTGTGACTTGGCCTTCTGACCCTGTTTATTTACCACAGTTATTTCAGAGGCAATCTTGTTGGACTCGGAAGCTAGATATTTAGTCTGCCACACTCCGCCAAGTAGATAAGAGCTGTCATCAGCGTTATCAATATCATCGTTTGCAATACCATTTCCATCGGAATCTACAAATATATTCCGATCGATACGATATTCCAAAATGTCATCCCGTACAGCTACGTCAAACACAACACGTCCTTCATCACCAAGAATATGCACACTGCGCTGAGAAGTTTTAGTCGGAAGTGTAGCAAGACCAACCGAGAGAGGTGCATCAATGGTTCCACCCTCTGAAGTACCAGTAGCTGTATAACTGGAATAACGCTCACCCACCAAAATCAGTACGCTAGTGCTCTTGGTATTACCAGCATTATCAGTAATAGTCAGTGTCACATCGTACTCACCCTGCTGATTAAAAACGTGATTGAATATTGAAGTACCTTGTGTAGAAATGATTTCTTTACCCTTGGTAGCAACCCACTTAAAAGTACCGCCAGAAAGGTCATCAGATTGAAGGGTAACCTTGTCACCCATCTTAACCTCCATCTTGCCACTGGCAAGCACGCTAGAGGCCGTAAGAAAAACAAGAAGTACTAGAGTTATCGATAATTTTATAAGGTTTTTAAACATTACGCTGTTTACTGCACGTTAAGAATTACTTCCTCAGTCATATCACCATAATAGGTACCGGTAGCTGTTACACGAATACGCACTGGACCTGGATCAATCGCTGAAAATACAACTGTTGCCTTACCATCCAAAGCCTGCACAGGATTAGGAGTGAATTCCCCGGTTCCCTCCAGAATATCAAAGAAGACATCACCGTAATACCCAGAGCTATCAGCATTGGCCACAAAAACTGTAATATCTGCAGTTTCACCTCGTGAAACATTAAATGGAGCAACGGTAAGTTCAAGAGTTGTTAATGGCTGATTAGGTGCCGAAAGCTTCAGGGAATGAAAAGTGCTTTGTGCCCGCTGTGAATCACTAAGGCTCAAATCCACGTCACGAACCACAACCCCTTCGTTACCAAGGCTATCGAGTACTGTGAGCTTAACGCGATACAATCTGGTTGCATCGAAAGTGAAAGTTGGAGCAACTTCAGTAGACTCTACATCATCATCGTTAGTGCCGTTTCCATCTGCATCAGCCTGAACGTCAAAATCCCATTGGAACCTAAGTGCGGTATCAGACAAGTCAGGATCATAACGAGATGAATTACCACTAAACTTAACCGTATTACCGCTAACCTCATATACAAAGGCTGCCTGTGGGTAACTATTGGTAGGCTCCACAAAAACAATTCGACGAACGGTAGATGAAAGTCCTCGGTGTATAACTTTTAGCCTAACTTCATACTCACCGGGCGTGTTGAACTGACGATTAACTTGTGGTCCGCTGGTTGTATCGTCAGCAGCTCCATCACCATCAAAATCCCACTGAAAAGCATTGGTTGGGAATTCATCACCCTGAGGATCATAAGACTGAGAAACAAAGGTAATCGAATCACCTACAGCAATAGTAGTTTTATCAACCGTAAATTCTGCTACTGGTGAAAGATTTGGACCATTCGTCACATCAAGGTAACTAACGTCGCCAAAACGATCCAAACTATCAAAAATGCCATTGTCGTTATCGGTGATTTCAACACCAAAGAAGTATCGATTTTTTACATCAGCCTGCCCCTGAGCCGTGATGACCATTTCTGTTTCCGGTGCAGTAGTGGAGTGAAGTCCTAAACGATCAGTTTCAAAACCTTCACGGTAATACCACCATTTATACTTCTTAATCTGACCGTCCTCATCCTTGGCACCAACAACTTTAAGTCTAACCTTGGTCGGCGTAATCAGTTCTTTGCCGGATTCGCTTTCTAATACAAAGTCGATAATGTTAGGAACATTGTTAATGACCTTAAAATACAGAATATCTTCGTCACTAGATTGTACACTTATTTCATCGCGAACCACCAGCGAAGCGGTAGAGCACTGCCCCTGAGGATTGATTTCATCAAATTTATGAATAAAATCACGTTTATCGTTACGAGTATTGTTTGAGAACTTCCAATCATACATCAGTAAACGGCTTGAACCGTCTCGGTTTATGGAATTTCGAGCACTGAGCGAAAGGTTATCTGACCTTGTTACAATGTACCCATCAAGACCATCACCGCAAAGGTCATCCACGATTAGTTGATTTCGACCATCAACAAGAACATTAGCCACAGCAATCGGGTTTTCTCCTTCTCCAATCAGAATAAAGGAAGTATCGAAATTATCGTTATCATCCCGATCAAAGAAGTTTAGCTTTATATTGTATTTACCCTTCTTGTCATATTTGTGGGTAACTGTGTTTTCTTCACTACTAGAGGTAGAGCTATCACCAAACTCCCACAAGTAAGCCACAGCATTCTGGCTGTTAGCCTTAAAAGTGATTTCTTCTCCTACCTGAGCGGCTTTCTTGTCGATGATTATACTTCCGGCAAGAACGGATTCAATCTTAACTGTCTTTTCAATTTGGTTTCTTTGTCCAAAGGAATCCTGCACTTGCAGAACAATTTTATATTCTCCCACTCTATCGTATGTATTGGAAGCAGTGACATCCTCGCTATCTACAATTTCGAATTGTCCGTCACCGTTGAAGTCCCACGAGTAAGTAATCTGATCACCTTGATCAGGATCGTAACTTCCTGCAGCACTGAATTCGATGGTATTAGGCTGATTAGACTCAGGCCTGTCGTAGTCAAAACTAGCGATTGGCTTTCTGCTAAACACGTTTAGTATTCGCACACCCTTGTCTTGTGTACCTACTGTATCAGCTACCAATAATTCTACATTATATTTACCGGGACGATCGAAAGTGTGATAGAAGCTTTCTTGCGAGCTAGTCGTTATCGTAAAACCCTTATCATCGGTTATCTGCCATTGATATTCATTAATATTACCGTCATCAGAACGGCTGTTGATACCACGGAATCGGAATTCTGTATTAACGTTCCCCTCTTCCGGAATAAAATCCACATCTGCCGCAAGAGACTTAACAATCAATTTCACGACACGTTTGTCAGATTTACCAACACTATCTGTTACTTTAAGAGTAACAAAGTATTCACCAGCTTTGGAGTAACTATGTACCACTGTTGTAGGAACAGTTCGTTCCTCATCAGCGGTATCTCCGTAAAACCACTCATATTTTTCGATTGTTCGACCAATCGCAGGAACAGTAATAGCAGGGTCAAAACTGATACCAGCTTTAGCCTCTTCCAGAGTTACATGATGAACGTCTCTGACTTCGATACCATTGATTCTAAAGACCACTCTTGAAGAAGGTGGACTAGCCTTAATTCTAACGGTAGAAACACCGTCCATAGCAGTCTTGTAACCAGAGGCATCTGTATTAGAAGTAGATACTTGTAATCGAACACTGTAAGTATTCGGCTCAGTGAATTCGTGAACAACTACTGGAGAATTACCAAGCGACACAAGATTGCCCGAATTATCGAGGAATGACCACTTGTAGTCACTAATGGTGCCACCTGTTGGATCAACAGAGCTTAAACCATCAAATGTAACTGTAAATGGCACATTACCCTCACCTGGCGCCGCTGTAATTTTGGATTTTACTACAGGGAACTTTCGAATCAGTTCTTTAAGATTGCGATACATGTTCTCAAAACGCCTGAGCTTAATACTGCTCGCAGGATCATCAATAAGTTCATCTAAGGCTACAGAAGTAGTATCCCAAGCTTCAATAGTGTCCTCGGATTCATGCATAACAATACGTAGGTCATCCATTTGTTCCCGAAGAAGCTGAAGTCTCTGAAGCCCGCTTAGGAGCCTTTCCAAAACAGAAATAACAGCTGGATCATTGCTTCCTGCGAGTAAAGAGTTCACGCTCGCCATCTTGTCAGCCAGTGTCCCAGCTCCAAGAGCGTCATTAACAGAACCCTGATCTTCTTGTGATAAAGAATCAATATCTTCCTGGATGTCTCCCAGGTCCTTACCAAGTCCGTTTACTGTTTCATCAATAGCACTTAGAGCTTCCTCACTAAGGGCCGTAGCCTCGCCACCACTCACGCCTCCTGTGCCTCCGGTTCCCTGAATTTCACAGCTGTTTAAATCTCCATTACACACATAACCAGTGGGACAATCAGAGTTATCACTGCAAGTAGAACCTGAACCGGAATTTGGATTATGACAAAAGCCAAATGGATCACATTGCCTTGGAGATGGACAATCGGAGTTATCATTGCATTGAAGACTGACACTATCTATACAAGTGGCAGCAACAGAGCAATATTGTCCCGGTCCGCAATTCAGACTAGATAAACAACCAGCTCCCTGAAGAATTGAACAAGTACCGTTGATACATTCAAATCCCAAAGCACAAGGTTGTTCAGAAGAACAGATAGCTCCTCCGCCTTCACTGCTTGGAGCCACACAAATATCATCATCACTACAGACAAAGCCTGTAGGACAATCTGCATTGGCTGCACAAGCTTGTGACCCGCCCCCACCAGCTGAACTGGTTATAAACTGCACAATCGAGAATGAAAGAATCACAACTACAAGCCCCAAAGCCGAATAGGTCATGATTTTTCTGGCTTTGGTGATTTGCTCATCATTACCACCCGAAACCACCCAAAGCACACCGGCATAAACAAAAGTTAGAACAGCGATAAAGCCGAGAAAACCAATGAAGTAATTGACCATGGCTTTAACCACGTCACCCAGCGATCTTTGGTCGATATCAGCACTAATGGCAACCTCCTCGGTTCCGGCAATCTGGAGACCTGTACCTCCTGTTTCGAGACCCTGAGCATACACATTTGTGATAAGATTTCCAGAAACTGCTTCCGCAATATGGAAGGTAGCAAGAATAACGATAATTACCAGTACTGCGTTGAGCGAATTTTTTAATATTTTATTTTTCATTCAGATTTCAAATATGCTTTCTTTAAAATTCAGGATTAATAATAGCCTCCGTAGGAATAGTACTCATAGCAGGTTCACTGCCACTAAGCCCCCTGACAAGTTCACCGGTTAACAAATTCGTGATTGCGTAAGAAAGCATAACAAGAATCAAGCCAACCGAAACCCATACCAGAATCTTTTTGGCCTTTTGAAGCTGCTCATCGTTACCAAAGGCAGTGACGTACATGAACCCTGCCACGACATAACCTACAAAAGCGGCTAGTGCCAAATATGGCAAAGCAAAATTCACCAACTTCTTAATGAAGTCACCAAAGTTTTCTGTATGTGTAATACCGGTTCCTTCTAAGGATGTTCTGGCAAGACCGGTGCCCGCCTGTGCTTCCGAAATGCAAAGTGGATCATTCTTCTGTGCACCATCACATTCAATACCAGAGCAATAGTCCGTGTCGCCAGGATTATCAAGGCAATAGCCAAAACGAACACCTTCATCTGTCACCGAACCATCAAAAATTGCCGCCTGCGACTCATTAACAGGTACAAAAGCTGTAATAAAAAGAATAGCACTGGCAACAATAAGGGATTTGGTTATTGATTTCATTTTTGTGTTTCTAAATATTTTCTATTTATTATACCAAATAATGGCTGAAGAATCAATAGTATATAACAAAAAACCCGACTGCCCCGGAGGACAATCGGATTCACTTAAATCTAAACATTGGTTTATTTCTTCTCCAGAGAGTAAACGGCACGACCTACGCGGATGAAATCAGGATTCTTTTGAAGATTGAGGGAAATAGTACCGATTTTAACATCACGTTGATCCAAAACTTCTTTGATAATCTGCTTTTTGGACATTGGTCCATTCTTGGCAAGAAGCCTTTCGATAACATCAGAAACAGTTCCTGGCTCATATCCCCATTTTCCCAGGGCATAAAGTCCACGGCCAACCAGCACGAATTGATCGTAACGGATTAGTTCGTTGTGAACAGCCTGAACGGTAACGACTTTCTTATCAAAGCCAATTTCACCGATTCGGTTAGAGATTTCGACGAAATGTAGAGGTTTCTTAGCTTTATCCAAAACAATCTCAGCTTTATCACGAATGGAACGAGGATTGACATGACGCCATTCCATCAGACCCCATTTATCTTCTAGTTTGCGAGCTCTTTTGTCGGTAGTAAGGCAAGAAATAATAAGTTTGCTAGAAATAGTCTTGTTTTTAAATAGACTTTGATTCTGAACAGCAGAAATAAGCTGATCTTCAGTCATAATGTTTCCATGCTTCTTAAGAGCTGCAAGACCTGCTTCTGTAATTTTGCGAATTTCCACAATGTCGAGCTCCTTAAGCATCCAGAAAGACTCGGAAGTATTTGTTCGTGGTATTTTTTTAAGGTCGACATCACAATTCAGAGAAAGAATGATGATTTTTCCGTCAACTTTGTCGCTTGTATAAATATTTTGAAGAATTCTGTTAATAATCTCAGTCTCCACCATTACTCCACCTTCCTGAGTTATGATTTCCTTTGCCAATCGGTTAATAAGCCTTAACTTGGTATTGCTAACCGTTCGACGAAGCTTGCCAAGAGCAATATTTTCAATCTGTCTGATACGTTCTCGAGTCACAGCATAATGCTTTCCAATTTTATCCAGAGTTTGTCTGGGCTTATTATCAAGGCTGAAACGCTTGATAATCACGTCCTTCTCCTTATCTGTAAGTACCAAAAACATATCCTCAATCACCTCTTTTAAGTTGAAGTTCTCCTGTTGCAGAACAGCGAGAGCGCTGTTAGCATTGCCGGTAGACACTTGTCCGGATGTAGCCATTAAGATGGGGGGTTAAATCGTAACACGTAGAGGCAACTGGTAGGCGGACTAAACAAGCCAACGAACCGATTAATATAATACTACCGCTTATCAAAACGTCAAGAGACTAGTTTTGTGAATAAGGATATTATTGTATATGAAATTAAAAATATGTCAATACCTAAATTAAAGAAACTACGCATTAGTAATTTCTCTTCTTTCCACCTTCCTAAGAGCAGCCTTAGCCTTGTTCCTACGATTACGCATCTTGCTCTTTGGTTGCATAGTCTTCACGTTGCTAAGTCCATGCTGTTTAGAGGCGTGCTTATTAGTCATAATTTAGCTAAAGCAATATATCAAAAAAACTGTGTCAAATTCTAATTCAGGAATAATTGACTGTCAAGAATTTTCTTTTAAAACCCATAAACCTCTAAAAATCAAGCTCAATTGCGATAGGACAGTGATCTGACCCCATCACATCTGACATGATATAGGCATTTTTCAAGTTGGTTTTTAGTTTTTTTTGCAAAAAAACGTAATCGATCCTCCATCCGACGTTCCTTTCCCGGGCTCCTGAGCGCATAGACCACCACGTATATAAGTGTGATTCCTCGTGAAACTCACGAAGGCTATCTATATATCCCTTTTCAACCACCCGATCGATCCATTTACGTTCGATGGGTAAAAAACCGGAAATATCCTCATTTTCTTTGGGTCTGGCAAGATCAATAGCTGTATGAGCTGTATTTACATCTCCACAAAAGATGATTTTCTTGCCCTTTTTACTGAGTTTCTCGATGTGCTTCAAAAAAGCCTCATAAAACTCCAATTTATACTGAAGCCGCTCTGTAGAGGCCTTTCCATTGGGAAAATAGACGTTAAATAGTATAAAATCCTCGAATTCCGTCATCACGGTGCGTCCTTCAAGGTCGAATTTCTCAATTCCAAAGCCCTCCTCAACCTTAATTGGCTCCTTTTTAGTATAAGTAACCACTCCACTATAGCCCTTTTTAACCTGTGATGAGCTGAAATAAGCGCGGTAACCCGCCGGGTGAGTAAGCTCAAATCCAAGCTGATCCGGATGAGCCTTTGTCTCTTGCAGACAGAGGATATCCGGCGATTCTTTCTCAAACCATTCCAAAAAACCCTTCTTCTGAGCCGCACGAATGCCGTTAACGTTCCAGCTGATAAGCTTCATGCGCCTATAATACACTAAAAAATCCTCTGACTTTTTTAAAGTTGTCAGAAATTAAAAAATCCTCCAGCTGGAAGGGTCAGAAGGAGGAGGGTGGTTCGTAGCACCAGAGGCTTGTTATCTACGTCCAGAGTATTGATCAAGCTCGTAACAAACGTATGTGCTATCTACGACCGGAAAAGAGTCTATCATGTATAATTTTTTTGTGCAAGATGTTTTTAAAAATTGAACTAATTAAATAATATTGATAAAGTAACTCCAGTAATTAACAAAAAAACTATGGTTAAAGTTCATTTAAATGGAAAAGATTACGAAGTAGACGAAACTTCCGACAAAGACCTTATGCACCAGCTAAAGGAGCAAGGTGCCGAAATTGTGGCTGCCTGCAACGGAG
>SDBT01009420.1_pt1 | contig 15837 bp, 18 predicted proteins | sample 2277101 | NCBI WGS metagenome assembly SDBT01 (sample SAMN10404973, study PRJNA504765) | marine sediment metagenome | isolation source: marine sediment core GS10_PC15, 103 cmbsf | place: Arctic Ocean: Southern Knipovich Ridge | collected 2010 | reverse complement strand
TGTTTAGACTTCTTGATTTTTTATAATTTCCAGTTTGCTCCATTGCCTGCCATTGTTTGAAAATTGATTCAATTGTGTTAAATGCGCCTTTGTGATTTTTTGGATTTATGTTATATTGCCTAAAAAGCATATTTGTTTTGGCTCTTGGTTGAGCGTTTGCTGATGCTCTTGGAACGCTTCCGCCATGCCTAAGTAAACTCGTTGGAGCTTTTCTTTTCTTTGGTTTTCCAAATCCTATAAACAACATATAAGAAATTACTGCAAATCCCCTTAATTAGCTTTTGCAAAACCTTAAATATCTCTTTGGAATAATATATTAGTAAAGGAAAAAGATTATTTCCGAAGGTTTTGTTAATGACACAATTTCCCGAATCAGAACTTGTAAGAAAGACTTTCATTTTGAAGAAAATGGATTTTCCTCCTTCTGTACAGCTTACAAAGAGGTCTTTGATTAGGTGGTTTGCTTTGAGTTTTGGCCTGATTTCCGAAAAGGAGTCTAGGGACACTGTTTTGAATGTTTTAGATGCCTTGTTTCACTTCTTACTTACCAAAAAGCAGAATCCAAGCACTTTGGATATTCAGGCATATATTGATGGCAAGCACCATCAAAAAATAAGCGAAAAATTACTTAGATATCATTTAAACAGGCTTATTGTGATTGAATTACTGCAAAGGAAGCAGAATCGCTATTTTCTGAATAACAGCCCTGTATCAGAACCAGACAGTCTTGTGGAATCCTTTAATTTTTGGGTAAAAAAACCGGTTAATGAATCCTTAAATGATATTGAAAAGGTTTTGGGAAAAATCTCGGATTCTTACAAAAAGTGATTTCTATGCAGTTTGCAATTGTAATTTCAAAAGAAGATATTGCAGGAATGAATATTGCTTCCTTTCTTGAAGGCAAACTTCCTTCCAATATGCGTATGCATTTTATTGATGGAAATCAATGTTTTGCAGATGAAGCAAACAATATTGATGCAGATTTTTTGATTTTTGCTTCATTGCACAAATCAGAATCTGAAAAACCAACCCTTACTGTGCACCCCATTGGCAATTGGACCAAGGCAGAATATGGTGGTATGGACAAAACTCTTGCTCCGACAAATTCTTTTTTAATAAAAAATTACCTTTGTGCTATACAAAAAGAGGAAAGACCACCACAGTATGACATTTCGCTTGAATGCAGCCACCATGGCCCTCTGCTCAGCAAGCCAACTGTTTTCATTGAACTTGGAAGCTGTGAAAAACAGTGGGAGAACAAGGGGGCAGCAAAAGCCATTGCAAACACAATTCTTTCATCAACTTCCCTTGAAGGCAATTTCAAATCAGCAATTGCCATAGGCGGAGGACATTATTGCCCTTCATTTTCCAAGCTTGTTCTGAGAACAGATTGGGCTTTGGGTCATATTTGCCCAAGTTATGCCTTGCCCTCTTTCAACGAAGAAATGCTGCAAAAGGCGGTTGAAGCAACCTCTCCAAAACCTGAAGCAATAATTCTTGACTGGAAAGGATTGGGAAAAGAAAAAGCACGCATTAAAGAATTGCTTGAAGAACAAGAATTGCCAATTTTGAGGGCAAGAAAGCTTTTGGGTTAGTTTTTATTCTTTTTCTTGCTGCATTATTCTTATGAACCAAAAGCTTGAGGATAGAGCAGAACAGAAAATGCGTGTTTCTGATTCAGATGGAAAGGAAACAGGGGAAATTGTTTCAAGAAAAGAATGTCATTCTTCTCCTGGCAAAAAACACATTGCCTTTATAGTATTTGTAATAAACAAAAAGAAAGAGTTTGCTTTGCATAAGAGAAGTGCTTCAAAAATTGGTGATTCATTACTTGACAGTCCTGTTTCACATGTTCTTGCAGACGAAACAACAGAGGATGCTGTTTACAGATGCCTAAAGCACGAATATGGCATTAAAGAAAAATTGCCGGTAACAAATTATGGCGGTTTTTCTTACGAAAAAGATTACGGGGACGGAACCTGTGAAAACGAATACTGTTTTGTTTTAAGCGTTGAATATAATGGTTCAATAACTCCAAATCCTGATGAAATACATGGAGAAATAGTTTACCTGCCTGCAGACCAAAGCATTGCAGAATCAAAAGTTGATTCTGACAAATTTGAAATTTGGTTCAACCTTTCTGCTCCTATTTTTGCAGAAAGTGAAAAGGCAAAGAAGTATTTAGAATAAAAAATAAAATTCAACGAAAAGCCAGTAAGCCCTTTTTGTGCACAATGCTGCGCTTTTCCTTGCCGATTACTTTACCTGAAGCATCTATGATTTCGAAGATTTCTTCCATTCCATTCACTTTTTTTACTTTTTTAATCACAAAAAACCAACTTAAACCTTTTGGTTGTTTAAATTCATGTTTTATGAATAGGTTTTTGCCTTTAACTAATAAAAGTACTAATACAAGAGAGTTAATAATTGAGATCTTAGCTGAACAATGGCCTTTAACAGCCAAGCAAATTTTTTTATTAGTTAAAAAACAATTTAATAAGCCTATTACATACCAAGCTGTTCACAAAACTATCAAAGAATTAGTTTCTACAAGTTGTCTAGACCGAGTTAATAATCACTATTCTTTAAACAAAAAATGGATTGAAACCTCTTTTGGATTTTTTTCATTAATGAGGGAAGAATATCTAGGCAAAAATAATGTTACTGGCAAAAAATATTCTCAATGCCGAATAGGTGTGTATAACTTTCCTGATGCCTATTATCAACTTATTGTTCCTCTTTTTAAAAAAGAGAAAATACTTCGGTTATGTAGCAAAACTCCTGCGCTGATACTTTCAAGTGAAGCAAATTTAACTTTCGCAAGGAAAACATATCATAATGCACTAGTTTCTGCAGGCAAGAACGGCCAGCCAAAAATTAAGTATCTTATCTCTTATAATTTAACAAAGAAAAAGATTCTTGAAGAGCATGATTTAGATGGCTTAAATCGTTTAAAAAAATATTCAAAGAACCCATATATTGAAATCAGATGTGCGCCAACAAAAACAATTGTTTCAGGTGCAATCTGTAAGAAAGATTATTTTATTTGCTTAACTTCGGTCGCTCATACTGATTCTATTGGGGTAATTCATATTGCTGGCAAAGATTTCTCTAAAATTAGTGAACTCTATGATAACAACTTTGTCAACGCTTTTGATGTTAATGATTTGATATTTGACTTAGAAAAAAATATTGAGTCAATCAAGAAGAACTAGCCACTGTAGTATCTATAGGATATATGCCTTTTACTAACCAGCCCTTTTTCACTTTTTCTGCAATTTTTTTATCAAAACATACTGCTATTCCACAATCTCCTGCACCTGCTCCTGAAAACTTTGCTGCTGCGCCTGTTGCATCAGCTGTTTCAATCAGTGTAGTAAGCTCTTTTGTTTCAAGGTTGTTTCCAGATTCCTTTGCAAGTCCTTGTAGTAAAACCCTATTCTCTTTCAGTAGTTTCTTTATTCCTTCCTTGTCTTTTTGTTTTATTACTTCAATCAAATTTTCTACAACCTTTTTTATTCCTGCATAAATTTCATTATATTTTGTTTCATTGCTTGCTTTGAATTCTCTCATTTTGACAACCAATGCCTTTGTTGAAGCACCATAGCCTACAAAACCAACATTCAAAATAAAGTCTTCTGGCAGTTCTACTGGTGCTGCTTCAAACGCTTCCCATTTTTCTTCAACAACTTCTTTTATTGCTTTTCCTGATTCAAGCTGTTCAACTAACCATTTTGGGTCAAAACGTTTGTATACTAATGCGCCTTCATATGTTGAGGCTGCAACGTCAAATGCTGAACCAACTTTTCCTTGCCCAAGATAGTGGGCAATACAGCCAAGCTTGTAAACTTTTCCTTTTGCTTCAAGTGATTCAATGTCTTGGTCGTGAAATTTCAAAATAGCTTTAATTATTGCAACAACTGCTGCTGCGCTGCTTCCAAAACCCACCTTTGCACTTGAACCATCTTTCAATGTTATTGAGGTTATCTCTGATTCAGTACTTGCACTAAACTTTTTTGTTTCAATTCCGCTTTCAGCCAAATAACGCAGTGTAATCTCTACACTGTTTTTTGCCATTACAAACTTTTCTTTTTCTTCGTCGCTTAATTCCTTTTTAATTTTCAATTCCTTTCCATCGAATTCTGCTTCGATGCCTTCAAGTCCAAGATCTTTTGCATTTATTACAATTGATGGCGCGTCCTCAACAATTGCTTTCACATACTTATCTACTGCTAGTACAATGCATGGGTTTCCTACTTCAAGAACTGCCCATTCTCCTGCAAGCATTAATTTTCCAGGCGCTTTTACTTCAACCATTTCATCACCTTAAAATATGTGTTTCTCTATTACTTTTGCGCCTTCTCCTGGCTTGCACACAACTGTTTTCTGCACTCCTTCAATCTCTTTAAGCCTTTTTTCAAGTTCTGGAACATCCTTTTCCAAGCAAATTACCTTTACTTGTGGACCCGCGTCCATTGTAAAGTATGCTTCAAGTCCTTCTTCTTTCCATGCAAGTATTGCGTGCATTATTGCTAGTGTTGCAGGCATCCAGTAAACCATTGGAGGTCTTGTTGCAATCATAGTGGCATGCATTTTCAAGCAATTATACTGTGCAGTTTCTCCAACAAGAGTAAAGTTCTTTTCTTTAATTCCTTTTTTCACGTTTTCAATATCCTCGTTTACAGTTGAAAGCCAGTCTTTGTAGTAAGGGCAATTTTCAACGGTTTTTGCCATTCCTGCAGTGCTTTTAACTTTTTTTTCTGCTGTGCTTACAATTGTTGTAATCATTCTAAATTCAGGCCATTGGTCTGCTGTAGCAATTTGTTTTACTATCGAGTCACTGCCGTCATCTTTTTCTCCTCTTATCCACTCTACAAAACCACCTAAAATAGATCTTGTTGCTGAACCGCTTCCTCTTCTTGCCAGAATACTCATTTCCTGCGGATTTAACTTAAGCCCTGCTGCGGTTGCAGCTGCAACACTTAAAGCTGCAAATCCTGATGCCGAGCTTGCCAAGCCAGCTGCTGTTGGAAAGTTGTTCTTACTTTCAACTTTTGCATTCTCAGCACCGCCTGCTTTTTCTCTAATTAAATCAAGATGCTTTTTTACTTTTCCGTATTCTCTGCTGTCTTCTTCAAGTTCTTTTCCATCTAAGACAAAAGTATCTTTATCATACTTTTTGTCAAATTCTACTGTTGTAATTGTGTACAAGTCACTAAGAGTCATACTAGTGCTTCCGTTCTGTGGAAGCATAAGTTTCTTGTCTCTTTTTCCCCAATATTTTGTCAATGCAATGTTTGCATTTGCTTTTGCTGTCGCTTTCATTTAAATGCCTCCAATTTTTGTTTTAAAAACGTCATATCCCAATTCTTCCACTGCTTTTGCAACCTTTTTCTGCAATTCATTTCCTGGTGTTAAGAGTAGAACATATCCGCCTCTTCCTGTTCCTGTAAGTTTTGCACCCCAGGCTCCTGCTTCCTTTGCAGTTTTTATAATGTCTTCAATTTCTTTGCAGGAAACAGTGATTTGACTTAAGAGCTCTTGGTTTTTGTCCATTTGCTCTCCCACTGCCTTCCAATCTCCTTTTTTGATTGCTTCAAGTGTCTTGTCAAAAACTTCCTTGTATTCTTTGCAGATTCCTTCAAATAATTCCTCGTTTTCTTCCTTCTTTTTTCTTACGTCTCCGACAACCACTTTTGTTTCCTGTGTTATTCCCGTGGCTGCAAGAACTATTTCAACAGGACTTTGAACTGAAAGCCTTTCAATTTTGTTTGGACCTCCTGTTAAATTTTTTTCAAAGGTTAGGAAGCCACCGTAAACAGAGGTAGTATTGTCTATTCCTGATGGTGTTCCTGCTCCGGCTTCTTCTGCAATGTATGCTGCTTCGTTTATTTGATCATCATTCATTCCAAGGTCAAATAATTCATTCAAAGCACGAGCAATAGATGCTGCAAGGGCAGCGCTTGCTCCTACTCCAGAATTGCACACAAGGTCTCCTGAAAGAGTAATTTTTACCGAGTTTCCTTCTTTATCTAGTTTGAAGTGCTTGAGTATGGCATCAAGCTGCCGTTGTATTTCTCCCTCTTTCTTTTCCTTATAGCCTGGCGTTTCTGGCCGATTGTCTACAAACTCAAACTTTTCTGACTTTTCAACGGTTGCTATTGTTTTACTGCCAAGAGAAGAGGCAATAGCTGGTAACCCATATACCACAAAATGTTCTCCAATAAGAATCGTTTTTCCAAAACCTTTTCCTTTTCCCATATAGTTTCCCCTTCTAATTTACCAAATTACTTGACTTAAACTAGCTTTTCTATAATCTTCTTCTAACCTTTTTCGGAGTCGTCTTTTTTTGGGTTTTCTTTTTGGTTTTTCTTAATTGTACTTGTTTTGTGTGCTGTGCTGCAATCAGTCCTTCATAGTATTTTTTGACTCTGCTTACTGCCTTGGGGTTGATTTTGTTTAGTTCATTTAATCCCTTTAACAAATCAGCTGTCATGTTTTGTGGAATTTTGCCGTCTCTTTGATGTATTCTCATAATGCTGTTGGCAATTTCCTTCAAACTGTTTTCGCTTACCATTTAATTACCCTAAATATTAGCCAACAACCTTGAATTTATACCCATAGGCTATTGGTCCTTCTGGGTCTATGTCGCTTATTTTGCGGAAGACTTTTTCGACTTTTGTTCCGATTTTTATTTTTTCTTTTTCAGAGTCAACGATTTGTGTCAAAAGTTTTGTTTTGTTTTCAAGTTCTATTATTGCAATAAAGTAGGGTACTTCGTGTTCAAATCCTGCTGGGCCTGCTGAAAGTTCTGTGAATGAAATTATTTTTCCGTTTTTTGGCATTTTTTGTGCTACAAGCTTTCCTTTTCTTCTGCATTTTTGGCAAACTGCTCTTGCAGGAAAGTAGGCTGTTTTGCATGTTTCGCAAAAGTTTCCGTCAAGATTGTATCTTTCACCGAATTTTCTCCAGATTAGTGGCAAATTTCCATTCATTACTTTTTCCCCTCCAGTGCTTTAAGCAAATGAAGAACACAGGTTGCGCCAGAACCGCCAACATTGTGTGTTAAGCCAATTTTTGCATCCTTTACCTGTCTTTTTTCTGCTTTTCCGCGCAATTGTAAAACTGCTTCTACTGCCTGTGCAATTCCTGTCGCGCCTACTGGATGGCCTTTGCCTTTCAGGCCACCTGAAACATTTACTGGAATTTGTCCGTTTAATGTTGTATGTCCGTCTGCTGTAAACTTTCCGCCTTTTCCTTTTTCACAAAAGCCAATTGCTTCAATTGCAAGAATTTCCGCAATTGAAAAACAATCATGAACTTCTGCAAAGTCAACGTCTTTTGCGGTTATTTTTGCTTTTTCAAAAGCCTGTTTTGCTGCAATCTTTGCAGCCATTGTTTCGGAAAGGCTTTTTCTTCCTGCAAGTGCAAGCGTGTCTGATGCTTGTGCAGAGGCAATTATTTCAACAGGGTTTTCACAAATTTCTCTTGCCTTTTCTGATTCACATAAAATTACTGCTGCTGCTCCGTCAGTTATTGGACTACAGTCCAATAGCTTTAATGGGGTTGCAACATATCCTGATTTCATTACGTCTTCAATTGTAATTTCTCTGTGAAATTGTGCTTTTGGATTAAGCATTGCATTGTGGTGGTTTTTTACTGAAACAGCTGCAAGCTGTTCTTCTGTTGTACCAAATTCGTTCATGTGAACTCTTGCCATCAAAGCATATAATGCAGGAAATGATGCACCATGAAATAATTCTGTTTCCTGGTCTCCGGCTCCGCCTAATGCAATTGCAGCCTCTTCAACGCCAACATCTGTCATCTTTTCAACGCCGCCAACTGCAACAATGTCATATTCTCCTGATTTAATTGCCATATAACCGCTTCTCAAAGCTGTTCCGCCTGAAGCACATGCATTTTCTACTCTTGTTGCGGGAATTGGATTCAATCCAAGCTGGTCTGCAATTAAAGCACCAATATGCTCTTGTCCAATAAAACGACCTGAAGCCATGCTTCCACCGTATAATGCTTCAATATCTTTTCCTTCAACACCTGCACTTAAAATTGCTTCAATTCCTGCTTCTGCTATAAGCTGTCTAAAGCTTTTTTCCCAGTGCTCTCCAAATTTTGTACATCCGATTCCAATTATTGAAACATTTCTCATTTTTTCACCTTCTTTGCCAAATCTTCTGGGAGATTAAGTGGCCTTCTTTTTTGATTTGCTCTTGAACCTGTATTATGGTGTCTTACACCTTTTCTTGCCTGACTTATTCGACCTAAGTTTCCTGTTTTTTTTCCTCGTGGCATTTTTTCACCTTTACATACTTTTCAATTTCTTTCTGCATTTTACATATTCTGCGTAATCAATGTATTCTTTTTCTTCAAACATTTTCAAAACACTTTTTTTGTGTCTTTTCTTTTCAATATTTTCAGTTGTTTCAATTACAAATGCATCGCTTCCTGCACCGCTTCCATAGCTTACTCCAAGAATCTTGTCTCCTTTCTTTGCTTTGTCCAAAATGCTTGCAAGACCTATCATCATGCTCCCTGAGTAAGTGTTTCCAATGAATGGAGTTGTAAGCCCTTGTTCTATTTGTTCCATTGAAAAACCAAGCATTTTTGCAACTCTTATTGGAAATTTTCCATTTGGCTGGTGGAATACTGCATAATCAAAATCTTTTGCCTGCATTTTAACCCGTTCCATTATCCCATTTGCTGCTCCAATAACGTGTTTGAAATACGCCGGCTCTCCTGTAAATCTGCCAGCATGTCTTGGAAATTCTGCCTGTTGTCTTCTCCAAAAATCCGGTGTGTCGGTTGTGTAACTGTAAGTGTCCAAAATATTTGCAAGTATTTCTTCCTTTTTCTTCCCAATGATGTAAGCTGCTCCGCCGCTTGCAGCTGTAAATTCCAATGCATCATTTGGCCTTCCCTGTGCTGTATCTGCTCCAATACTCATTCCATACTCAAGCCATTCTGGAATTGGACTGTCAACCAATGCCATGCACATTTGCATTCCTGCAGTTCCTGCCTTGCATGCAAATTCCAAATCGGCTGCAGTAAGTTCTGGTGAAGCACCAATTGCATCAGCTACTATAGAAGCTGTTGGTTTTACTGCATAAGGATGTGATTCTGATCCAACGTAAACTGCTCCAAGCTGTTTTCCTTCAATCCCTGCTTGGCTTACTGCTCTTCTTGCAGCTTCAACTGCAATGGTACAGGCGTCTTCATCATAGGCTGCAACAGCCTTTTCTTTAACATTTAGCCCTTTTGAAATTGCTTTTCCGTCTTTTTTCCAGACTCTTGCAATTTCTTCAACAGTTATTCTGTTTTTTGGAACATATACTCCGTAACCAATAATTCCCGCCATAAAAATCACTTGCCCTCCAATTCCTTTAAAAGTTCTTTTGCTCGGTCAAGCCTTATATTCTTTTCCGCGGCCATTTTTGAGGCAATTTCGTCAACTTGCTTTCCTTTTGCTCCTGCCATTACTGCAATATTTTTTGCATGAAGTCCCATGTGGCCTTTTTGAATTCCTTCAGTTGCTAATGCTCTCAAAGCTGCAAAATTTTGTGCAAGTCCAACAGAAGCCATTACTTCTGCAAGCTCGTTTGCAGTTTTAATCCCTAAAATTTTTGCAGAGATTTTTGCAACAGGGCTTGTTTTTATTGCCCCGCCGATAAGTCCTACTGCCATTGGCATTTCAATTTCTCCAACAAGATTTCCTTCCTTGTCCTTATAATATTTTGTAAGTGTTGTGTACTTTCCTTTTAATGAAGCAAAGGCATGTGCGCCTGCTTCCAATGCCCTAAAGTCCTGACCGCATGCTATTGCAACAGCATCCACTCCGTTCATTATTCCCTTATTGTGGGTGCATGCCCTGAACACATCGTTGGCTGCAAAATAGTATGCGTCAAGCATGTGTTCAATTATTTCTTCACCTTTAAGATTTCCTTTTTTGAAACTTTCTTCAAGTGCCTTTTTGCTAAACACTGCTTTGACTTTTACTGTTCTATGAATTGCTAAATTTGAAATAATCCTAAGTCTTGCTTCTCCACCTGAAAGCTTTTCAAGTTCTGGTGCAATTGTTTCGCACATTGTGTTTACTGCATTTGCTCCCATTGCATCGCGAGCATCAACAAGCAAATGCACTATTACCATTTTTCCTCTTTCTGTGTCAATTGTGTGTATTTTAATTTTTTTTGCTCCGCCTCCAAACTTTACAAGAACTGGGTCAGCCTTGTTTGCTAAATCAATAAGTACTCTTGAATTTTTTTCAATTTCATTAATTGTTTTTTCACAATCTTTTACGTTAACTAATTGTACTTGTCCAATCATTACAGGAGGGCTTGTTTCTGCCTTAAACCCCTTTGTTTTTCTTGCAATTCCAGCTGCTTTGCTTGCTGCGGCAACAACGCTTGGTTCTTCAATGCTCATTGGAACAAGGTAATCTTTACCGTTAATCAAAAAGTTTGTGGCAATTCCCAAAGGCAATTGCTGTGTCCCAATTACATTTTCAACCATTCTGTCGGCAATTTCAAAAGACATTGCGCCATATTGTTTCAACTCTTCAATCTCTTTTTTGTCAAGTTTTGCAATTTTTTTTACAATTGCAAGTCTTTCCTCAAGGCTTTTTTTGTAAAATCCTGAAATTTCGCTTGTATCCACTGATGTCTCACTCGTTTAAATTCACTTTAAGGAATTGTGCCAAAACCATATTTAAAGGTTTTGGTTATTGTACCTTGTTAATTCGTTAATTGACGGGTTATTGGGGTTTTTTGAGGTTTTCTTTTTTAATTATTTTTTTAAAGCGCTAGCTGTTTATGATAGAAAGTTTATTTAATAAGTTTTTGATTTAATTATATTGATTTAAAGATGCCTCTTGCAAGAAAGAAAATGGGAAAATTGAAGAAAGGACTCATTGTTGCCGGAACTGTTGCTGCACTTGGTGCAGGTGCAACTGGATTAGCCAAGTATCATGCTGCTGAAAGGAAACAAGCAACACAAGCAACCACTGTTCTTAGGGCTTCAAAATCTGTTAGAAATGCTGGAAATTGGGGCAAGATTTGTGCTATTTACAATTGGAATCCTACTACTCCTGAAGGAGCTAGGCGAATTAAGTTCATTGAAACTGTTAGTAAAAATACAAACGTTGAACCTGAAAGGATTATGAATACTATTGAAACCAATTATTTGGATAAGGCTAGTGCAAGGTCTTGGAATGCACGATTGATTTCGTTGAAAAAAGAATTATCTACTGCACAGCGTGTTGCTAATATTGGGAAGGGGTTTGAGCGAAGGCGTGCGGCAACTATAGTTAAAAATCATCCTGACAAAATCGCGCAAGCTAATAGGGTACTTGCTGTTTTAGGTGAGTTTGCAAAAAATTCAAAACTATCTTCACAGATTCAGTCAGATGTTTTGAGTGCTCGTGGAAGTCATGCCAAAATGAAAAAACTTTCAGAACGAAAATAACTTGCTTAATTTATTTCTTTCAAAATATGAATGAATTGCTTAAGTTCTTATTCGTTTAAGCTCTTACACCAAACAATTCAAGCTGTTTTTCCAAGTCATTCATGTTCTTGTACAGAACTGCATGCATTCCAAGTTCTTTTGCTGCTTTAATATTTTCATGGGCGTCATCAACCATAATGCATTCTTCTGCTCTCAGTCCAAGCTTTTTCAAACAGTGTTCAAAAATTTCCTTATCCGGTTTTACCATTCTTATTCTGTGGCTGTAAATAATTGGAAAAAAAACCTTTGCAAGTCTTTTGCCGTATTTTTCTTCATAGCTTTGTTCAGAATTTGAAAGAATTGCAACAGTGTATCTTTTTCTAAGCTTTTTTGCAAATTCAAAAAGTTCTTCGTCCATTTTCCAGTTTGACACCCATGCTTTTATTAATGGCAAAAATTCGTCGTCAAACATTTTTTTTCCAAAAACTCGTTCGAAGGAAGCTCTTAAGCTGCTTGTTCCAAGATTTAATTTTTTGTCAAAAACACAGTTGGTTCCATGCTTTGCTTTGCATCCAAGAATCTTTTCGCCTTTTTTAAGAAAAATTTCAACATTTCCCTTGAGCAATACTCCGCCTAAGTCAAAAATCACTGCTTTTATCATTGAATTCCCCCGAATTATTTTAAAATGCTGGAAGGCTTTTTAATTTAAGAAAAGGAAATTGTTATTAACGCTTTCTTTTTTTCATTTTTTTTATCTTCTTGCACCCTGTCTATACTTGTATTTGAAAAAGTTTGTATAATCCTTTAATCCAATTTCTGCAGGGCTTATTCCTTCAGCAAAAGCATTTGCTGACCTATACATGTTTTCAAGCCTTTTGTCCGCAGTTTCCATTTTCTTTACACTCATCCTCTTTGTATTTGCAGCATCTGCAATGTAAATTTCTCCTTTGTAAATGAATTTTACATTTGAGTGTGTTCCCATTCTGACAAAAAGGGCTTTTAGCCCAAGTGCCCTTAGAGAAGCTGTTATTGCCTGTGACCGGTCAAAGCAACCCATTATTGAAGCAGTTCTTGTTTTGGCTGCTTCTCCTGGACTCATTGCATATGAGTTTTTTTGGGATATTATATCATTAATGTTTCTTTTTCCCCACTGGCTTTTTGCTTTTTCCATTGGAAGGTAAACAATCTCATAATTTTTCACATCATTCACTATTGTCCTTATAAGTTCCATTCCCTTCAACCCTTTTGCCTGAAAGCCTGCAACATATTGTTTAACACTTGGAGTTACTCCAACCTGTTTTTTTCCAAGAGGACTTAGCCTAACAGGTTTTGCAAAGGACTTTGCATGTCTTGGATAAACTATTGCATTTCTTACTGGCTTTTTTGTTTTTTTTGCTGGCATTATAGAATTAGTGTTTTAGTGCTTCTTTAACTTTCCGCTTTTGCAATTTCTTCCACTAGTGCTTTTGCAATTTTTTCTTTTGTTCCCGAAACCTTTTTTACTTCGTTTTCTGAAACAATAAAAACAGTGTTGTTATCTGTTCCCATTCCTTTTTCCTTCACATCATTTGCAACCAATAGTTTGCTATTCAATTTCTTCAATTTCTTTCTTGCAACCTCAACTATTTGCGTTTCAGTCATTTCAACCTCTGCTTTGAATGCAACAATTTCAATTTTTGGAAAGTTTTTCCCTACAAGTTCTACAAGTTTTGGTCCGGGTTCCAAATTAATTTCAATTGCCTTGTCACTTTCTATTTTTCCTTTTCTTTTCTTCAAAGTAAAATCAGTTAACGCAGCAGGGGTTATGTATAAGTTATAACCTTTTTTTAATTCTTCCAATACAATTTCCTGCATTTCCTTTCCTGTTCTTGCCTGCAAATTTTTTATTTCTCTTGTAATACTTTCATGATTGTGAATAATGCATACTTCCGCTCCCTGCCTGTAACATTCTTTTGCTATTTCTCTCCCTGTCTTTCCACTTGCTTTATTTGTTAAAATTCTTATTTCGTCAATATCTTCTTCTGTTGCACCGCTTGCAACCATTACTTTTTTTCCCTTTAGCAAACCTTTGCCGACCGCCCTTTCGCATTCAAGAACTATCTCTTCAATTGCAGGAAATTTTGCGGCATTTTCTTCTTCCCTTGGCTTCATTATCCCAATTTCTTCCTTTTCTAATCTTGCAAGGTTTTCTTCAACAAAAGAATTTTCATACATTGAACCATGCATTGCAGGAACAATCAAAATCTTTTTTTTGCATCCAAGAGCGGTTGTTGCAAAGGATGTAACAGTTGTGTCATCTATTCCTGTTGCAATCTTTCCAATTGTGTTTGCTGTGATTGGAGCAATAAGCAGCAAGTCAGCTTCTCCTTCTACTCCGCAAAATTGTACATGTTCTATTTTTCCAGTCAATTCTGTAACAACAGAATTTCCTGTGGCATACTCCATTGCATTTGGATGAATTATTCTCATAGCCTCTTTTGTCATCACTGCATGAACTTTGGCTCCGTGCCTTATTAATTCTCTTGCCAGCTCAACACATTTTACTGCGGCAATGCTTCCAGTTATGCCGAGCACAATTGTTTTGCCTTCGAGGGAATTGCTTTTGTTTCCCTTAATCTGTTTTGTTGGATGATCCATATTTTCCACCAGTTTTTGATAATCCTTTTTTCTTTCTTTACTATTTTTTTTGAACAAAAACCTATTTAACAACTTTCAATCACCAATTTTACTTATGGGGGAAACAAAGCTAAAAGTAGATCTTTTAACGCATACGCCTGAACCTGATATAACAGCTGCTACGGCAGGGCATATTTGTTATGCTGGAGTAGGAATTGATGCTTTGAAGGAAAAGGTTTCTGAAGATTATGCAAAAAAGCTTGTTGCAAAGCTTGTAAAAGCAGGGCATTTAAGCCCTTTAGAACATGTTTCTTTTACTTTTGCAATTGAAGGTGTTTCAAGGGCTTGTACACACCAGCTTGTAAGGCACAGAATTGCATCTTATTCCCAGCAAAGCCAGCGATATGTAAAAGAAGGAGGCTTTGATTACATTATTCCTCCAAAAATAAAGGCAAATAAAGAAAGTCTTGAATTATTTGAAAAGGCAATTGAGGATTCAAGAAAGGCATATGATGAAATGCTAAAAGTTGTTCCTGCAGAAGATGCACGTTTCCTTTTGCCAAATGCCTGTGAAACAAGAATTGTTGTTACAATGAACACAAGAGCTCTTTACAATTTCTTCCAGCAAAGGCTTTGTACTCGTGCACAGTGGGAAATTCGTGGTTTGGCTGAAAAAATGCATGAATTATGCAAAGAAGTTGCTCCAATCCTTTTTGAAAACATTGGTCCAAAATGTGATTCTTTGGGATACTGCCCTGAAGACAAGGGTTGTGGCAGAAAAAAGCCAAAGAAAGAAGTTTTAGGCGAATAAGGCAAATGCCTTGCTTCCCAATACTTTTAAAACCCTTTTCTCGTGGAATTTAATTAATACAGTTTGAGCCAAAAAACACGTATTTTTGGGGTTTAAAGATTAAAATTTTTAAAAAAACGGAGCTAGAGGTGAGTAATTTGGGAGATAAAACATGGGTTTATTCCTTTGACGAAGTAAAAGGAGCAAATACACAGGAATGGATTTTTAAATTAGGAAATAAGGGAGCACAGTTAGCAGAAATGACTGAATCAAACCTTCCTGTACCGCAGGGTTTTACTATTACTACAGAGGCCTGCAATCAGTTTTATGAAGAAGGCAAGGTATGGCCTTCTGGCTTGGAAGAGCAGATTAAGAAAAAGCTTGAAAAGCTTGAAAAGCAAATGGACAAAAAGCTTGGAGGCGAAGAAAAGCCATTGTTTTTGTCTGTTAGATCTGGTTCATATGTTTCAATGCCTGGAATGATGGACACTGTTTTGAATTTGGGAATGAATGATAAAACTGTTGAAATTTTTGCCAAGCAAACAGGAAATGAAAGAGCAGCATATGACAGTTATCGTAGGTTTATCACAATGTTTGGTGATGTGGTAATGGATGTCAAACACGCTCTTTTTGAAGAAATTTTAGACAAAGCAAAAGAAACCAAGGGTGTTAATGATGACACCGGCCTTGATGCTGAAGATTTGAAGGCGTTGATTCCGCAATACAAAGAGCTTGTGAAAAAAGAAGCAGGAAAAGATTTTCCACAGGATCCTTGGGCACAGCTTGAATTGTCAATTAATGCTGTTTTTAACAGTTGGAATATTCCAAGAGCTGTTTCTTACAGAAGAATAAATCATTTGAGAAACGATGCAGGAACAGGAGTTAATGTTCAGGCAATGGTTTTTGGAAACATGGGTGAAACATCTGGAACAGGTGTTAGCTTTACCAGAAATCCTGCAAACGGAGCAAAAGAA
>SDBT01009419.1_pt1 | contig 15839 bp, 14 predicted proteins | sample 2277101 | NCBI WGS metagenome assembly SDBT01 (sample SAMN10404973, study PRJNA504765) | marine sediment metagenome | isolation source: marine sediment core GS10_PC15, 103 cmbsf | place: Arctic Ocean: Southern Knipovich Ridge | collected 2010 | reverse complement strand
ATATTTTAATGCAGAATCTGGGTAGTATATTATTGTGAATACCAGGATAAAAAGGACATTTTAATGAATATAGCTGTTATTTGCGCCGGCGGGAACGGCGAACGCATGAAAACAAAAGAGAATAAAATCTTTCTGAAAGTATTCGGCAGGCCTGTAATATACTATGCGTTGAAGGCCCTTTCAGATTATGACAAGGTTGATTTAATTATCATTACGGCGGGTTCGGAAAATGTCAGCAGGCTTGAAAGGGTGATATCTGAGAACGGCATTGAAAAAATATATTCTATAGAAAATGCTTATGAAACCAGGCAGGAATCGACCTACCATGTAATTGAAAAATTGAAAAAGATGAACATCCCGCAGGGGTCCTTTTTAATCATCCATAATGCTGTCAATCCTTTTGTAAGACATTCTGAACTTGACAGGTGTCTTGAGGCAGCCAGACAGTACGGGGCGAGCCTGCTTGGGTTTCAGACCGCAGATACAGTGAAAATTGTTAATGACAGTTATTTAATAGATCACACTCCTAACAGGGATAAAGTCTGGATAGCTCAGACACCGCAGATCATTCGTTTCGATATCGCGGTCAAGGCTTTTGAATACGCATTTAAAGCGGGTTTTGTCGCTACCGATGACACGATGCTCGTTGAAGCTATACATAAGAGGGTAAAGTTTGTCGAGTGTTCAAGAGAAAACTTCAAGATTACCTATCCTCATGACATGGTACTTGCGAATAGGATTTATTCGAAGCGGATGAAGGAGAAGAATGTTTGGTACGCGTAGGGTATGGTACAGACAGCCATTCATTTGAGAACGGCGGAATAAAACCACTCGTTCTTGGCGGAATCAAACTGGATGATAAAAATGGCCTTAAGGCGAATTCCGATGGTGATGTAATTCTCCATGCCCTCTTCAACGCACTGAGCCAGGCATGCGGCGGGGAGTCTCTCGGGTACTACGCAGATCCGCTCTTTCAGAAAGGAATAACGGACAGCAGGGAATATCTTAAAATTGCGCTGAAAATGGTCTCAGACTCCGGATACAGGGTGAATAATATCGGCATAATGGTTGAAGCGAAGACACCTCGCATATCTTATGAAAATATTGGCAGAATGAAACGTTCTATTTCCCGGCTTGCCGGCATCACGGAAAAGGACACCGGTATTACATTTACTTCAGGCGAAGGGCTTACCGCCTTCGGTAGAGGAAAGGGGATACTGGCACACGCTATTGTGAGTCTTTTGAAGTGCTAGAGCCGTAACGAAATGTCTCTGTTAAAAAAAGTGCAAATAGGGAACCTCACTACCGGAAACAATGTTTTTTTAGCTCCCCTTGCCGGCATCGGTGATAGAAGTTTCAGGATCATAGGCAGGAGGTTCGGCGCCGGGCTGACCTTTACTGAAATGGCAAGCGCACACGGGATTGCCAACCGTTCTATTAATACTCTCGATTTACTGAAAATATCGAAAAAGGATAGGCCTGCTGGGATACAGTTATTCGGTTCAAACCCTGAAATAATGAGCCTGGCTGCGTCGATTTGCAATGAGTATCCTGCCGACCTCCTAGATATAAATGGGGGATGTTCTGTAAGAAAGGTGATGAAGACCGGTGCCGGGGCTAAAATACTCGGCGACCCTAAAAGGTTCTACAATATTGTTAAGGCATGTGTGGATGCTTCGATCTATCCGGTAAGCGTTAAGATCAGGCTCGGGTTATCGGAAGATACTATCAATGTGCTGGAAATTGCCGATGCAGCTCAGGCGGCAGGCGCGTCGATGCTGATACTACACCCGCGGACTGCCCGGAGTAAATTCAGCGGAAAAGCAAGGTGGGAATATATAGGGCTGGTTAAGCAGAGTTTGAAAATGCCTGTATGCGGGAACGGTGATATAAAAACACCGGTTGATGCGGTGCGCATGATGCGCCGGACAGGATGTGACGCTGTGATGATCGGAAGGGCGGCCATTGGAAATCCCTGGATTATTAGTAATACTATTAAAGCACTGGCAGCATATCCCGAAGAGGTAGAGACGCTGCTTCCTACGAAAGATGAGCGGATCGAGTGCGCCATGGATCATTTGAATATGGTTGTGGCCTTTAAGGGGGAAACGAGAGGGATAAGGGAAGTAAAAAGACATCTTTACAGGTACCTCAGGGGTATACCGCATATATCCGGAGTACGAAAGAGCATTTTTGAGATAGCAACGAAAGACGAAGCTATGAAGAGGCTTGAAGCTCTCATGGGCTGAGTTTACAACATTTTGACATTTATGGCGCTTTGGGTTATTATAATTTTACTGGTGCTTAATCAGAGTTCATTTCTATAAGGATGCACTGCTTAAGAAAGATGCCTTCTAACTTACGTCAATCACAAAAACAATTAGGCCGGCTCTATGTAGGAATTGATGCCGGATCGGTCAGCCTGAACTGTGTGATTATCAGCGGACAGAGGGACATTGTCTATGAATTTCCATACAGGCGTCATTTCGGCCGGGTGGAAGAGATGGTGCTTGAGCTCATCCGGTCTATATATGAAAAATTCGGCGAAAGGAGAATCCGGTCAATTTCTTTCACCGGGAACCACGGGCAGGGGCTCGGTAAAGAATTAGATGCATTCTTTGAATTCGAAACCATCTGCCAGGCAGTGGGCGCGGTCTTTATCCAGCCTGATGTAAAGACGATAATCAGCCTGGGAGGGCAGAATGCCGCGCTTTTTCAGATTATCCATCCTGATAAGGACTGGGAGCTTGATTATTTTAACACCAATGGCCCGTGCGCTTCAGGCACCGGTTCTTTCATCGACCAGCAGGCCTTAAGACTTGCCACCTCAATGTATACCAGTAAGATTGATGTTTCACAGAGCCGTATAGACGGGATACTGGGTGATTTTATAAAACTTGGCCTCAAAAGTAAAAAACCGTCCGATGTAGCCTGCCGCTGCACCGTATTCACGAAAACAGACATGATACACCTGCAGAATAAGGGCGAGAGACTGGAGGATATTATTTATGGTCTTCATGTTGGAAACGCCAGAAATTATATGAGCACTATAGTCTCAAACCGTGTTCTTGAGGAACCCGTAATATTTATCGGTGGAGTTTCGTTGAACGAAATCCAGATAAAAGCTTTTAAAAGATATTTTCCCCGCCTTTCTGTTCCACAATTAAACACATCCATCGGTGCCCTGGGAGTCGCACTGCAGTCCCTTGAATCCGGCAGGGAAAACCGTGTAAACCTGGAGCAGGCCGGTGCTGACAGGGCCCTGAATAAGTTCTCGGTACCGGTCGCGCCCAGGCTTGAATTGAAAAAAACTGTTTTTATAGAATCAGGCGGAATCAGGAAAAGATGTTTTCGTGAAAAGAGAGGGGTTTACCTCGGTATTGATATCGGGTCAACGACTACCAAATACGCTCTTATAGATGATAACCGCGCTATTATTTTAAAGGATTACGTACCGACCAGGGGCAGGCCCATTGAAGTCACCCGGAGGCTGCTCGGATCGATTCAGGATGAAATCGGGTCCGAAATAGAGATCAAAGGGGTGGCAACTACCGGCTCAGGAAGAAATGTGGTCTGTAACTTTCTAAATGCTGATCTAGCCGTTGATGAAATCACCGCGCACGCGAGGGGCGCGGTGGAGGTAGACCCTGATGTTGATACGATTTTTGAAATAGGCGGCCAGGATTCAAAGTACATATTCATATCAAACACGCGTCCGCTGGATTTTGACATGAATAAGGTCTGCGCTGCCGGAACGGGAAGTTTTTTACATGAACTTGCAAACAAATACGGGATAAATATCCTGGGCGAATTTCAGGAGATCGCGCTTTCTTCCAGAGCACCTGTAAAGCTTGTCGATAGGTGCACGGTTTTTATGGAAGCAGATCTGGAAACCTATCACCAGAAAGCAGTATTAAGAAATGATCTTATAGCGGGCCTGTGTTATGCCATCGTCTACAATTATCTTAACAGGGTTGTGGGAAAGAGAAAAATTGGTAAAAGGATAATGTTCCTGGGAGGGCCTTCGTTAAATAAAGGTGTTGTTGCCGCTTTTGAGAACGTCCTGGGGCAGGGGATTCTTGTTCCCGGGCATAGAGAAGTACTCGGCGCCTTTGGAGCCGCGATTTGTGTGCAGGAAAAAAAATGCCTGGATAATAATAAAAGAACGTCATTCAGGGGGCTTCAGAGCATTAAAAACGATAGAATGGAATATACAGAAAGTATATGCCGTGCTGACCCTGAGTGCAGTAATCAGTGCAAGCTGAAAATCTATAATTTTGAGGGCGGCCGGAGTGTCTGGGGCGGGGAGTGCGGCCGTTATGAATTAATGAAAGGCGGGGACCTGAAAAAGGAAAACTTTTTTGAACTGTGGCTGAAGATATGGAAAAACAATATGAACGGTGTTTGCGAAATCTACAGGGGTGAGCCCTTAATGGAGGTTGACGGCAGGCAGACTGTCGGTATGCAGAGGGCACTGTACGGTCTTCACAGCGGTGTTTTGTGGGCCCATTTTTTTGATCAGCTTGGCTACCGCCTTGTTCTTACACGCCCGACAGATGAGTCTATTTCTTCGGCCGGAACAGAAACTATGGAGGCAGAGACCTGCTTCCCTGTTAAGGTATCTCACGGTCATATCAATGAGATCGCGGGAAATACGAAATTCCTGTTTATACCGAGTATAATCAACCTGCAGACTCCGACGCAGGCGGAAGTCGGCTATTACTGCCCCATGATCCAGAGCAACGCATATATGGTCCGCATGGCGCTGAAGCTGGACCGCGTATCTATTTTAAACCCTGTCATTCATTTGAAGTATGATCTTGATAAGCTCTCGCTGGAGATTGCAGAGCAGCTTAAAGATAATCTGCGGGTCTCAAAATCCAGAATTAAACGGGCGCTTTATTATGCTTTTGAGAGAAATAACGATTTTATCAGGGAGGTTCACTCCAGGGGACATCAGATCATGGAGAAGTGTGGTTCCGACGAAGCGGTAATAGTGGTGACTGGCAGGCCTTATAATCTGTATGATAAAAGGCTGAACCTGAGGCTGGGGCATAACCTGGCGAGGATTGGCGTTACAGCACTGCCCATGGATTTTGTTGACGCGGATCTGGTGGACCTTTCGGATTTCTCATCCATGTATTGGGGGCTGGGCGCCCAGATATTGAGGACTGCCCGATATATAAAGGCGCATTCAAACTATTTCGGTATTCATCTGACGAATTTCAGCTGCGGTGCGGACTCCTTCCTGGAACATTTTTACAGGCACATAATGGGGGAAAAAGCCTATCTCATCCTGGAAATGGACGAACATACTGCCGAAGCCGGCCTCATGACCAGGATAGAGGCTTTTAAGAACGTCATGGATAATATACGGACCCGGCATGTTGATATAAAAAGGGAAAAAGAGGAAAATGGAATCAGAAACGCTCACAGGCTTTCAGTCATTAAATAAGGGGATCGGAACTTTTAATGTAAAGCATAAGACTTTTCTGATCCCCCAGATGGACCGGATCGGGACGCATCTCCTTGCCGGCGCCTTTAGAGGTTTTAGTATTCACGCGAAAGTACTGGAGACCTGTAAGGGCCTTGATCTCGGGAAAGAGTATACATCCGGAAAGGAGTGTCTTCCATGCCTTATTACTACAGGTGATATCCTGTATTTTCTGAAAAAAGAAAAAACAAGGCTCGGGGACAATTTTAATGCGGATGATTATATATATTTCATGCCCGAGTCCGATGGCCCGTGCAGGTTCGGGATGTACAATAAGTATCAGCGAATTGTCCTTGATTCCTTTCCCGGGCTGAGAAACGTGAGGATTAGCTCCGTTACCTCGAGGGACGACTATTCACTTGATGGCATGATCGGGAAAGAAAAAGTCGGGAAGTTCAGGAAAACTCTCTATTTTTCTATAGTAGTGGGAGATATCCTTAACAGGCTTACCTGGCGTATCAGACCCTATGAAAGGAAACCCGGCCTGACAGATGATTTTATTGAAAGGTCCATGCGTTTAGCAGCCGGCACCTTTGAGGCTCAAGGGGTTGAAAATGGCTTTACGAAAATTCTTGATATGCTTGAAAAGATCATAGAAGAGGGAAAATCGATTATTGATCCAGCGGTTCCTCAAAAACCGCTTGTTGGGATTGTCGGTGAAATATATCTCCGGTCTCATGATCAGGCCAATCAGAATTTAATAAGTACTCTGGAGAGACACGGGGCCGAGGTGGTTAATGCATCAATTGCTGAATGGATAAATTACACCTCTTATAACAGGATGAGAGATGCAAAAATAGATTTCAGGCTGAACCTGAAAATGCTCCGTCTGCGGCCGATGTTGGAAGCCCTGAAAAAAATTGCTGCTTTTGGGATAGACTTTTACTATCAGCAATTCAAACAGAAGCAGATATATAAACACGTAGGGTCACTCATTGATATTGCAGGGGATCACAGGGTGGCTTATCTTGAAAAAATTCTCAAGAAAGAGGATCCCTTCAGTTTTGATGTAGGCACCGAGGCCTGTCTGAGTATTTCCGGCATGATGGCTTATGCCGGAAGCGGATTTAACGGCGTTGTAAACGTATATCCTTTTACCTGCATGCCTGGTACTGTCACTTTATCGATCGCAAAACCTCTCATGGGCAGGCGCCGGGTTCCATATCTCGATGCTCCATGCGACGTGGGCTTACAGCCGGGCAGGGAAGCGGCAGTGCGGGCCTTTATGTTTCAGGTATTTCAGCATTTCAAACGGAATGGAAGGAAGAGAAAACAGATCTGATAAATCCGGCCGGCACCGCCATGCCTGTATATTTTACGAGGATGTCCCGGTCAATTTTAATAAAGGACCAATATATGTTTGTTCATAATATTTCACCCGTAATAGTTACATTAGGCCGGTTTTCAATCCGGTACTACAGTCTCTTATTCGCGTGTGCTTTTATACTGGGGCTTTATCTTATAAACAGGGTTTTTGAAGAAAAAAAGATCGACACCGACTATGCATTTCCTCTGTTCATTACAGTAATAATCTGCGTGACTGTCGGAGCGCGTTTGGGGCATGTATTTTTTTACTATCCAAAGTATTACCTGTCACATCCGCTGGAGATATTTAAGATCTGGAAGGGAGGGCTGGCCAGTCACGGTGCTGCCATTGCCATTTTTATCGGGCTGATAGTATACACCAGGATATACCCTGTGACCTTTTACCAGATTGGTGACGCTCTGGCTATACCTGTTTCAATCGGGACGAGTTTCGTCAGGCTCGGTAACTTTTTTAACTCAGAAATAGTTGGAAGAAAAACAAACGTGCCGTGGGCTGTTAAATTCTTGCGCTTCCGGGAACCGGATAGCGCCGGCGCCGCGTTTCGACATCCTTCGCAGCTATATGAGGTTGCAATAGGAATTATCGTATTTCTGACCCTGTGGGTAATTTTTAAAAAGAAAAAAGGCAGGCTTAAGGATGGGTGTATACTTTACTTATTCATTTTTATGTACTTCTCTCTCCGGTTTTTAGTTGAATTCGTTAAGGAGTACCATACATTGAGTGCTGAGATCCCTTTAACCATGGGACAATTTTTAAGTATACCCTTCGTCCTTTTTTCGGGGTTTATGCTGTTTTTTATGGGGAAGATCAAATCAAAGCGGGTTTGAAGTATTTGATGATTTGTTATTCTCTTGATACCCTGCAGGGCCACATCCTTAAACCGCCTTCAAGGATCTTCACGTTTTTAATGCCGTTTGCCTTCAATATTAGAGAAGCCTGATATGAATGCGTGCCGGTTTCACAGGCAAGCTGATAACTACGTGGCCAGTAATGACAGAGGTTGGTCACATGCTTGATTTTAGTGTAGATGCCCAAATTGCTTTCCTGGAGTGGGTGGGGAGAGGTGGAGTAGAGTTGTTCGATATCTCGGTAGAGAAGCTTAACCGAATCATAGAAATAACTAGAAAGTACCAAGACATACCTATGGATTTGGCCGACGCCAGTCTGGTTGTGGTATCAGAAGAGACAGGAATAAGAGAAATACTGACAATAGACAGTGACTACTATATTTACCGGGCCATTACGAAAGAGATGATACGAAACGTACTCGACCATTGAGAGGGGAGGCATAACCAGGCACTGATCGTACCAGGATAAATCCGAGGCCCTGGGAGTTCCGTTAAGGTGTAATAAAAAAAAGGAGGGGTCCTGTATGGCTGAAAAATTAGCTATAGACGGTGGACCAAAAACTGTAACAAATAAATTAATCGGCTGGCCCAATTTTAATGATGAAGCGATCAATGCAGTTGTGGGTGTTTTGAAATCAGGGAAAGTAAATTACTGGACCGGTCCGAAGGGGATGGAGTTTGAAAAAAAGTTTGCGCAGTGGCAGGGTAGTAAATTCGCGATCAGTGTGGGAACAGGGACAGCTGCCCTGCATGTTTCCCTGACTTCACTGGGGATCGGGCCTGGAGATGAAGTAATTGTCCCCAGTTATACCTTTATTGCGACAAGTTTTTCAGTTGTTCAGGCAGGTGCTGTTCCGCGTTTTGCTGACGTAAATCTTAATGATCACTGTATCAGTGTTGAATCTGCTGAGAAACTGGTAAATGAACGCACCCGTGCAATAATACCGGTACATCTTTACGGCAATGTGTGCGACATGGATAAAATAATGGATTTTGCGAAAAAATATAACCTGTATGTGATCGAAGATAATGCTGAGGCATTTGGTGGTGAGTACAAAGGGAAAAAGACAGGTACCATGGGCCATATGGCTTGCTGCAGTTTTTGTCAAAATAAGACTTTTACCACTGGCGGTGAGGGCGGCATGGTAACAACCGACGATGAAGATGTAGCCTGGACAGCACGCAGTTTCCGCGACCATGGATACGATGTAAAGGAACGGCTGAATTTGCTTGAAATGGAGCAAAAGCTTCCGTATATACATAACATGGTTGGCTGGAACTACCGTATGACTGAAATGCAGTCCGCCATCGGGCTTGAAGAGCTAAGGAGAATTGATACGTGGAACCTTCCCATGCGCAGGCGAAACGCAGCTATTGTCATGGATAGATTAAAAAGCATGCCGCAAATTAAGTATTTGCCTGTTGATACGCCTGAAAGAAAAAACGGCTGGTACGTAATGGCATTTTCCCTTGATTTAGAGAATATGAGCTGCGATATTAAGAAGTTTGTGGATGCTGCTGCTGCTGAAGGCGCGCCCTGCTGGAAGGTATTCTGGCCGCAGTGTCATACTGAAAAAGCTTTTATAGAAAAGAGGGCCTTCGGCAAATCAGGATTTCCATTTACATCGGGCGAGTACACAAACCCGGACAGTGTTGATTACAGTAGAGTAGATGTCCCCAACGCGCGGTGGCACGAATCACACACATTTACATGCTTTGCTTTTCCAACATGTACCGAAGAGGATATGTATCAAATTGCCGATGCGCTGGAAAAAGTAATAAAAGCGTATTCATAGATAAATATGGGTCGCAGCTGAAGGTTTTAAACAATGTAAGCGCGAGTGCCTCAATGTGGTTTCCAAAATTATTTTAAATCCCTGCCATTCAGTGTAAATTTCCAGGCGCAAAATGAATTTTCCGGATGTGGTTCTGGAGGGCAATGAATACACGAAGTTGTGATTCGATCGTCTATCGTTGAGGCAAATAGTCCATATTCTGCTTCACCGATTGTGCGGCATGGAAAATCGTCCAGCCCTTTACGTTTTCTGTTACTCTGAACTCTGCAGTCATTCATCCGGAAAATACATGAGTTTGGAGTAATTTCAACAATTTCCTGGATATTAATATTGGCGTATAACCGGAACTTTAAAGCCTGCGTTAGTCCTTCAATGCCCGGACGTTCTGCCAGGCCCAGGAATTTCTTTATTCGTTTTGCTTCTATTACTGTAAAGTATACCCATCCTGTTTTATCATATTTCATTGCGGCTTCCAGGCCCAGATCATCTTCAATTGCTAAAAACCAGCAGCCGTCATGGGCCAGCCAATTTTTAGATAAGATTTCTATATAATCCAATAATTTTTCTTTAGTTAAATTATCCAGGTCTTTTCTCAATTATTTTCTCCAAATATTTAGTGAAAGTAATAGTAGTACAACCCATAAATAATTAAGCAGCTTTTTTCCTTGCAGTTACCAACTGGTCCTTAATATATAGGCAGTTATGTAATATCGGAATAAAAATGCTGAATAATTAAAAAAAATTCTCATCATCGGTCAACCTTGCTGATAGTCAGTAGTAGGGTTAATATTCAAAAAGTTGAAAATTCACTGCCTGTTGTATTATAATTAATATATGGGATTTAACATTTATTTTCATGAGGGGTGATTAAAATGAAGTTATTAAGAAAGCGGAAAATAGCGTTTTTAACACTTATTGGAATTTATCTTTGTTTTAATTCCGTAATGTTTGCGGAGAGTCAAGATCTGCCGTATTCTGTCGGTGAAAAACTCATATTTACCCTCTATGTCTCGGGCCTCAAAGTTGGATATCAGACAATTGAATTAACATCCGGACAGCAGATCAATGGTGTTGAAACTTATGTAATCAAAGGCTTGACAAAAACATCGCCTTTCGTGAGTATTTTTTACAGACTTGATGATAAGTGGACAATATACATTGAAAAAAATTCACTCCTTCCCGTCATAGTTGAAAAGGATTATGAGGAAGGAAAAAAGTCAGGGTATTATGTGTACGACATTGACCAGAAGGAAAACCTTGTGATCCGGCATAACAAAGAAACTGGAGATGAAAAGCAGTTCCGGTCTGAAAATTATGTCTTTGATCTGTTTTCTCTGATATATTTCATCAGGGCCAATCCTTATGTGATTAAAAATACCACATTTACATTTGATTTTTTACAGCCGAAATCTGTCCGGACTGTCCACTTCAAAGATACCGGTGAGGTCGAGATAAAGATACCGCTCCGCGCGCCCCAAAAAAGTATTACTGCCCATAAGATTGAACAGATCGGGGGCATTGGAATTGAGCTATTTGTGGGAAAGGATGACCTTAGACTGCCGTTAATAATGGTTGTGCCAACGAAACTTTCGAAGAATAAGAAAATCGACCTTGAGCTTTATCTTACTGGTTATTCCCCCGGCGTGGATCAAAAAGACATCCCAAAAATTTACAGACGTTTAAGAAAACGGTGACCGGCCTTTAACTTTCGCCGCTTGTCTCAGAATGATAGTTCCAGGCGCAAATGAACTCTACAATCGTTTGTTCGGAAAATACATGAGCTGGTGTAAATGCCTTGACACAGGGATAAAAAGCGGCTATTTATGAAAGAGTTAAATTTTCATGTCAGTCGACCTTGCTGCTAATCAGTATTCGAAGTAATGAAAATAAACTTATGATACTAATTAAAGAGGATGTGGTATGCTGTCTGCCGTAATTCTTGCTGCCGGACAGTCAAGCAGGATGGGAAACAGTATTAAAGCCCTTCTCACAGTCGATGGTGTTACATTTTTAGAAAAAATTATAAACAATATTGGTATGACAGATGTCGGTGAGATAGTCGTAGTACTTGGGGCCCACTATAAAAAAATCATTGAAACGCTGCGCCTTGAGAATATCAAAGTTGTGAGAAATGAAGATTGGGAAACAGGCCAGCTCAGCTCACTCAGGGCAGGGATAAAAAATCTCGACGGGCGCAGTCAGGGAGTTCTTTTTACTTTAGTGGACCATCCGCTTGTTAAGAAGACCACTTACAGGAGGCTGGTTGAGGTCTGGAAAAAGGACAGAACAAAAATAGTCGTTCCCTCATACAGGGGACGAAAAGGGCATCCTGCCATATTTCCGGAAGCTCTGTACGATAAAGTTTTAAATGAAGAGCTGCCGGACGGCGCCCGTGGTATTATTAAAAAAAAAATAGAGTCAGTAAAGTTTGTTCCGGTTCAGGATGAAGGCGTTGTTGAAGACATTGATACCATGAATGATTACAAAAGATTAACCGGGGGTCAATGATGCAGGATATATTTTTAAGAGTTTCAGATTTGAGAAAAGAAGGAAAAGCCTTTGCCCTGGCGATTTTGGTCTATTCCGATGGTTCCACTCCCAGGAATGCAGGCGCCCGGATGTTGATATTTCCTGATAAATCAATCGAGGGGACAATCGGGGGAGGAGCGCTTGAACAGAGGGTAATCAGTGACGCGTTAAATTTACTGAAAGAAGGCAGATCAGAGCGTTTTAAATACGATCTGGGTATGGATGAGAAGGACATCCCTCTTGGTATGATATGCGGCGGAAAGGTGGAGGTGTTAATTGAGATTTTTAAGAATGAGACAAAGATATTTATTTTTGGCGCGGGCCATGTCGGCAGAAAACTGGCTGAATTATGCGGTGCGCTGAATTATTTTTACTGGATTATTGATAACAGGGAAACTTTTGCCCGGGAGGAACTGTTCAGGGATGCTGCCGGCGTTGTCTGTTCAGGATTTTCTGAGAGTTTTGCAAGCCTGCCTATCGATAAGAAAAGTTATTTAATCATTGTAACATACGGCCATAAATATGACGGGGCCTGTCTGGAAGCTGCCCTGAAAACAGAGGCATGCTATATCGGGATGATTGGAAGCAAAAAGAAAGTCAGGACCCTTTTTGATGCACTCTCGAAAAAAGGGGTAAATATTAAGGATCCCAGGATTTATACGCCCATCGGTCTTGATCTTGGGGATAATACTCCTGAGGAAATCAGCGTCAGTATTATTTCTGAAATAATTAAGATAAAGTCTGGGGGCAGCGGTAGACACTGCAGAGAGTTATTGCAGGGTTAATGGGTGATTGGCAGGCAAGTAAACTTGTCAATCATTATGAGAAGTTATTCCTTGCCTCGTTATCAGTTTGCAGTAGCAAAGGCGGGTCAACTTACATACCGATCATCTTCAGCCCGATCTTCTCAATTTTATCGGAAAAGGGGCCTGTGAAAATTGTGACGTTACCATGATACATGACTCCAATCCTGTCACACAGTGCGACGGCTTCACTCAGGTCGCCTGACACGAGAAGAATTCCAGCGTTCTTTCTCTGCTCAAGAATGGATTTCCAGACATACTCAATGGAGCCAACATCGAGCCCGTGAGTGGGCTGTTCCGCTATGAGCAGACTGGAATTTCTTGAAAGTTCCCGGGCGAGAATCAATCTCTGGAGATTGCCACCTGATAACTGTTTGGCGGGTGTGTTCACACCTGAAGCCATAATATTAAACATTGCGATCAGTTTCTTTGCCCATTCCTGTATTGAGGGCAAGTTGAGAAACAGCTGTCCTGAGAAACAGCTGTTCCTATACTGTGTCAATATACTGTTTTCGGCTATTGTAAGATCGGGAACAGAGCCCATATTCAATCTGTCTTCAGGTATGTACCCTACCTCTCCGGTTACCGTACAACCTCCCCCGCTGACCGGGCGGTGTCCTGTTATGGCTTCCACAAGCGGGCCCTGACCGTTACCGGCAACACCGACTATTCCAAAGATCTCACCGCGTCTTACGGAAAATGATATACCTTTTACGGCTTCACTTCCCCTGTCGTTAAGAATTAGAAGGTCCTTCACCTCAAGTACAGCATCGCCCAAATTGACGTGTTTCTTTTTTACATCCATCATGACTTCCCTGCCTACCATTTTAAGAGCGAGCTCAGCTTTGGCTTTCTCTTCTTTTTGGGCTATCGCGGATGAGGGGAGGCTGGCAGCTACCCTGCCTTTACGGAGGATCGTGATGTAATCTGATATTTCCAGAACCTCCCCCAGTTTATGGGTGATAAAAATAATGGCTTTGCCTTCAGCCTTCATCTTTTTCAGGATGCGAAATAGCCTGTCAATTTCCTCGGGAGTAAGAACCGATGTGGGTTCATCTAAAATTAACACACGTGCTCCCCTTATAAGGACCTTTATTATCTCCACCTTTTGCCTCTCTCCAACGGAGAGCTGCCATATTCTTGCCCCGGGTTCTATTGAAAGGTCATATTTGATAGAGAACTCACGGAGCCTCCCTTCTATAATACGTAAAGGGAAAACGAAGGGAAGTCCTTTCAGGCCAAGGGCAATATTTTCTGCAACTGTGTGTTGAGGGACCAGCATGAAATGCTGATGGACCATTCCAATACCATTTTCAATGGCCTGCCTGGGGGACTTGAATAGAACGGGCTTGCCATGCATAAATATTTCACCTTCATCAGCCCTGTAATAACCTGAGAGTATGTTCATCAGTGTGGTCTTTCCGGCGCCGTTTTCTCCAAGAAGCGCGTGGATTTCACCGGGATGAACATCAAGATTCACAGCGTCATTTGCCCGTACTTTACCCGAAAATATCTTTGTAATATTCCGCATTGACAGGATTGGGTTGCTGTTTTTCATGATAATCCTCCTACTTCTCTTCCCTGTTGTAGGGCAGGCCCAGTGCAGCAGGAACCCCCAGCCGCCTTCTGAAAGTCTTTGAGCAGTTCAGCAGGACCAGCGCGAGTATGGTAGTCAGATACGGCATGATCATGAGCAGCTCAGGGGCAAGGTAAGGCTGCAGTTTGAAGGAAAGATAAAACAGGGACCCAAACAGATAGGAACCTATCAGAGCTGCAAGAGGGTTCCAGAAGCTGAAAATCGTGAGAGCAATGACAATCCAGCCCATTCCTACAGTCATGCCTTCAGTCCATGAGGGTCTGTAATCAATTGAAAGATACGCGCCCCCGATTCCGGCAAGTACACCGCCTGTAAGCACGCACAAATATCTGACCAGGCTGGTGTTTACACCAAGTGCATCAGCCGCTTCAGGGTCTTCTCCGACAGAGCGGATGGAAATCCCCCATGAGGTCTTAAAGAGTATAAACCATAGAATCAGGGCGAGCACGATACTTATGTAGACAAGAACGCTCTGTCCTGAAAAAATGGGTCCAAGAACCGGAATTGATTCGAGGAAAGGAGAGCCTATTATAGGTAAACTTGCGTCCAGAGGTTTACCTTCCCACCCTCTTCCCAGAACGCCGGTCAAACCGAGACCGAAGAAAGTAATAGCCAGCCCTGAGACAACCTGAATATTGGTTTTGATAGTAATAGAGAAAAAGGCATGGATCATGGAAGCTGACCCGCCCACAATGGCAGCCGCAAGGACGCCCAGGAAAGGATTTCCTGTAGCATATGTTGTCACAAAACCCGCAAAGGCGCCGAGTATCATCATCCCTTCAACCCCGAGGTTCAGTACTCCGGAGCGCTCACAGTAGATTTCCCCAAGGGTGCCCAGAAGAAGGGGGGTGCCATAGGCAAGAGCTCTGCTCAGAGTGTCAATAATAAAAGTTTGAAGTTCCACCTCAGCCCTCCTTACTCTTCCATGAAATCCTGTAGCGCATCATTCCTTCACTCAATATCAGGAAAAAAAGAATCAGCCCTGTAGAAACATTAACTATCTGTGACGGCAGGCCGAATGATAGTTGAATGGTATCTCCGGCCACGAAAATAAATGCCATAAGAAGGGCTGTCATAATGGTGATAACGGGGTTGCTTCTCGCCAGCCATGCCACGAGAATTGCTGTGTAGCCGTAACCCATAGAAATCTGGTTTGGATGACGGAGGAGATGGTGAATACCCGCCACTTCTCCGGCTCCCGCTAATCCGGCCGCTCCGCCTGAGATTATCATAACCCAGAAAATTGTTTTGAAGTAAGAAATGCCCGCGTATCTGCCGGCTTTGGGGCTTTGAGAAATCACCTTGATTTCATACCCCAGCTTTGCCCTGGTTAGAATAATGTAAATTGCCGCTACAAGAATTAACGCAATAACCAGTGTGGGCCAGTGTATACGGGTGTTTCCTATTAAAGGCAGTGACGCGCTGGCCGGAAATTTGTCGGTGTA